>Ga0210409_10004255_pt1 | contig 15548 bp, 8 predicted proteins | sample IncBWH17MmetaG_FD_161649 | JGI IMG/M metagenome (GOLD analysis project Ga0210409, IMG submission 161649) | Forest soil microbial communities from Barre Woods Harvard Forest LTER site, Petersham, Massachusetts, United States - Inc-BW-H-17-M | ecosystem: Environmental > Terrestrial > Soil >...
GACGGCACTCGAATTCCGGCATTCTGGCTGCCGTTTTCCTTCGGCGGGCCATAGAGATGCCCATAGGAAAACGGCAGCCAGAATGCCGGAATTCGAGTGCCGTCCAGGCCTTCCCAGAGAAACTCCGACCGCATTTTGCTGCGATCTTCCACGCCGCGCGAAAACCAAAAGGAGCGGTAGCCCGCGAGCCGCAGTAATTGAGGCATTTGGGCATGATGGCCGAACGTGTCGAGCAACCAGCCAACGGTTACCTCCGTGCCCAGCACCTCGCGACAGTAACCTTTGGCGTATAACATCTGACGGATAAAAGATTCGCCGCTGGGCATATTGTCGTCGGGCATCACATTGAAACCACCCACGATTTGCAGCCGACCCTCGGCAACGAATTTGTGAAACGCGGCGGCTTCCTCCGGGTAACGTTCGAGAAACGCTCTGAAATATTCCACCTGGTCCAAAGCGAATCGGTAATTGGGGTGTTCCTTGAGCAGTCGCAAAGCCGTCAGGATGTGGGGCAAACCCATTTCGAGGTATTCCTCGCGTGTCTTGAAAACGGCCCCTTCCCAATGGGTATGGGGGATTAGCCAGAAAGTTGGCTTCGCCTGCCCCGCGCCAGTGTCAATCACTTCCGCGCTCAACGCGGGCAAAAGAAAGGCGAAGAACAAAACCACGGCTTGGAACCCTGCCGGCGCGCGGACTTTCCAGTCCGCAGCAACGGACGAACTTGGCTGGGACCCTCGGATATGGCCGGGCTCGATTGAAGTTTGGGCATTGCTGCGGACAAGAATGTCCGCGCGCCGGGATGCGCGGGTGACGAAATCGTGCGGCAATAAGGTGTGGGTTGACATAGGTCTATTCTCCGCCGTCAGGCCGATCGACTCGGCTGGGTCATCAAACGGTCGCCCACGCGGGTGTAGGTTTCGATGAGTTTCCTCACCTTCCCCTTAACCGCCTCGCGAGCGGCCGTGAGAATATCTTCCGGGCCGCCCATGCCCAGGAACGGATGAGGATTCATCGGCTCGTCATAGTGGGCCAGCCGTTCCCGTACCGCGGCCAGGTAGGTCTGTTTGAGATTGGTGCCAAAATTAAACTTCGCCACGCCCAAAGCGATCGCCTTCCGGGCGTATTCGGCGGGGAACCCTGTACCGCCATGGATCACCAACGGAACATCCACTTGCTCGTGAATTCTTGCCAGGCAATCCAAATCGATGGCAGCCTTTCCCTGGGTCAGGATATGGACGTTGCCGACGGAGACTCCCAGCGCATCAATCCCCGTTTCCTGCACAAACGCCCGAGCCACTGTCGCATCAGTGCTTTGCCCTGCCCCGTAGCTCTGCTCGCCGCCATGCGGCAGGCGGCCAATCTGGGCCTCAACCGACACGCCTTTGGCATGAGCCAGGCGCACCACGCGCGCGACCAGTTCTCGGTAAGTACCGGGTTCAAGATAGTCGCTTTCGATCATCACGGCATTGAATCCCAACTCGATCCCTTCCTCGATCTGCCTCAGGTCGTCTGTCTCATTCAAGAGGAAGGCAACTGGAACCGAACTCTCCGTCAACGCTCGGCGCAAACCCGCATAATAGGAAAGCCGCTCCGGCCTTGTCCTCGAACGATGCCGCAAAAAACCTCCGTTGAACCCGGCAATGATGGGAGACCGCATCTCCTCGGCCGCCTCCACCACCGCCTGAAACGATTCCAGATTCCAGGACTCGCAATAACACACCGCGTAGTTGCCCGACCGGGCGGCGGCCAATAAAGCGTTCAGCGGAGCCATTGGCATAAGGAGTATTGGCCATGTGTGCCACTCGCCGGCGCTCAGGTCAATTGATTTACAGGTCGAGCCGGGCTAATATCCAGGATAAGCCACGTCATGGTTAAAACAAAAACCCAAAAAGAAAGAACAGGAGAACGATATGTCGAGCAATAGAGGAGTCGCTTACGTCGCGCCGGGAAAAGTCGAAATCCGATCGATCGAGTACCCCAAACTCAAAATGCCCGCCAGCGAGGACAAGCCTTTCGGCGGCAAGGACGCCCCGCATGGTGTGATCTTGAAAGTCGTCTCAACCAACATTTGCGGCTCGGACCAACACATGGTTCGCGGTCGCACGACGGCGCCTCCCGGGCTTATCCTGGGCCACGAGATCACGGGGGAGATCGTCGAGAAAGGCCCCGACGTTGAGCGAGTGGACGTCGGCGACCTGGTCAGCGTCCCCTTCAACATCGCGTGCGGACGCTGCCGCAACTGCCGGGAAGGCCAGACCGGCATTTGCCTGACCGTGAACCCCGCGCGCCCCGGCGCGGCATACGGCTACGTCGATATGGGCGGCTGGGTTGGCGGCCAGGCCGAATACGTCATGGTCCCGTACGCCGACTTCAACCTGATGAAGTTTTCGAACAAGGACAAGGCCATGGCCAAGATTAAAGATCTCACGATGCTAACCGACATCCTGCCGACCGGCTATCACGGAGCCGTGACCGCGGGCGTTACGACCGGTTCCACGGTTTATGTGGCTGGTGCGGGGCCGGTGGGATTGGCGTGCGCCGCTGCCTGCCAGTTGCTGGGGGCGGCTGTCGTCATTGTCGGCGATATGAATCCGGATCGGCTGGGCCAGGCCAAGAGTTTCGGATGCGAAACCATCGATCTGCGCAAGAGCGCCACCTTGGCCCAACAGATCGACCAGATCCTGGGCGTCCCGGAAGTCGACTCCGCCGTCGATTGTGTCGGCTTTGAAGCGCACGGGCACGGTTCAGATGCGGGCGTTGAGCGGCCGGCCACAGTGCTCAACTCGATCATGGAACTGTGCCGCGCCGGCGGCCGCCTCGGAATCCCGGGTCTTTATGTAACAGGAGACCCCGGCGCCGCCGATGCCAATGCGAAAATCGGCATGCTCGGGATTCGGATCGGTTTAGGTTGGGCCAAGTCCCACCAGTTCTGCACCGGCCAATGTCCTGTCCTGCGATATAATCGCCAGTTAATGATGGCGATCTGGCATGGCAAGATTCACATCGCCAAGGCCGTCAACGCCACGGTGATCTCTCTGGATGATGCCCCTCGGGGCTACCAGGACTTCGATAAAGGCGCGGCCAAAAAGTTCGTGATTGACCCCCACGGGTTGGTCAGGAAAGCCGCGGCGTAAGCTCCGAACTGCAAGGCCATTTTTGTTGGCATGAGGCGGGCCGGGCCTGTTTCACTACTCAGGCCCAAGGCCCAATCATGCCCAAGCCTCGCGCAAACAGCTGCGTAATCGGTTAGTGACGGCGGGCAGAACAGCGGCGCGCGGACTTTCCAGTCCGCAGCAACGTAGTTTACGTGAGCCCGCTGTGGTTCAGGGTTGTTGCGGACTGGAAAGTCCGCGCGCCGACCGCCGTCACTGACCGATTACACAGCTGCCGAGATTAAACTTGTATTAAGCGCATTCCAAACAGCGACCGAGTCTTTCGCCAGTGAATCCGATTGATTACATTTGCCAATGCGTTTCGGACTCTTGGACAAATAGGGACCCTATCGCCGACTGGGGCTTTCGCGGTGGCCTCGCCTCGAATCGGCGTCCCAACTGCTCTACTGGCAGGGAAAAGAGAAGAAAAAGAAGCGATGTCAAGTGGCACAATACTTAGACCCCTTTTCGCCCCGTTTTCTTTTTCCAGCGCAAAACGGCGGCGGGAATGGCACCTTTAGTCCATGAGGTCCAACCAGATGTTCAATTCTGAATGAGAAGTTCATGTATCGAAAGGGCCAAGGACATTCGGTTATGGATGCTTGCTGTTGGGTTACTGCTATTGGCTAATCTCGGTTGGATGATCTGCAATTGGAAGCGCAATGGCGAGCTTCGCGCTGGTGCGGAGCAGTTTAAGTTTGGAAGGTTTCGCACCAATGACGTGGAGGGCATCGGCATCGAGGAGGCTAAGACAGTAAGACCGCTTTGGATCGAATGGGACTTTGATCACAGAGGCAAGGCCGATGTGATAAGCTATTATTTTCACGGTACAAACGTGCTTAATCTGCATTTGAAGGAGGGCCAGCCACCCAGGTACGATGTCATTTTTCATGGGCCTGGGAGAAGTGAAGTGTGGTGGTGGGACAGGGGTAGTGGTTCGTTCACAGAGCGGATTTCCTACGACACAAACGGTAATCGGTCCGGGTTTGAGGTTTGGTATGACGGAGCGTGGCGTCCAGTCGACCGACTGAATAAAAAGAATGGCATCGTCATAAACGGCCAATGGTTTCATCTGAAGCTGAATACAAATGGTGCATGGACAATAGAGGACGCGACAAAATAAGCATTCTCTTGCTCCGCCATTGAGTCGCCACCCAAAACAGCGAATGCTGAGCACCGTGCCACTGACACTGGAACAAATTGTTGAGGAGACGCGCCACTGGCCGCCCGAAAAAGTTGGCGAACTGCTTGAGCGCCTGACCGAAGAGTTGCACACCTCGGCTCCCGAGATTGAGGGAGCTTGGAAACAAGAGGCCCGCCGTCGATTGGCCGAGATCGTCAACGGCACGGTGCGGGCCCTGGATGGTAAGGAAGTCTCCGCTCGCATTGGCCGCATCGTGGGCCGGTGAACAGATCGGTTTATGTTGGGCGAAATCCCACCAATTCTGCACCGGCCAATGTCCCGTCCTGCGATATAATCGCCAGGTAATCATTTTGTTTTTCAGCGGCGCGGCGGCGTGTGAAATCAACATCGTTTAGGATCCTGTCGCCGCGGCTGCTGAAACACAAAAAGAACAGGTGGCCGCGGCGGCTATAAACATTGCGTCCCTAACGGGACTTGGCTTCGTTGGTGCCAACGACACCTCAGTCCACAGGAGCTTCTGGATTTCACCCCGGCTTTTTTCGCTATCATCCCATTTTAGCTCTATCGGTACCGGTACGGATCCTGCATAATCTCGCGATCGCTAATAGACGTGAAGAATTATACCGATTTCAAGAAGGGAACGTACCGGCTAATAAATAACAGGAGCATAGCTTTGCTCACCACGACGCTCATCTTGTTCTCGTCGTTAGCTTTACACGCGGCCGGAGGCCGGATCCTGCCTGGCCATTTGCCAGCGCCCGTCAGGCTTAGGCAATCGTCCCCGGTTGGGCGCATGGACCCAACCAAACGGTTAAACCTGGCCATTGGATTGCCTTTGCGTAACCAGGAAGCACTTACGAATTTGCTGAACGACCTCTACGACCCAAACAGTTCACGATACCATCAGTATCTATCGCCCGAACAGTTCACGGAGGCCTTCGGACCGTCAGTTGAAGATTACCAGGCCGTAATCGCTTTCGCCGAATCCAACGGGTTCACCGTCACTCACTTGCACAGCAACCGCGCGTTGCTCGACGTAAATGCCTCGGTGGGTGACATCGAGCGAGCTTTCCATCTGTCGATGCAGGTGTACGAACATCCAACCGAAGCTCGCACGTTCTACGCACCGGATAGCGAGCCGTCGGTCGAAGGTCTTGTCCCGATTCTAGACATTAGCGGGCTTGATGACTTTAAGTTGCCCAAGCCGCTTGTTCACAAGCTTTCCGATTCCCCGGCGTCCCAGCCCCAACCCCAATCCGGGTCTGGTCCAGGAGGCACTTACCGGGGAGGCGATTTCAAAGCGGCTTATGCTCCGGGTGTCGCGGCCACCGGGCTTGGCCAGACAGTAGGCTTGCTCGAGTTTGATGGCTACAATGCCAGCGACATTAGTTCTTACGAGGCACAGACCGGCTTGCCCAGTGTCACGCTCAGCAACGTATTGTTGGATAGTTTCAACGGGACCGCAGGCGGCAACAACATCGAGGTAGCCCTGGACATCGAAGTGGCCATCGCGATGGCTCCGGGTTTAAGCCAGGTGATGGTGTACGAAGCCGGGCCCAGCGGAAATCCAAACGATATTTTGAACCGGATGGTCAGCGACAACGTTGCCAAGACGCTCAGTTCGTCCTGGACCTGGTCCGGCGGACCGAGTGGGACGACTGACAACGCCTTTAAACAAATGGCTGCGCAGGGTCAATCCTTCTTCCAGGCGGCCGGCGACGACGGCGCCTACTCCGCCGCCGCCCCCGCCCCTGAACCCGCTGACGACCCGTACATCACGATTGTCGGCGGCACTACCCTCACGACGAGCGGAGCGGGCGGATCCTGGGTATCGGAGAAGACCTGGAATTGGTACAACAGCGGAGGCGGCACCAACGGCACCGGTGGGGGAATCAGCACCTCCTACTTAATTCCTACCTGGCAACAGGGTCTCAGCATGTCTTCCAACCAGGGCTCGACGACGATGCGCAACTTCCCGGATGTGGCTCTGACAGCCGATAACATTTGGATCACTTTCAACAACGGAAGTTCCGGGGCCGTCGGGGGCACCAGTTGTGCCGCACCCTTGTGGGCGGCGTATGCGGCGTTGATCAACCAGCAAGCGGCTGCAAATGGCCGACAGCCTATCGGCTTTATCAATCCGGCCATTTACTCGCTCGGCCAAGGCACGGGCTACAGCGCGGCTTTCCACGACATCACGACCGGGAATAATACCAATAACGGCAGTCCCAATAATTTCTTCGCAGTGTCCGGTTTCGACCTTTGCACCGGCTGGGGCACGCCCGCGGGCAGCGCTTTGCTTAACGCGCTGGCCGGGCCTACCGTTGCGCAGATTTCCTCCAATAGCCTCGTGCTGACTGCTGAAACGTGCGCGAATAACGCGGTCGATCCCGGTGAAACGGTGACCATGAACTTCGGGTTGATCAATACCGGCACCGCCAATACGGCGAGCTTGGTTGCGACGCTCCAAGCCGGAGGGGGCGTCACCTCTCCCAGTGCCCCGCAAACTTATGGCGCCTTGGCGGCCGGAGGAGCGGCGGTCGCGAAGCCTTTCACTTTCACCGCCAGCGGCAGTTGCGGCGGAACCGTAACGGCAACACTCCAGCTGCAGGATGGGAGCTCTAACCTCGGGACGGTGACTTTTACGATCCGATTGGGCGCGGTGTCGACGCTGATCACGTTCAGTGAAAATTTCGACGGTGTTCCCGCCCCTGCCTTGCCCTCCGGTTGGACGACTGCCGTGACCTCGGGAATCCAGTCAACCTGGGCCACGACAAACGGTTTCGACAGCTCGGCGCCCAATTCGGCGTTCATTCCCGATACAGGCAGCGCCGCGCAAACCGAGTTGGTCTCCCCGATCATCCCGATTTCTTCTACTGCCGCACAGCTGACCTTCCTGCAGGATTACAAACTGGCTTCGCACACCCATATTGGCACGACTACTTACTATGATGGTGGCGTGCTGCAAATCTCAATCGCCGGTGGAGCTTTTACCGACATTCTGTCTGCAGGAGGCAGCTTCACCACCGGTGGATATAACTGTACATTGGCAACCACCGCAGGAAATCCCTTGGGCGGCTCCCAGGCCTGGGGTGGCACATCCGGAGGCTGGATTACAACCACCGTCACTATTCCAGCAACCGCCGCCGGACAAAATGTTCAACTGAAATGGGCCTGCGGCACCGGCGTTAACTCATCTGTCGGGGTCGGCTGGTTTGTTGATTCCGTGTCCCTCCAGGACCAGGTGGTAAATTGCTGTTCGGCAAATGCCGATGTCGGCCTGAGCCAAACTGCCGCGCCTAATCCGGGGACCGTCGGTCAGAACCTGATCTACACCATTACCATCACCAACGCCGGTCCCTCCGCGGCCTCCAATGTGGCGGTTACCGATTCGTTGCCCAGCAGCGTTACCTTCGTCTCGGCCTCGCCGGGTTGCATCAACCTGGGCGGGAGCGTCGCCTGCAGCATTGCTTCCCTGTCTGGCGGCGCCATCAGCAATATCGTCGTGACAGTCAAGCCAGCCGTCGAAGGTTCCATTACCAACAACGTCAGCGTCAGCTCATCCACGGCTGACCCCAACATGTCCAATAACAATTCGCTCTATGCAACCACAGTTTACGTGGCGCCGGGCATTAGCTCTCAACCCACAAACCAGGTGACCAGTGTCGGCGGCAATGCCGCTTTTTACATCACAGCGTCAGGCTCATCCCCGTTGAGCTATCAATGGAGATTTGGGGGCGCTACTCTTTCGGGAGCGACCAGCAACTCACTTGTCCTCGCCAACGTACAGGCAAACCAGGCGGGTAATTATAGCGTCGCCGTGTCCAACCCTTCCGGCTCTATCACCAGCGCCGTGGCAACACTTACAGTTGTGGTGCCTCCTTCCATATCCCAACAGCCGACCAACCAGACCGCGGTGATGGGTGGAAACTCCAGTTTCCAGGTCCAGGCGGGCGGCAGCGCCCCGCTGACTTATCAATGGCTCTTCAATGGCGCTAACCTCGCCGCAGGCACCTCCAGCACCCTCCCCCTCAACAACGTCCAGACTAATCAGGCCGGTAATTATAGCGTTATTATTACGAACAGCGCCGGCGCAGTCACCAGCGCCGTGGCCGCTCTGACGGTCCTGATGCCGCCGGCCATTACGTTGCAGCCGACCAATCAAACGGTGGTGGCGGGCAACAGCGTGAGCTTCCAAGGCGGGGCTGCAGGAAGCGCACCTCTGAACTATCAATGGCTTTTCGGCGGCAAGGCTTTGTCGGGAGCCACTGGCCCTTCGCTGACCCTTGCCAATGTCCAGGCCTCTCAAGCTGGAAGTTACTCTCTCGTCGTCACCAATACAGCGGGCGCCGCAACCAGCGTTGTCGCTCAACTGACGGTGCTGCTGCCGCCGTCCATTACCGCCCAACCGACGAACCAGACGGTTGTTGTCGGCAGCAACGCCAATTTCCAGGTGACCGCTTCGGGCAGCTCTTCCCTCTCTTATCAATGGTGGTTCAACGGCACGAACGCTCTGGGCTCCAGCACCAATACACTCACCGTCACCAACGCGCAGACAAGCCAGGCCGGCGGCTACAGCGTGATCGTCACCAATTCCGCCGGCTCAATCACCAGCGCGGTTGCGATCCTGACCGTCGGCACTCCGCCCGGCGTTACTCAACAGCCCTCCAATCAAATAGTCGTTCAAGGCCAAAATGCGACTTTTACTGTTTCCGCGGGCGGCGATGCGCCGCTGAGTTACCAGTGGCGCTTTAACGGCACGCCCCTGAGTGCCAGTTCCACCAGCAGTTATACCGTCTCGGCAGCGACAGCGGCCAATGCGGGAAACTATGACGCCGTGGTGAGTAACGCTTACGGCGCAGTCACCAGTGCGGTAGCCCAGTTGACAGTCTTAATCCCCACAACAATTACCGGTCAACCGACCAATCAAACCGTCCCAGCGGGTGGCAACGTCAATTTCCAAGTGAGTGTGTCGGGAACATCGCCCTTGAGCTATCAATGGTGGTTCAATGGCACCAACGCGGTGGGTAGCAGCACTAACACACTCACTTTGAACAATGCGCAAGCCAGCCAAGCTGGAACTTACAATGTAGTGGTCACAAACGCTGCCGGCTCGGTCACGAGCGCCGTCGCTACTCTTGTCATCGGAATTCCACCAGCTCTCAACCAGCAACCTTCCAGTCTCACGGTCATTCAAGGACAGAGTGCGAGTTTCACCCTGGCCGCAACCGGCACCGCTCCGCTGACCTATCAATGGCGTTTCAATGGCTCTCCGATTGTCGGCGGCACTGCCACGAATTATACAGTCTCCGGATCAACACCCGCTAGCGCGGGCAACTACGACGCGGTGGTGACCAATGCGTATGGCTCAGCCACTAGCGCTGTGGCGCAGCTTACGGTGCTCGTGCCCCCAACAATCTCCAGTCAGCCGACCAATCAAACCGTGGCTCCCGGCGGCACCGCCAACTTCCAGGTAACGGCCGCCGGCACTTCGCCCTTAAGCTACCAATGGTGGTTTAACGGTACCAATGCGGTCGGTGGAAACACCAACTTGCTGAACCTGAGCAACGCGCAAAGCAGTCAGGCAGGCGCTTACTACGTCACGGTGACCAACGCCGCAGGCGCGGTCACCAGCACAGTCGCCACCCTGACCATCGGAACTCCTCCCGCCGTAAGCCAGCAGCCTTCTAATGTGGTGATTATTCAGGGGCAAAGCGCAAGCTTCAGCGTCGTGGCCACAGGCGACGCTCCGTTGAGTTATCAATGGCGGTTTAAAGGGACGCCCATCAGTGCGGCGTCCGCCAGCACCTATACCATCGGTAGTGCAACCGTGGCTAATGCGGGCAATTATGACGCAGTCCTCACCAATGCCTACGGTTCGGTCACCACTACGGTCGCGCAGTTGACCGTCCTGGTGCCTCCTTCCATCACCAGCCAGCCAACCAATCAGACCGTTTCCGCGGGGAGCAGTGTTAACTTCCAGGTTGCGGCCACGGGCACGGCGCCACTGGGCTATCAATGGTGGTTCAACGACACCAATGCCCTGGGCTCCAGCACCAATACACTCACGGTCACTAACGCACTGGCGAGCCAGGCCGGCGGCTACAGCGTCGTCGTTACTAATTCCGCCGGCTCCGCGACCAGCGCAGTGGCGATCTTGACCATTGGTACTCCGCCCAGCTTTACTCAGCAGCCGTCCAATCAGATAGTCGTTCAAGGCCAAAATGCGACCTTCAGCGTGGCGGCTACTGGAGATGCACCGCTTAGCTACCAATGGCGTTTCAATGGAACACCGGTGAATGGCGCCGCCGCCAACAGTTATATGGTTACTGCAGCAACTTCTCTCAACGCGGGAACCTATGATGTCGTGCTTACCAACGCCTATGGCTCCGTCACCAGCTCGGTTGCACAATTAACCGTATTGGTTCCTCCGTCGATTAGCAGCCAGCCCACTAATCTAACCGTCATCGCGGGTGGCACTGTCAATTTCCAAGTCATTGCTTCGGGCTCGTCCCCGCTCAGCTATCAATGGTGGTTCAACGGCACGAACGCCTTCGGGTCCAATTCAAACCTGCTCACGATTGCTAAAGCCCAGAGCAGCCAGGCCGGAAGCTACAGCGTCGTTGTCACCAACTCGGCGGGCGCGGTGACCAGCAGCCTCGCACAGTTGACCGTCCTGGTTCCGCCTTCAATCACCACGCAACCCACCAACCAAACCGTCGCGCCCGGCGCCAGCGCGAACTTCTACGCCTCCGCCAGCGGCACTGCTCCGTTAAGTTATCAATGGACCTTTAACGGCTCAGCTCTTCCTAATGCAACCGCCAACTCTCTGCTGCTGACCAGCGCGCAGGCAGCGCAGGCGGGAAGCTATGCTTTGGTGGTGACCAATGCCGCCGGCTCAGCCACCAGTTCGCCGGCCAATCTGGTCATCCTGGTGCCCCCGGGCATCAGTGCCCCGATCACCAGCGGTAATAGCGTCTCGGTGCCTGTATCAAGCCTCACGGGCCTGAGCTACCTGCTGGAGTACAAAAATGCTTTGTCGGATTCTCTCTGGACCCCGGCTTCCTCTTGGCAACCCGGCACCGGCGGCATCCTGCTCTTGCAAGATACCAACTCTTTCGTCGGCAGCCGCTTCTACCGTGTTCGGTGTCAATGACAGCTTAACGAATCTCCTTCAATCCGGCTGGGTTTTAGCGCAAATTAGCCGGGATGGAACCTGGTGGACTGTTTGATTTATCGGGCGAGACGGCAGTGGTGATTGGAGCGACCGGCGTTCTAGGTGGCGCACTGGCGGAAGGCCTTGCCGGCGCCGGCGCAAAGGTGGCCGTGCTGGGCCGCAACGCGCCTCGTGGTGAAGCCAGGGCCAAGCACATCGTGGCCCAGGGCGGCCAGGCCGCATTCTTTGTCGCCGACGCGACGCAAAAGCAAAGCCTGAGCCAGGCCCACCAGGCCATCGCCAAAACCATGGGCAGCCCAAGCATCCTGCTCAACGCGGCGGGTGGCAATGATCCCAAGGTGACCGTCAGCAACGAACGATCGTTCGAGCAAATCTCGCTCGCAGATTGGCACGCCAATTTCGATCTCAATCTCGTGGGCGGGGTGTTGCTCCCGTGCCAGGAATTTGGGCCCGCCATGGTTGCGCGGGGTCGGGGTAGCATCATCAATATCGCCAGCGTCGCCAGCCACCTGCCGGTCTCGCGGGTGGTGGCTTATTCCGCCGCCAAAGCTGCCGTCGTCAACCTGACCCAGTTTCTCGCCCGGGAATGGGCTCGCAAAGGGGTCCGGGTTAATTCCATTACTCCCGGTTTCTTTCCCGCCGAACAGAACCGAAAGCTGCTCTTTAACGACGACGGCTCCCCAACTACGCGCACGCAGTCCATTTGGGGACACACTCCCATGGGCCGTTTCGGCGAACCCTCCGAGTTGGTCGGAGCAGCCCTGTTCCTGGCCAGCCACAAAGCCAGCAGTTTTGTCACCGGCACGGATATCCGTGTAGACGGCGGGTTTCTTGCGCAAACGATTTGAGCGATAACCGTAGTTCTATGCATCCCAAAGCTCTTAGCGCTTCCGAAGTTTTAGACATCGTGCGGCGTGTTTGCTCCCCCGAGGCGTATCGCGGCAAGCGCGTTTTGCTCATCGTGCCCGATGGGACGCGCACGGCTCCGATCGGCACTATCTTTGACGCGCTGTTTCGCCAAATCGGGCAGGTCACAAAAGCGTTCGACGTTTTGATCGCGCTGGGCACGCACCAACCGCTGAACGAAGCCGCCATTTGCCGGCGGCTCGAAATCTCCGAAGCTCAACGGCGGCAGACTTACTCGCAAGTCAGGTTCTTCAATCATTCGTGGGACAATCCTTCCGCACTTAAACAAATCGGATCGCTCTGCGCTCAGGATGTCCGCGAACTTACCAACGACCTCTTTACGATGGACGTTCCGGTTGAGATTAACCGCGTGGTCTTCGACTACGATCAGATCATCATTGTCGGCCCCGTGTTCCCGCACGAGGTCATTGGATTTTCCGGCGGCAACAAGTACCTGTTTCCCGGTGTCAGCGGCCCGCAGATTCTGAACTTTTTCCATTGGCTGGGCGCCGTCGTAACCAACCCGATGATCATCGGCAACAAGTGGACGCCGGTTCGCAAGGTGGTCGATCGCGCCGCGGCCATGGTCAAAGTGGACAAGCTTTGTTTCTGCCTCGTGGTCGGCGCGGAGAACAGTCTGCTTGGCTTATTCGCGGGGACGCCGGAAGCGGCCTGGGATCAGGCCAGCAACTTGTCCGAGCAGATCCACATTACCTATAAAGATAAACCGTTTCACACGATTCTTTCGTGTGCCCCCGCGATGTACGACGAGCTATGGACTGCGGGCAAATGCATGTACAAGCTCGAACCCGTGCTGGCCGACGGCGGTGAACTCATCATTTACGCCCCACATTTGAGCCGGGTCTGTGTCAGTCACGGCAGCCATATTGAAAAGGTTGGCTACCATTGCCGCGATTATTTCTTGAAGCAATGGGCTCAATTTAAAGACATCCCATGGGGCGTGTTGGCCCATTCAACCCATGTGCGCGGGATTGGGACTTTTGAAAATGGCCAGGAGCGCTGTCGGGCCACGGTGACCCTGGCCAGCCGGATTCCAGAGGAAACCTGCCGGCGCATTAATCTTTCCTACCGCGACCCGAATTCTATCCGAGTCGCTGATTTTGCCAACCGCGAGGACGAAGGCATCCTGGTCGTCCCGAAAGCCGGAGAAATGCTTTTCAAACTCACTCACCCCCCTAAATGGGCCGGCGGACAGCAGCCATAGCGCGGACCGGTGGGGCTCGGCACCTGCCGAGCCCTGATTGAAGAAAATGGTGAGAGACTGAAAAGCTGAGACGCTGAAAGCTGTGAAGCAAAGCGGAAAATGCCAAATCAGAAAATGGGAATTTCCGTTTCAGCGTTTCAGGTTTCAGCATCTTCCCTAATCAGGACTCGGCGGGAGCCTCGCCCCACCTTAGCGGAAACGCGTCGCGCTAATTCTCTTTTGCGGCGAAATGGTAAGGCTCATCGATGCCGTAGCGCTGCAGGACCCGGGAGGTTGCTTCTTTTTCACCGTCCCCGGCGGCCAGGACAATGCGGCGGAGCGAATCACTTTGGACCAGGTCGATGATGTGATATCCGTTGACGGGCTTATCGAGAGCTTCGCGCAACTCCGACAAGCGGCTGATGCGTTTGCCGTTGATCTTGTCCACGACCAGCCATTTTTGGTCCTGGTAACCAATGTTATACGCGTCAGGAAGCACTTGCGACATGAGCACCAGGGCAGGGCGGTCCTTGGTGGGAGGATCGCCATGATAATAGTTCAGGCGGAACGGAGAGCGGCGCCGCCAGTCGCTCCCCCAGGCTTGCAAATACGAATCGGTGAGTGGCTGGAACACCAGCCCCCCCAAAATCAGGTATTCGGGCTCCTGGTCGTAGGTGGCGGCAGGCACAAGTGAGATGGAGTAGTCGAATTTGGGAAGCTGGTAGACAATGTTCGTCAGTTTGCCGTCGCGCCAAATGACCATCTTCACATCGTCGCCGGCCCATTTGTTGCGTGTGGCCAGGTTTTCGAGCATCAAATTGCCGTACTCGGGATCGAGGTAATCGCCCTGAATATCGAGATCGAAGCCGTCGATGTTGAGAATCACGTCCTGGGTATGGATAACTTGATCGAGGCTGTCGGGCCGGGCCGGGACAGAACTGACAATCACTCCTCGCGGCTCGCCGGCAAGCTTCAGGCGCGCCAGCGAGGCCGGATTTTGAGCGCCCTGCCAATAGAAGTGAAAGTAGCCCAAGCCGTGATAACGCCCTTGCCGTCGCGCTTCCAGGATGTTCTTGATGAACGTGGCGGGAATGGCGGTGCACATCCGGCCATCCTGCGCGGAAACAATACCCACCGCATGTGAATTGGCGGTAACGATTTCGCCCCAGCCGGCGCTCTGAATATCGGAGTCGGCTTCCAGGACTGTTTGATTAACGGCGGCGAGTTGGCCTTCACGCACGGTGAATTGAGTAAACTCGGCTCTCCGGTTCTCGAGGTTGCCTTCGCGCCAGCGAAGAATCTGCAACGTGCCATCATCCGGGACGGTGCCCCCGAGCGTGCCTGGCTTGAGATCGTGCCAAAAATCCTCCTCTGAGGTAGTCACCAAGGCCAGGTTCGCATGATAATCAATCCAGGAGACTTCCCCCAGAAACCAGCGGCCGCGTCCGCCCTTCTGCAACCGCACTAGTGTCCGGTCAAACATTTCGTCGGCGGTCGTAAGGACTTGGTGTTCCCCGACACAAAGCCCGGTTTTCAGCACCCGGCTCGTTTTGCGGGTCCAGGGCTGGTAGTAATCATATTGCTTTCGGGAAACTTCCACGGTAACGACCGAATGCTCCCAAGGGGAGCGCGTCGCGCCTTTTCGGTCCTGTGCCTGGGCGCCCAAGGCGCCCACCAACACGATAATGGTTAGACAAATCAGGCGTCTCATAGGCGTCGGTCCTTGGCGATTCCGTAGGTTTTGAGGATGCGGGAATTAGCTTTGGCGACCTCGGAACGCTCGAGCGTCTCGAAACTGTGGTGAGGCAGAAACTCAATCAAATCGAAGTCGTTCGTAGAAGTTTCAAAGGCTTGCACCACATCTTCCAATTTCTGGATCGAAACTCCATTGATAGTGTCAACCAACGCGCGTCCACGAATCCGCAAGTTGGCATTCACGCGATCGGTCAGAACTGATGCCAGCAC
>Ga0210409_10004257_pt1 | contig 15546 bp, 11 predicted proteins | sample IncBWH17MmetaG_FD_161649 | JGI IMG/M metagenome (GOLD analysis project Ga0210409, IMG submission 161649) | Forest soil microbial communities from Barre Woods Harvard Forest LTER site, Petersham, Massachusetts, United States - Inc-BW-H-17-M | ecosystem: Environmental > Terrestrial > Soil >...
CCCCCCGGTCCTTCAATAGCGCTAGAAGCTCAGCATGGCGGAGAGCACAAACTGTCGCGGCACCGCGTAAGTCGTTGGCGTCCCAAAGAGCGGGTTGGGGCTCTTGTAGGGAGCGAAGTAGGGCGCGGAAAGGACGGGCAGGGGAGCGGGAGGCAGGATGGTGTTGAGGTCCGTGAACTTCGTCTGGTTGACGGTTGTAACGGTCTGGTTGTTGAAGACGTTGAAGAGGCGGCCTTCAAATAGAAGCGCCGCGCGCCCGGACACCTTGATTCGATAAGAGGCGAGCAGGTCCAGGTTAGCCCAAGTCGGGTTGCGGTGCGACCCCGCGGGCTCGAGGTAGTTGCAGCCGCAGCCTTCCCAGTCGGCGGCGCGGGCGTTCCAGGGGGCCCCGCTCTGCACCCGCAGGTAGCCGCCCAGGTTGAATGCGCTCGTGGGAACGTAGTTGACGAACAACTTGAAGAGGTGGGGCCGGTCCTGGCTCAATGGCCCGTAGCGGAACGGGTCCTGGACGAAAACGCCCGGCCCATCCTGGATGAACGAGGAGGTGTTGAACACGGAGCCCGACGAGTAGTCGAGGTCGAAATTGCCTTCGAACTTACTGTAGGTGTAGCTCAGGTTGGTGCTCCAGCTGTTCGCGAGGCGTCGCCGGACCTCGACCGTGAAGGCCTGGTACTTGCGCTGGGCCTGCGCGGTCTGGCAAGCCACGAAAGTGGTGCAGGGCAGGTTCGCGGCCGCGTAGGGAGAGCTGTCGGGCAGGGCCGTGGGCAGGTCCTCGATGAAGTTCTTCGTGTTGCGGTGCATGTAGAAGAGGTCGAGCGACCAGTCCGGGCCGATGGGAGTGGCGTAGCCGCCCAGCCACTCGTCGTCGTAGGTCGGCTGCATGTTCTTGTCGATCAGCTTGCCAGTAGTGGAGGCACGGGGCAGGTCCGAGATGAGGGCCCCGGTCAGGGCGTTGAAGCGGGCCTCTCGCTGGTAGATACGGCGCGGGGCCAGGGAGCGCCCGCTCGACTGCTGGTCCATGTTGTAGTAGCGACCGAAGTGGGCGTAGAGCTTGTCGCCTTTGCCCTCGCGGACGTTGAAGTTGAGGCCCAACCGCGGCTGCACCTCGTCGCCGAAGCCAAAGCGGAGGAACGTGCAGCGGTCGCCGCTGGACTCGAAGACGGCCGCCCCTCCCGGCTGGTGGTCGATGGTGTTGATGGGGGTCGGACAGCCCCCGCTCCCCGGCAGGTTCTGTGCGTACTCGTCCCGGTTTAAGAGGACGCCCAGGTTTAGGGTGAGGCGGGAGCTGGCGGTCACGTTGTCCTGGGCGAAGATGGACCAAGTCCGCCCCTGACCAAGCTGCGCGGGCTGCGTGAAGTAGTAGCGCGCCCTGATAATGGGCGTGCCCGAGACCGTGAGCTTCGAGAGCTGGCCCCAGCCGTTGCTCGTGCGGAGCAGCTCTTCCTCCCCAAACTCGAATCCCGCGCCGACCTTGAGCTGATGGCTGGTCTTCCCGAGGTCGAAGAACTGGCTGAACGTGCCCCGCACCTCGTGGCGCCGGTAGTCCTGGGTGTTGGCGTACTGGTAAGCGCCGACGTTCAGGTTCGCTTGGTTGGGGTCGGTGTATTGCCCCATGGCGGCCAGGTTGGTGGGGTTCCAGGTCGGCAGGTAACCGAGGTTCGTGACCGGGGTCGACTCGTTCTTCTCCTTCATGTAGAGGTACTTGAGCTCGAGGTTCGAGCGGTTGGTGGTGAAGAACGTGTAGGCCGCGGTTGCGACCCGGGTGCCGTTGTCGTCGGTGTTCCCGACCGCAGGGGCGTTGAATGCGGGCGTCGCGCCGAGGTCGCCATTAGTGTGGTCCGGTCGATCGCGGAAGCTGACGTTGAGGAGGTGCTGGGGGCTGGGCGTGGCCGTGATCTTGCCGTAGATCTCATGGCCGTCGGTCACGAGATCCGGCAGCGGCGTGCCCACCTGGTTGATGCGATCGCCTTGGGTCGTTTTGAAGTAGCGTCCGGACGCATACCAGAAGACCTTGTCTTTGATGATGGGGCCGCTCAGGCTCAAAGCTGGGTTCAGGTAATCCGACTGCTGGACGCCGAAGGCGGCCGCGCACGTGGGGCAGTTGCTGTCCTGGGGTTTTGAGGAGAGTCCTTTCGGCCGATACTCCATGCGGGCGGCGCCGGAGAGCGTGTTCGTCCCCGATTTGCTCACCGCATTCACCACAAAGCCCGCGGACCGGCCGAATTCGGCGCTGATGGCGCCGCGTTTCACGTTAAACTCCGCGATGTCCAATTCATTGATTTCTGTGGACAAGTACCCGAAGCCAGGGTTCGTGATGTTTACGCCATCCATCAGATAGGTGTTGTCCTGCCGGCTGCCGCCCGCGGCGGGCCCCAAGCCGGCGGCACGGGCCGCGCTGTCGTTCTCGGGCACGCCCGGGATGAGCTGGAAGAGGCCGGTGTAGCTGCGCGCGAGGGGCAGGTCGCGGATCAGCTCGGAGGTGTAGTTGAAGTTCACCTCCGTGGACTTGAGGTCCACGGCGGGGGCCTCGGTGGTCACCGTTACCTCCTCCGTCACGGTCGGGGAAAGGACCAGGTCAACCTGGGCGTCGGCGTCGACGGAGGCACGCACCTCGCGGGCGGCCTTGCCCAGCCCCGTCATCGTCGCCTCCACTCGGTAGACGCCCGGGATCAGACGAGGGAAGACGTAGGCGCCGTTCTGGGTGGTCACCGTCTCGCGGCCCGCGGGAAGCTGGGGGCCGGAGACGCGCACGGTCGCGCCCGGCAGCACGCCCCCCTGCGAGTCTTTGACGACGCCGGAGATCGAGCCGTCCTCGCCCGCTTGGAGCGCGGTTGCCGCCAGCAGGAACGGGGCGACGAGCGAAATGGTCCGATGCATGGCCAGCCTCCTTGGAGCAGGGGAACGCTTGAGCGGCATTCTACCCGTGGTCACACCGTGGTCAAGGACTTTCCATTCGCGCCGAATCACACCAAACGGGAACCGTTGGCTCTCGGCGAGGTTGGTGTGCGGTGGGTGAAGTTCATGCGAGCCAAGGGTCCATTCCGGAACGGGCTTGACACGCGTTCGCTGCTTTTGCGAGCATGCCGAGGATGTCCGCCACGGAGAAGACGACCCTGGGGGACGAGATCCACCGCTTCCGCCTCAAGACGGGGATCACCTTGCGGCAGTTCGCCCGGAAGGCGGGGATCTCCGCGGCTCACCTCTCCGACATCGAACACGACCGCCGCCACCCTTCCCCGGAGGCGCTGGCCAGGATCGCCGCCGAGCTCAAGCACGTGGGCGTGACCTACCAGGCCCTCGACCGCCTGCTGCCGCGCCTGGAGCCCGAGATGCGGGAATGGGTGGCGGAGACGCCGGAGGCGCGGCAGATGCTGCGGGCCGTGCGAGCGTCCAAGCGGAATCCGCGGGAGGTCCTCAGGGAGATTCAAGAGCTGCTCAAGCGCCAGAAGGGCAAGCGGCGATGAGGCGATCGCGGGATCCCCGGAGCCCCTGGGGCGTCCGGCTGTGGTTCGAAGACGCGGAGTTCGACGAGATCATGGACGGGGTGCGCCAGCGGGCGGGCGAGGTCTACGCCGAGGGTCGGGGGGTGGATGTCGACGAAGTTCTCATGAGGGTCTACGGGATCGACCCGGACTATCTGGAACTGCCGCGCGGCGTTCTCGGCCGGACGGTGTTCCACGCCAACGGTCTCGTGGATGTCCACGTGAGCCGCAGTCTCTCGGAGCGAGCGGAGAAGAGCCGGGTTGCCCGGCAGCGGCTTCGGAGCACGATGGGGCACGAATGCGGGCACGTCGCCCTCCATGGCAACCTGCAGCTCGGTGCTCCCGGAGCGGCCCCCAAGGAGGCTCCCGCGATCCTCTGTCGCGCTTCGGCCTTCAAGACGAATGGCAGGCGGGGGGGGGAGTGGTGGGAATACCAGGCCAACCGCGCGATGGCCAGCCTTCTCATGCCAAGGGATCTGACCCACGCGGCCCTTTCGAAGATCCTCCGCGCGCGCGGGCACGAGAGCCTGGAGAAGGCGCTGGAAGCAGAGAGCGGCCCCGAGGTCCTGGGGGAGCTCTCCCGTATCTTCGACGTGAGCTTCGAGATGGTGCTCTATCGTCTGACTGACCTGGGCCTTCTCCCTCGGCCCACCCCCGACCCCGGGGCCGAGCCCTCCGCCTAACCCCGCTTTTTTTCCGCCCTGCCTTCGGACCCCGGATGTCCCGTCCGTCTGCTTACACTAGCGGCATTGATGGCGCTCCCTCGGTGGGGAGCGACGACAGGAGGTTAGAGAGCATGGTTCGCGACCATTCGATTAGCGTCGCCCTCGACAGGATCGGCGCCGCCCGAGTGACCCTCCAGGCCGAGGCTGCAGGCACCACGGTGAGCGCGTACGTCGCTGATCTGATCGCGCGGGGTGGGGACCAGGGCTTGGCCAACGGCCTGGCCATTGAACAGCTTGAGATGCAGGTTCTTACGGCCTTTTTGGTTCGTACGGTGCTGGCCGCGATTAAGGGGGAAGAGGAAGCCCGGAGCCTCACGGAGTGGGCGAAGATGAAGGCCCTCGAGCAAACGAAGATCCTCTTGGCTGACTTGCGGGCCTCGGGATCCTTGGGCTGACACGGTGTTCCACGGATCCCATCGCCTCACCGTCGCCCAGGCACGCGACTACTACTTGCGGGAGTACTCGCGGGACGACAACGCGCGGGGCCCCCGTGCCGAGGGAGCGCGCGTGTGGCTCGGCCGAGGCGCGGAGAGCCTCGGACTCAAGGGGCCGGTCCGGGGGGAGGACTTCGTCGCCGTCCTCGAAGGCAAATCCGGAGAGAGCGGTGCCCAGCTCGTTCAGAGCCAGTCTGGGACCGGGAAGCACGTGGCGGGCTGGGACTTCACGTGCTCCGCGGACAAGAGCGTTTCCATCGGGGCCCTGGTGGGAGGTGATGACGTGCTCCTGGAGGCCAACCGAAAGGCTACCCAGAGGGCCTTTTTCGAGCTGGAGCGATTCGTCCAGGTAGAACAAAGAAAGGACAGGCACCGTCGCCTTGAGACCACGGGCTCAATGGTCGCGGCGAGGTTTGAGCACCAGGCCAACCGGAAGGCGGACCCCCACCTGCACAGCCACTTTTTCGTGATGAATATGACTCAAAGAGGCGATGGGTGCTGGCGGGCCCTCGAGGAGCGGGAGGTGTTCCGGGCCTCCCTCTGGCGACCGCAGTCTACCGGGCAGACTTGGCTCGGCTCCTTGGCGAGCTCGGGTACAGGCTTGTCGTGCGGCCCGACGGGAGAGTAGGGCTCGACGGCCTCACCAAGGAGCAGCTCGACCACTTTTCCCAACGGAGGAAGGAGGTCGAGGCCTACCTCTTGAAGCATGGCTTGAGCGGTCCCCAAGCGGCGGAAAGGGCGGCCCTCATCACTCGCGAGGCCAAGGCCTGGGACCTGGACCCCGCGACCCGCCTCGCATCCTGGGGGGAGCGTGCGCGGAACCTCGGGATCGATCTCCAGGGGCTCCAGAAGAGTTGCTCGGAAGCTCGGGTCGTCGCGGCTGAGACCGCACGGGCGGTGGCCCGCGAGTCCGTGGCTTTTGCCCTGACCCACGTCTCCGAGGCGCGCGCCGTCTTCCAGGAGCGTGAGCTCGAGGTCGCGGCCCTGAACCATGGCATGGGTCGAATCGTGCTCGACGATGTGAGGGCGGCGGTCAAAGAGCAGGAGGGGGTGATCCGCGTGAAGGATTCCCGGCTCCCCAGCGACCTCTTGACTACCAGACACGCGCTCCGCCTCGAGATGCGGACGATCAACCTCATGCGGGCGGGCCAGGACGTGGGCTTTGCCGGGCAGGGGTCTTTCCGACCCACCCGTGCTCTGGGTCCGGACCAGGAGCGGGTCGTCCGCTTTGTCCTCGATGGCCGGGACCACGTCGTCGGGTTGCGGGCCGGCAAGGGAACGCGGAAGGAGTGCGCCCTCTCCGCGCTTCGGGAGGCGGCGGAGGCCTCCGGGTGGAGGGTGAGAGTTCTCTCCCCGGAAGAGCCGGTCACCAACCTGCTCCCCGATGCCGCCCACGAGGTCGCGGTGGGAGCCCGCGGGAGGAGGAGCGACGGCAACCCCCTTTCGCGGGAGCTGTGGATCGTGGACGGCGCGGATCTCCTGCGCTCCACGCTCGCGGCCTCCATCCTCGAGAACGCATCGCGGAGAGGGGCAAAAGTGGTCCTGGTGGGGGATCCCCAGCGGTGCCACCCGGTGGAAGCGGGCAACCCCTTCGCCTACCTGCGGCGGGCCGGCCTGCGGACCCACGCCCTTTGTCCGTCCGGCCGCCAGCAGGACCGCATCCTCCGGGAGGTCGTCGCCCGGGCCTCCGAGGGGAGGATCCCGGAGGCGGTGGCGGTGCTCGGGGACAAGGGCCGGATCCTCGAGATCACGAACGCGAAGGACCGGCACCGAGCCATCGTGAACGAAGTGCTGAAGGCGCCGGAGAGTTTGGTCATCGTCGCCCGCAACGACGAGCGGATCGAGCTCAATCGCCTCATCCGGGAGGCGCTGATTGCGGCGGGGAGGGTGGAGGGGCAGGGCGCCGCCGTCCCCGTGGCGGTGAGCCGGGGCCTCACGAAGGCTCAGATGGGTGACGCGCGCAGCTATAAGGTCGGCGACCGGATTCGGTTCCTCGCGCGGTGGAGCTCGCACGGAATCGCCGGCGGCCCCGAAGGCCGCGTGCGGGCCGTGGACTCATCCCGGAACCGGGTTGCCGTCCAGACCCCGGACGGTCATGTCCACGACCACGACCCCCGACGCTTTCGCTCCGTGGAAGTCTTGGCCGTCGAGGAACATCGATTCGCGGTCGGCGACCGGGTGCAGCTTGGCGTCCTCCGCAAGCCGAGGATAGCGAGCGGGGAGCTTGGGACCATCAGGAGCCTGGACCCCAGCCGGATCCTCATCCTCCTCGACCGCGGCCGCCGGGCAACCCTCCGCCTGGGGGAGGGGCCCCTGCCCCTGGTCCACGCCTACGCCATCGTGTCTCCCCGCGATCTCGGGAAAACCGTGGATCGGGTGCTTCTGTCCGTGGACACATCCGAGCCCCGCGAACTCGTGAACCGGGAGCAGTTCTTTTTCTCGATCGCGACCGCGAGAACGGACGCGGTCGTGTTCACGGACAGCCAGAAGGGCCTCGCCGCGGCGGTGGGCCGCGAGGCGGACCCGCACTCGGGGGCGGACTCGATGAGCAGCAGAAACCGAAAAGGAAAGTTGCGCGATGAAAGACCTCGATATGAACATGGAGGCTTCCGACCCGGTCTCGGCGCTCGCCCCCGTATCGACGCCGACCGGGCGAACGGAGGGCCGAGTGGGGAGCGGGGAGACCGAGAGCCTGGAGGCCCTCTACCGCTTGCTGATCGAGAAGGAGCAGCGGCTCCTCACGATGCTGGCCGAGCAAGAGAGGCGGCTCGAGGGGCAGGCGGAGAGAGACCAGAAGCTCGCGGGCCTGGTGGCCCCGAGCGAGCAGCGACAGCAAGCCCGCTACGCACGGTTGAACGAGTTTCTCCGGGGCGTGATGGAACGGACCGAGCAGGCGGCGACCGCCGTGCTCACCCGGGCGGAAACGGCGGCGGGGCAGCTCCGCGAGCAAGCGCGACGGGATACCGAGGCCTGGAGGCGGGAGGCAGGCCGCGGTGTGAAGGTCCTGATGTGGACGATCGCGACCCTATTAATGCTTCAGACCGCAGTCCTGGGCTTCGCCCTTTGGCAATCAGCGAGGGAACGCGGCCTGAGCCCGCCCCCCGCTCTCAGCGGGACCGACAACGCACGAGGACCGGCAAGCCCAGCCTCCCCCCCCTGAGCGAGATCCTTGAACGGGTGCGCGCTCTCGAAAGGCGGGACGAGGAGCGGGCGCTTCGTCCCCAGAGAGTCGACCGCGGGCCCGAGCGCGACCTGTAGGTCGAGAGAGGGTTACATGCGAGCATCGCTGCCGCGTCTTGGTCTTGTTTACCTAGCCTCCGGGCTGGCGCCGGGCGTGTTCCTCGTGACCGGCTGGCTGTGGTGGATCGCCCACAACGCGGCTCTGCTCGTCGTGATCACCCTCATCCTCCTAACCCCCATGCTGCGAGCCCTCCTTGTCCTCAGCGTGGGGCGCGCCCGTCTTCTCGGGAGCTTCAAGGCCTTCGGCCTGTTCCTCGGAAGCCGTGAGCGCCGCTGGATCACGCGCGCCCTCCTTTTGGCCGCGATCCTCGCCGGCTTCGGGCCCCCCTTGGTCCAGCAACCGGGTTCGGGTGTGGCGGCCGGTCGGAACGCGCTCGCCTCCGGCGACTGGGAGGCTCGGGCCGCCCATGCGAATCCCTTTCTCATGACGGTTCTGCTCGGCCTCGTGGGTCTGGGGGGCGCTGCGCTCGCCGGGGTTCTGCTGCACGGCCGGGTACGTCTCCGCCGGAGGGCCTTGGGCAATGCTCATTTCGAAAGGATCGATCGGGAGTTTGGCCGAAGGCGCGACGCCGTCTGTGCCCTCCTCGTGAGGCGCCGCGAGAACCGCGCCGCCCGGCGTCGCTTGGTCCGTTCCTGGACCCCCGCCTCCACCCAGCTGGCCTTCCTGACCTGGGACCAGCTCAGCCGGCACCTGCTCGTCGTGGGAGCGAGCGGGGCCGGAAAGACAACGGGCTTCTTCAACCACCTCATGCTCTCCGCCGACGTGCCTTGGGTCTATCAGGACCAGAAGGCCGAGCTGCCGCTTCGGGAGAGGTTCCCGGAACGGCCCGTCTGGGGCCTCGACACCCGGGGAGGTCGCACGCGGAGCGCGATCTGGAACCCGCTCGACGAGATCCGCGGTCCGGAGGACGTTGACGTTCTCGCCGCCCTCCTCTTCCCGGATCGCCCGGGCGACCAGAACCTGTGGGTGGCCCGGGGAGCCCGCCGGATCTTCGGGAGTCTCTTGAAGCTCGAGCGCCACGACTCCCTGCAGTCCCTGGCTTGGAGCCTGGAAAACGAGCCTGCCGAGGCGCTGGCGGGGCGTCTCCGTGCGGGGTCGGCGGCGACCCTCGCCGACCCGCGCACGCGGGGGCATTATCTGAGCGAGCTACTCGAGGTTCTGGGCCCGTGGACCTCCTCCCGCGTCGCCCGCGTCACGCAGGGCCGCAGCACCGTGAGCCTGGAAGCCTTCACCACCGGGGGGGGATACGTTCTCGGGAACGAAGCCGAGCAGGAGCTCCGGGGGCCGGTCACGGCGTTCTGGGGGCTCCTGTTCCATCGTCTGCGGAACCGCCCCGCGGGGGCGGCCCCGCTCGTGCTCCTCCTCGACGAATTCGGGGATGCGGGCCGGATTCCCCACATGGCCCAGGCCCTCGCCCTCTATCGCGCCAAGAACGTGTCGCTTGTGGCTGGGATCCAGAGCTACGCCCTCATGGAGAGCGTCTACGGCCGGGAGTGGAAGGCGGTGCGGGACGGCTTCGCCACCACTTTCGTTCTCACCGCCAACCTGGACCCCGGCCTCGCGGGGAGGCTCAGCCGGGAACTCGGCCGATTCACGCGCGGCCGCCTGGCCGGAAACCTCGCCGCCCATCTGAGCGCCCAGGGCTCATCCCTCGGACCGAGCGTGGGGTTCGGCCAGGAGATCGGGGTCGACTTGGTCTCCCGCGACGAATGGGGTCGCTGGAGCGCCGCCCGGGCCTGCCTCGTCCGCGCGGCCCGGCCGACGTGGTGGGTGCCGTGCCCGATCGAGATCGGGGGCAGTCCTCCCAGCGCCCCCGAGGAGGTGCCGGAGGCCGACTGGCGGGCGGTGGAGGCCCACCGCCTGGCGGCTCTGCGGCCGAGCCCGTCGCCCAGCACCCGCACGCCACCCGGTGTCCAGGGTGGAAGCGGGGAGGAAGGGCCCGGCCCCGACCGCGAGTCCCCGGGCGAGCCCTGGAGCGTCTTTTAGGGACGCGGCATCGCCACGGCCGTGTGCGTCCGTTGACACCCGCGACCGCGGGGTCGTAGGGTACACCATGGCCATCGGGCAGCCGGGTCTGGCGGCCGCGCTTCTCGCCCTCGGCATCGGGGCCTGCGGCAGCTCGAGCTCCTCGAGCTCCGGTCCGACCCCGGCCCCCACGGGCCCGGGAGGAACGCCCGCGGCCGGGGGGAGCCCGACCCTCCAAGGCTGTGCGGTCTTCCCCGCGGACAACCCCTGGAACCGCGACGTGTCCGCGGACCCCGTGGACCCGCGCTCCGACGCCTACATCGCGAGCATGAACGGCGGCAGCCGGTTCCTGCACGCCGATTTCGGAAGCGACCCCACCTACGGGATCCCCTGGACCACCGTCCCCGGCACCCAACCCCGGGTGCCCAGGTCCTTCGCCTACGCCGACGAGAGCGACCCCGGCCCCTACCCGTTCCCGTCCGACGCCCCCGTGGAGCCGGGGGGGGACCGCCACGTGCTCGTCGTGGACCGCGATGCCTGCCGGCTCTATGAGACCTTCGACTCCCACTATCAGGGCCCGGGCTGGCACTGCGGCTCGGGGGCGATCTTCGACCTGCGCTCGAACGGCCTGCGGCCGGACGGCTGGACGAGCGCCGACGCCGCCGGCCTGCCCATCCTCCCCGGCCTCGTGCGGCGGGACGAGGTGCTGGGGGGAGAGATCCGGCACGCCCTGCGGTTTACCGTCGACCGCACGCAGCGCGCGTACGTACACCCCGCCACGCATTTCGCGAGCGATGACGGTAACCCCGACCTGCCGCCCATGGGCCTGAAGGTGCGGCTCAAGGCCTCCTACGACCTTTCGGGCTTCCGCGGGGCCTCGCTGGTGATCCTGACCGCGCTCAAGAGGTACGGCATGTTCGTAGCCGACAACGGCTCCGACTGGTTCATCAGCGGCGAGACCAACACCTCCTGGGACGACGCCGACCTGAACCAGCTCAAGACGGTGCCGGCGAGCGCTTTCGAGGTGGTTCTCCTGGGCCCCCTAAACCGCGGCTGAGGATGTCGGCCGGGGGCCTCCCCGCGGTCGCGCCGGAGGCACGGGCGGGAAAAACGGAGATGCGGCCACCCGCGCGAAAGAGCCGGCGGCCCTCCTTATCTTGATCTAGGGAGATGCTCTCCCCCCGAAACCAGGGAGCCCCGGGGGGGAACCGCGGCCCTTTAGTCCAGATCGAGGAGCTGGTACTGGGCCGCCTCATTCAGCATCGTGCCCCAGACCTTGTGCGAGCCCTGGTGCTCGGAAGGCCCGTAGGTGATGGGGGTGCCGATGCCGATCTCGAGACCCTGGATTCCCTCCAAGGCGGCGATGACCGAGTCCGTGGTCGGGTTCGGCCCCGCACGCTTCAGCCCCTCCACGAAGATGGTGGCCGCGATGTAGCCCTCCAGGGAGACGAAGTCCGGCTTCTCCCCGGGAAAGTACTTGGCCAGCGCCTCTTTGTACTTGAGCACGGAGGTGGAGGCGGAGTCGATGGGGGGGACGACCTGGGTCACGATGATGCCGCTCGAGTACTTGGGCCCGATCTGGCGGAGCTCCTCCGCCAGCGCCGAGGACCCCACGAAGGAGACGTTGGAGATGAGGGCGTCCACCCGCGCGTCCCGCAGCTTCTCGATGAACTTGGCCGCCGGCCGGTAGGGTGCCACCGTGACCACCGCGCGGACGGTCCGGCGGTTGCGGAGGACGGCGTCCACGGCGTCCTGGATGTCGAGGGTGTTGCGCTTGAATCCCACCCTCAGGATCGCGTCCGTCGGCAACCCGTACTTGCGAAGCGCCTTGGCCACGCCCGCGAAGCCGGCGTCGCCGAAGCCGTCCTGCTGCGCGAAGACCGCGATCTCGGCCGGCTTGATCCCCTTCACCTCGATGAAGTACCGGACCACGGCCGCCGTCTCCTCCGCGTAGCTCGCCCGGTAGTTGAACACGTAGCGGTCCGGGGGCTCGCGCCGCAGCAGGGGAGCGCCCGTGAAGGCGCCGAAGAAGAGGACTCTCTTGTCGATGCTGTAGGGGACGCTGACCTCGGCGGTCGGGGTCCCCACGTTGCCGATGATGGCGAAGACCTTCCGCTTCTCCAGAAGCTCCTGCATCGTCTCCTTCGTCCGCGCCGGCTCGTAGCCGTCGTCCAGGGCCACCAGGCTGAGCAAGCGGTTGCTCACTCCTCCCCCCGCGTTCGCGAGGGCGAAGGAGGTCTCGATGCCAAGCTTCATCTGCCGACCCAGCTCTTTGGAGGGGCCGGTGAGGGGAGCGCTCATGCCCATGGTCAGCGGCCCGACCGGAGCGGGTGCGGGTGGGGGAGCGACGGAGCGGCCGCGCAGGAGAAAATAGACGACGCCCGCTCCGATCAGCAGCGCGGCGGCGGCGCCGATGATGAAGATTCGGGGATCGCGACCCCGGGGAGGCGTGGGGATGGTCCTGGGTCTCGAGGGCGGCGACGGCGCCACCGCCCTCATGACCTTTTCGTCCCGTCCCGCGACGCGGAGGGAGCGGGCGGGCCCCCTCGTCTCCCCGCCCGCCGCCTGCTTGATGTCGGCCACGCGGAGCTGACCCATGCGCTCGTCGTCCATGGCCTTGGCGCCCCGAATGATGACGGCATCCCAGCGCTCGTTGATGGTGCGCTGCCCGGCCACCACGTCGGGCTCCACGTGGAAGACCCCGCCCGTCCGGCTCAAGAGCGCGTGCACGGCTCGGATCCCGGTGAGAGAACCAAACTGGGCGTGAACGAGGTCGCCCCTCTCCACGTAGAGGTGCGCCTCGCCATCGGGGAAGGACAGGGTCAGGCGAGCGGTGTGGCGCCCGCTGCAATAGAGGTGAATGAGATCCGAAAGCGGAATCTCGTCGAGGCCGCCCTCGAGTGGCATCGCCATCCTCCCCCGGGATCGGGCCGGAGGGCCGTCAGCCCCCTCTTACTGCACCTCGGTACCGGTAAGGCGTTTAATGCCAATAGACTACACGTCTGGCCGTCAAATGCAACGCCCGCCCCGGCTCCGGGGATACCGACCTCGCAGCTCGGCCCTTGCCGACCCGCCCCCCGGCAATGTATTGATTACGATATGACCACCCAACCGACGGTGAGCGTGCCAAATCGGTCCTTGGGCCGTTCCGGGCTCGAGGTTTCCGCGCAGGGGCTCGGCTGCATGGGGATGAGCGAGTTCTACGCGGGAGCCACCGAAGCCGAGTCCGTGGCCACCATCCACCGCGCCCTCGATCTCGGCATCCGCTTTTTGGATACGGCCGACATGTACGGGCCCTTCAAGAACGAGGAGCTGGTCGGCCGAGCCATCCGCGACCGGCGCTCGAGCGTCGTCCTCGCCACCAAGTTTGGCAACCAGCGGGGCGCCGACGGGGCCTTCCTCGGCGTCTGCGGCCGGCCCGACTACGTCCGGGAGGCCTGCCACGCCTCCTTGAAGCGGCTGGGGGTCGAGCACATCGACCTCTATTACCAGCACCGGGTCGACCGCACCGTTCCCATCGAGGACACTGTGGGCGCGATGGCGGAGCTGGTGCGGGCGGGCAAGGTGCGTTTTCTCGGCCTCTCCGAGGCCGGTCCCGCGACCATCCGGCGCGCCCACCAGGTTCACCCCATAGCCGCCCTGCAGACCGAGTACTCTCTTTGGAGCCGGGATCCGGAGGACGAGATCCTCCCCACCGTGCGCGAGCTGGGCATTGGGTTCGTGGCCTACAGCCCGCTGGGCCGCGGCTTCCTGACCGGGCGTTTCCGCCGGCCGGAGGACATCCCCGAGACGGACTTCCGCCGCCACCATCCGCGCTTTCAGGGGGAGAACTTCCAGAGAAACCTCAAGCTCGTGGACCACGTCCGGGAGCTGGCCCGGGGAAAGGGTGTCACTCCCGGGCAGCTGGCCCTGGCCTGGGTTCTCGCCCGGGGCCAGGACATTGTGCCCATTCCCGGCACCACCACCCGCGCCCATCTCGAGGAGAACCTGGGGGCCCTCCGGGTCGTGCTCACCGCCCCCGAACTGGCGCGCATCGACGCGCTCGCCCCGAAGGGAGCGACCGCCGGCCTCCGCTACCCGGAGGCGGGGATGCGAACCATCAACGTCTGAGGTCGCCGAGCGCCCAGCGGTCCTTGGGAGGCGGCTCGACGCCACCCCCCCCGGAGCGAGCCTGCCGAAGCGACCGCCGGCCCTGACCCACCTTTGGGCCCCGAGGCCGCTCAGGCGCGGGGCGGGCTGGGTGCTAACTGCCACATGAAGAAGGCGCCCAGGGCCGGGCCCGCGGTGAGGAAGGCGAAGGCCCAGCGCCACCCGACCAGGCCGGCCACAAAGGGCAGGAGCTGGATGGAGACCACCGTCACCGCGAAGCCGAGCCCGTTCTGGACGGTGAGGGCCGTGCCCGTGTACTCGGGCGGGCAGTGGCGGGCGGCCAGGGCCGAGAACTGGGGAGAGTCGGAGACCACGAAGAAGCCCCAGGCGAGCAGGAAGACGAGGAGCCCGACCGGCGGCAGCCCGTAGGCGAACCCGGACAGGGCGCACATCGTCCCGCTCGCGAGGAGGGAGGCGAGGGCCACGTTGCGCTCGCCCACCTGCCGCGAGACCCAGCCCCCGACCACACAGCCCACCGTCCCCATGGCCACGGTGGCGAAGGCCACGAGGGGGATCGCGTGCATCCAGCGGGGCCCGTGCGCCGCGAAGCTGCCCGCCAAGTAAAAGCCCAGGAGCGACCAGAGGGCATACAGCTCCCACATGTGGCCGAAGTAGCCGAGGGCGGTGTAGCGGAAGGGGCGGTGGGCGAAGACGCGAAACAGGACCCTGGGGTCGAAGCGAGCGCGGGTCGGCAGGTACGGCCCGTCGCCCACCGCGGCCGTGATCAGGACGCCGCCCGCCACCGCCGAAGCCGATCCCAGGGACGTGAGCCACCGCCACCCCGCGCTCCCGCCCAGGGCCTGGATCAGGTAGGGGGTGGCGGTTCCCAGCGTGAGCGCGCCCACCATCACCCCGAGCCGCCAGCCGAGCCCGGAACGAAACCAGGTCGCCACGATCTTCATCCCCACCGGGTAGACCCCGGCCAGGGTCAGCCCGGTCAGGAAGCGGAAGACGAGGGCGGCAGGAAGGCCATGGGCGAGCCAGGCGAAGCCGGCGTTGCCGGCCGCGCCCAGCAGGGACGAGGCGAGGAACACCCGGCGCGCATTGAACACGTCGGCGACGTTGAAGATCGCGTAGAGCAGGGTGCCGGTGATGAAGCCGATCTGGACGGAGACGGTCAGCCAGGCGCTGGCCGCCTCCCCCAGGCCCCATTCCCGGCGGAGGGCGGGGATGGCGGCCGTCCCCGAGAACCATGTCCCCGCCGCCAGGAGCACGGCGAGGGACACCACCGCCAGGGCGCGCTCGGCTTCCGCGGGCGTCGGTGCGGGGGTCTCGTCTCCCATCGCGCGCCGAAGCATCACAGAGCCGCTTAAGCGCGTCAATCGGCTTGCCCGGCGTCCGGTACGACCCTCCCGAAGGGGGCGGCCGGAGCCGCCCCCGGACTCACTGGGCTACGAGAGGGACTGAAGCTTCTTCTTGGCCTCGGGGTAGGACAGAGGTCGCTCGATTCCCACCCATTCGGATTCGACGATCTTCTGGTACGCCTTCTTCGCGTCTTCCTTCTGCCCCAGCTTCTCGTAGGCGCGGGCCAACAGCAAGGTGTGGAAGGG
>Ga0210409_10004258_pt1 | contig 15544 bp, 20 predicted proteins | sample IncBWH17MmetaG_FD_161649 | JGI IMG/M metagenome (GOLD analysis project Ga0210409, IMG submission 161649) | Forest soil microbial communities from Barre Woods Harvard Forest LTER site, Petersham, Massachusetts, United States - Inc-BW-H-17-M | ecosystem: Environmental > Terrestrial > Soil >...
GCGACGCGAAGGTCCTCCATTCGAGGCCGCCGCGCGTGCCGATAAGGATGCACGCCCCTCTCGCCTGTGGCGAATGCGAGACGAAGCCAACGCGCCCGAGCCGTGTCCGATGCCGACGGTGCAGATCGCCGATCGCGTCGATCGCTTGCGAGTGGTTTCCGCCGACCGCGTCGAAGACGTAACCGATCGCGGAGACCGTGGGAAAGCGCAACATGGCGTGGTCGATGTCGCGCAAGCACGCTTCGATCACTCCGGGCGTCCACCTTCCCGCCACGTGCACGCGCAGAACGTTTTCCTTGCGCTCGACGCGCACATCCGCGCCCTCGCCGGTCGTACTCCCAGCGGCTGACTCGAGCGCGCTCGCGAGCTCGTCGATTCGGCGAAAGCGCTCCGTCAGGGAGGGAGCGATCGCACGCTGGAGTGCGCGATCGAGCGCCGCGTCGGAGCTGATGGTTTCACCGGCGGAGGGGACGTGGCCGACGAGCAGAAATCCGGCCACCGCGGCCAGTGCCCATTGATCCGAGCGCGGGTCCGTCGGCGATTCCGGCGGGGAAAACGACCCGGGGGCCGCGGCCGCGATCGAGAAGTCGACGAGTAGGGCGCGACGGTCGTCGGTGAAGACGATGTTCTCGGGCTTGACGGCCCCGTGCACCAGGCCATGCAAGTGGGCATGCTCGAGCCCGCGCGCGATCTCGGCACAAGCGCGAAGCTTGCTCCTTGTGTCGAACGTGGGAGCAAGGTCCCGAAGGGATCCCGCCGCAAAATAGTCGCGCACGGCAAACAATCGATCGCCCGCTTGGCCGCGACCGAGTAGCGTTGCCACGTGCGAGGATTCGAGTCTCGCGAGTGAGCCCGTGCGCGCGGTGAACGCGACCAGGTGCTTCTGCGGGAATTGCTTGATGACAACATCCGCGCCGCGGCTGTCTTTGCCGCGCCACGTCTGCACCTCTCCGCCCGAGAGCAGATCGATGAGTTCGTATCCCGTCACGGGCTGGGCGCGCACCCAGCCAGTCTACCCTCACTCCCGCGCGACCGGTCTGGACAACCCGATCGTCCTCGTCGATCCGGACGACGCCAGCGTATAATCGGTCCCAGTGGCATTGGTCCCGAGGACATCGGCGGTCGATCCTCAGCGAGTCCGGCGTGGCGAGCCCTGGGCTCGGCGATGAGGGCGACATGAAAGAGCCAGCGTACTTCGCTCGTCAGCGCGAGGAGAAACCAGAGCTACCGGAGGGCGCCTGCGAACGCGTCTCCGGATACGGGGTGATGGGCTTGCCATTTCGGTCGGGCCACGTGCTCGGCTTGCGTCGCTGGACCGCATCGTCGGTCGGTGAGGGATTCACCTCGATCTGGCACCGCGACCCCGGAGGCCGGTGGACCTTTCACGAATCGGCGCCTTCAGAGATCGCCTGCACCCGTTACTTCGGTGCCGGCGTGGAGCGCAAGCGCCTCGGAGCGATCGGCCTCGAATGGGAAACACCCCATCGCCTGCGCATCCGCACCGCCGACGGCACAGTCGACTGGACCGTCGAGATCGGAGCCACGCCGATCACCCGCATGATGAGCGCCATGGGGTCCGCGATCCCGACTGCAGCGTGGCGCTGGCGCCCGGTCCTCAGTGCGATGGGGCGGGCCGCGGGATGGGCGCTCGGGGCCGGCACCGTGCGGCTCACTGGCCTGACGTCGAACGGGCAACACTTCGACGCCAATCCCCTGCGAATCTGGTACGTGACCGACAGTCATGCCGTCGTCGAAGGCCAGGAGCTCGGCCCGATTGGCGCGCTCCCCGAGCAGGCGCACATGGCGGACTTCTACTTCCCGCAGCGCGGCATCTTCGCGGTGGGACGCGTCTTTGTCACTCCCATCGGCAAATGAGCCGCGAGTCCCTTGTGGTTCGCCCGGCGCATGGCTGAAGCCATGAGGGGGGCCATGACCTTGGAGAACCCCGTCGGTTCACCTCGGTTCCGGAGAGTCATGCAGGTTTTTTTTGGCCGAGGTGTCGTGGGCGCCGGATCGTCGATCGTCGATCCCTTGAAAGGAGCCTGACCCATGAAATACGCATTGCTGATCTACGCAGCCGAGAAGGACTGGGCCCAGAGGTCCGAGCAGGAGCAGAAGCAGATCTACGACGAGTATTGGGCGTACACGACAGAGCTCAAGAAGTCCGGCAAGATGCTCTCCTGCGAGCCGCTCGATCCCACCTCGACGGCCACGACGATCCGCGTACGCAACGGCAAGACGGTCCCCACCGACGGCCCGTTCGCCGACACGAAGGAGCAGCTCGGCGGGATCTACGTCGTCGACGTCAAAGATTTGAACGAGGCCATCGCTTGGTCCTCGAAGATCCCCGATGCGCGGAACGGCTCCATCGAGATCCGTCCGCTAATGAACATCCCGGAGATGTAGGGGCACGTGGCCCAGACGGCGCACGCGCTCGATCGGATCTTCCGCACGGAGTCCGGGCCCGTCCTGGCGACTCTCATCCGGCTCCTCGGCGACTTTCAGCTCGCTGAGGACGCGCTCCAGGACGCGTTCACGAGCGCCGTCGAGACCTGGTCCAAGGAGGGCTTACCGGCCTTGCCGGGCGCGTGGCTGACCACGACCGCCCGCCGCAAGGCGCTCGATCGGCTTCGCCACCTGCGCATTGCAGAGGCCAAGCGTAGCGAGCTGGCGCTGTCGATGCGCCTCGACCAAGAGGCCTACGGCGCGCGCGAAGATCAGGAGGTCTCGCCTGTCCCGGACGACCAGCTGCGACTGATCTTCACCTGCTGCCACCCTGCCCTCTCGCGCGAGGCCCAGGTTGCGCTCACCCTGCGCACGCTCGGAGGGCTCAGCATCGCGGAGATCGCGCACGCTTTCCTCGCGAGCGAAGCAACGATTGCTCAACGCGTCACCCGAGCGAAGCAAAAGATCGCCCGCGCGGGCATCCCGTACGAGATTCCCGATGACGAGTCACTCGCACCGCGGCTCGATGCGGTTCTCAGTGTCCTCTACCTGGTGTTCAACGAGGGCTACCTTGCGACGACGCACAACCAGCTCGTTCGCACGGATCTCGTCGAGGATGCGATTCGACTCGCGAGGAGCCTGTGCGAGCTCCTTCCATCCGAGCCGGAGCCGATGGGGCTCTTGGCCTTGATGCTGCTGCACGACTCAAGGCGCGAGGCGCGGGTCAGCAGCGCCGGCGCCCTGGTGTTGCTGGAGGATCAAGACCGGACGCGGTGGAAGCGCGGTCCGATCGACGAGGGCGTTCGGCTCGTCGAAAGGGCGCTTCGGATGGGGCGCCCCGGCCCCTGCCAGATCCAAGGCGCCATCGCGGCGGTGCATGCCGAAGCATCGAGCGCGGCGGAGACCGACTGGCGTCAGATCGTCATCCTCTACGAGCAACTGCTTCGCTACGAACGGTCCCCCGTGATCGAGCTGAATCGAGCGGTTGCCCTGTCGTTCGCGGTGAGCCCCGCCGAGGGCCTGGAGCTGCTAGCGCGCATCCAACCGGCGGGTTCCCTGGAACAATACGCGCCCTACCACCTCGCTCGCGCGGACATGCTCCGACGACTCGGGCGCGCCGGCGAAGCGCGAGCCTGTTACGAGCAGGCGCTCCCGTTCGCGCACAACGAGCAGGTACGCAGGTTCATAGAGAGGGCCCAATGTCGGATATCAGACAAGCCAGGGAGACACTCATAGCGAGGATTCTCGAGGGAGACGGCGCGTCTCTCCATGCCCAGCGACGCGCGGCATTCGACAACGCGAGCCTCACGGGGCCAGCGTGCGCGCTCGTCGAGAAAGTCTGCGAAGACGCGCACGCGATCGGGGACGACGATGTCGCGGCCGTGCTGCGAGTGGTGCACGAAAGCGCACTCCGCGGTCGCGGCGGGAGCCTATCGCGACGAGGTGAGGGTCTCCGCGGTCCTGTCCGATCTCGACGCGGCTCCAATTGCAGAGCCACTGCGGGCCACGCTGCGGATGCTGCGCAACCTGGTGCCTGCACGAGCGGTCGACGTGGACGACATGCGCGCGGTTCTCGCGGCCGGGGTCACGCCCGAGCAGGTCGAGGACGCCCTCGCAGTCTGCTTTGCGTTCAACATCGTCGGTCGTCTGGCCGATGCGTTCGGGTTCTTCCAGCCGAGCCCCGCAGCGTTCGGGGCAGGCGCCAAGTACCTGCTCGCGCGGGGCTATCGATGAGAACCAGGCTCCTTTACGCAACCAGCACGACACTCGGACCGCGCGCACGTGTCAATGCGAGCAAGGTTCCGAAATCGAGGTCGTGCGTGAACACGACGTACCCGTGATCCTGCGCGTAGCTCATCACCTCGGCGTCGGTGGCACGCGAGTCTTCCTGCTGCGAGCAGGCCGACGATGGTATCTATTCGTCCTAAAGAGAGTCCGAGCGACGTGGCCGCAGTCGGCGCGGAGTCCGCCTCGTGAAGGAAGCGAGACGGACAGCTTCTCTCGCCGGCATGTTCGCGGTGGCGCTCTCGCTCGAATGCGCTTCGTGCCGCTCTGCGAATGACGATAGCGACACTGGGCCAAGCGCGCTGCGGGAGCCAAGATCGAGAGGCCACGGGCTACCGGAAGCAGATCCAGGTGCAGAGATCGAGTGGGTGCGCGATGGCGCGACTCGGCGAGGAGCTGCTCGACGAGCGTCGGATTCATTCTGGGTGCGTCATATCACCGAGCCACTTCTCGAACGTGATCGTGCCAAAGGGACGCTCCGTGCATAGCTTGCCCGAGCGAAGGAACGCGCCGACCTTGCCTGGCACCGGGAAGGGAAAAATGAGTCGCGTTTGCTTCTTCGTACGACGCCATGCGCGCGCGAGATCGATCATCTCGCGGACCTCGGGCCCGCCGATGTCGGGTATGCGTTTCTGCGGCCCGGCTTCTACGGCTCGCAGGAGCTCCGCGGCGACCTCGCTCACGTCGATAGGCTGCAGCTTCCATCCGCTCGGAATCGGGACGACGCCGAGCGCGCCCTTCACGAAGCGCGGCACGAGATCGTGAAACTGCGTCGCACGAAGAAGCGACCATGGGATCGGGCTCTGCTCGATGACCTTCTCTTGCTCGACCTTCACGCGGTAGTAGTCGACCGGGCCGTCGTCGATGCCCACGATGGAGATCCCGACGAAGTGCTTCACGCCGGCATCCCGCGCCGCTTCGAGCACGCGCTTCGTTCCTAGGACCAGGACGTCGCGAGCGCCTTCCATCGCGTTGGTCGCGTCGATCACGACGTCGGCTCCCTGGAACGCCTTCGCAAGGCCCTCGCCGGTCTTCACGTCGACACCGGTTCGGCGGCTGGCCGGCACGATGGTGTGGCTCGCGGCGGCTTTGGTCACCGCGCGGCCGAGAACGCCACTCGCTCCGAGGACCGCAATCCGCATTGCTCCTCGGACATCCAGTCAGAACGCGAAGCCACCCGGGATGAGCCGGAGGCTTGGCGCGCGCACCGCCGTGTCGGTGCCCGTCTGCAGAGTCGACTTCGTTCCGCTTCCGAGGAAGACGAACATCTCGACTGACGTCCACGACATCTCACGCTAAAGCGGTCCCCCGCGATCGGGCGGCTGAGAGATTTGCGAGTCCCTTCGAGGGGGCGCTCACCTGCCCGCGAGCCAGGCGCGGTAGACGTCATCGCCGTAGGCTGCGTCGCACGCACGCGCGTGGTCGAGGTCCGCGTAGCGAGTGTACGTGGGCGGTCGCCCCTGCGCGGTCAGGGCGGCCACGATCGCGTAGCAGAGTGCTACTATGTGTTGGATGGCTCCGCGCACACGTCCGAAGTCGAGCCCGATTGCGTGGTCCGAACTCGCACCCGAAGTGAAGCAAGCCGTGCTCGAGGGCTCGGAACAGCTGGCGCGCGGTGAGTGCGCGGAGTTGTCCCGAGAGGAAACAGCCCACTACATCAAAACGGGCAGGTTGCCCGAGCGCATCGAACGTTGGCTCGACGATTACGAACGGCGCCGCGCTACTTGACCGATTTTCGCCAGCTTGCGCTTCGGGGGCAAGCGTTGCGGGATCTTCAGCGCGCTCTGTCGAATCTCCTGAACGCGAACGAGCTGCCTCTTCCGGGCGACCGGACGACCTTCGTCCCGCCGGCGACGGGCGCCGTGCAGATGCTTGCGCATGCACATCCCGTTGCGAGGAGGCGGCTGTGGATTTTCCCCTGCAGCGCGCGGGTCCCGCGCGTAGGCCATCAACTCGGCGTCGGCGGCACGCGGGTCTCCGACCGAAGTCCAGTGCACCGCCTCGACGTGGTGAGCGGCGAGGACGGCCGCCCACGCGGGCGACAGGTTCACGTCGACCAGAACCTTCACTGTGCCAGGGGGAGTTCGACTTCCTCAGCGCGCCACGCCGCGTACGCGAGCGCCGCGTTGATGTCGTCGGGCTCGAGGTAGGGGTACGCGGCCAGGATGTCGGCGGCGGTCTTCCCTGCCGCGAGCAGACCCACGATGGTACCCGCCGTCATTCGCAACCCGCGGATGCACGGACGACCACCCATCACCCGGGGGTCATGCGTGATTCTCGAGAGGGCGTCCATTTGTTGAGGATACCACGGCACGCGACGGGTGGCTGGCGGCTGCGCCATGGCGCCCTGTCGCGCAGCTAGCGGCCCCTGGCCTCGACCGGGGGCCGATTTTGGTGGGCGTCAGCGACGGCCCGTCCAGCTGGACCGGTCATCGCCCAGCTGCTGATCGATGTCGGCCTTGGTCCGGTGGCCAGCGGGCAGCGTCGCGATCACGTCGAGCAGATCTGGCGGCCGCGGCGTGGCGCTTTGGACCGAGTGGAGCTGCACCTCTACTTCGCCATCCTCGACGTGGTCGACCGGCTGATCGAGCTCGATGACTCGGCCGCGAAGGCGCCCGCGAACGACCGCACCACGTTGCATGAGCAGAGATCGTAGCCACCAGATACCCGGTTCGCCACTCTCGGACTCGAGGGGTCGTTGCGCTGGGTACACTTGTCGGCGACGATGGCTTCGAGCAAACGAAACGGAGGGATCAGGTTCTGGCGAATCCTTGTACCGCGCGGATCCCGAGTCGAGACCCTTTGGGCGACGGAGCGAGCGTCAGTGCTGTACCTCTTGGACAACTGGGGCCAAAGGCTTCGGGGACCCCGTCCGCATCGTCGCGGGTGTTCACCGAGTGCGCGCAGCAACTCGGCGTGGACGGCATCCATCACCGCGTGTTGCATGCGAAGAACCACGATGTCGGCCGTCGTACTGCTTGTGTCGAGCGCGAGCCGGCCAAAATCAAGATCGCGCGTGATGATGACACGTGCGTCGGCGGGTGCCGCTGCAAGAATGGCGCTGTGCCTCGGCATCCAAGACGCGCCGGCGCACCTAGCCGCTTGCTCCGGCCGCGTGCACTTCCTCGGCACGCGTGAGTTCCGCCGCATAGGAAACACACGCGCGCACGTCCTCGACGGCAAGTTCGGGGTTAAAGTGCTCGACAATCTGCTCGAAGGACACGCCTTGCTCGACGAGCTCGAGCACGCAATACACCGGAACACGGGTCCGGCGAACACAAGCCTTACCGAGGTGTACAGCCGGGTCGATGACGATGCGGTCGAGCACGATGGAAGCGTAGGGCCACTGTCCGTCGGGCGCAAAAAGGTGGGAAATCACGAGCTGCGCGAACGGTTCGTCGAAGTCTTGGCAGACCTGCGATCACCGCTGCAGGCGCTCATCAGTTCGGCGCAACAGCTCCTTCCACCTCCTCACATGCTAGGGTTTGGGAATGAAACTCCTCGTCACGTTGCAGCGCGATGAAACCGGAACGGTTGTAGCTGAATGCCCGGCCATTCCCGGCTGCGTCAGCCAGGGCCGAGACGAGGACGATGCGCTGGCCAACATCCACGAGGCTATCGTAGGTTGCCTCGAGGTTCGTGCAGAGCAGGGGTTGCCTTTGACGGTCCGGACCGTCGAAGTCGAGGTCGCTGTTGCCTGACCTCCCAGTCGTCTCCGGACGCGAGGCGCGCCGAGCGTTCGAGAGTGTCGGCTGGGTCTTTCGGCGTCAGGCCGGCAGCCACATGATTCTGACGAAGGCGGGGAGCATCGTCTCGCTCTCCGTGCCCGACCATCGAGAGCTTGCGCCTGGAACACTTCGCGCGTTGATCCGCAGCGCCGGCATGAGCGTCGAGTCCTTTCGTTCTGCCCTCGGCCGCTGACGACCTCAAGGCGCATGCGCAAAGTACTCGCTGCCGTTGAAGCGACGGTGCCGAAGGCGCACCAGAACTCCTCTGAGGCTCTCAGTCGTATCAAGGGGGACGGCTTGATACAAGCCGCTGACATAATTGAGCGTCAGTCGCATCACGCCCGGAGCGAGCTTCGGCAGCGGCGAGAGCACCTCGCACGCAAGCGGATTAGCCGTTGCTGGTGCGACGGCGGCGCGTAAGCAGACATAGGTCGTATTGCGGTGCGTTCAGGGCGAGTCGGCTGCAAAGAGGATCGGCTCGATGCGGCGGGGTGCCCGAAGTCCACAGATCCCGTTCTTCTGGGCTAAGCGACGGACATAATTGGAGTCTTGGCCCGAAAGCAGAGCGTGCCCTTGGAATGCGTCATCGCCGCTCGAGGCGCAAGATCTCCTCACGGATCGCGGGCAGCAGCGGATCCGAGCTGGGTGCGACGCGCAGGTACGCGCGCCACGCCTCGCGTGCCTCGGCCTCTTGCTCCGGCGTGTCGAGTCCAAGTCGACCAAGGGCCTGCGCGCGGAGCTTGTAGCTCTCGGGCTCTGGATCGGGATCATGCGCCGCGATCTCCTCGAGGGTGCGGGATGCAAGCGAGAGGAGCCAACGGCGAGCGGAATCCCGGCCTGCGAACTCCATGAGGGCGTTGGCGCGTGCGGTGCGCGCCGCCCAATGGTCGTGCACCGCGACCGCCTCCCAGGACCCCGGCTGCCGACGGCGATCGGGGCGCTCGATTCGCGGCAGCGCGACTTCGCTTTCGGGCACCCATCGATCCGCCTCGGCGGAGTCGTTCGCGCGACATAACGCGGCGCACAGGCTCATCGGCCGCTCGACGTAACGGGTCTCCCACGTTTGATCGCCCGGCCGGTGACCGCCGCACACCCAGATCGGCGATCGGTCGAAGTTGTCATCGATGAGGGACGCGATCGAAAAGCTGTCTGGCGCGCCTGGCAAGTAGCGACCGGTTGGGATCGACAGCTCCGGATGAAGGGTGCGGAGGCGTTCGCAGTGCCAATCGAAGCCGAGCAGCTCCTGGTCCACGATGCGTACGTCAGGGCGCAGCCGCTCGGCGAACTGGAGGTAGCGCGTGGTGTTGGTAATGAGGTCGCCGCGCGTCAACAGTAGTGCGCCGGGGCGCGCTGCCCGTAGGATCTCCGCGCCATAAGATCTTACGGTGCGGTCGTCGTGGTGATCCATCTGCGCGAAACGTAGAACCGGTGGAAGAGCGCAGAGCACCACGCCGAGCGCCCGTAAAACGAGCGCGGGGCGCCCCTCGGATACGAGCGTCCAGCCATAGCCGGCCACCGCGCACAGGTACAGCTCGGGCTGTTGCCAGAAACGTGCGAGAATGGCGCGATAAAGCGCGGGGGTGACGGGGAAGCGGGCCAGTGCGACCATCGCAATCGTTGGTAAGGCGGCCAGAACGAGCAGGATGAGAGAGAGTCCGCCGCCGTTGCGCCGTTGTCGTACCGCAGCAACGATGCCGAGAACGACTAGAACGAGCGCCCACCAGGGGAGCTGGGTGGCGATGTCTTCGACGAAAGCGCGCGCCACGGAAAGTGGCGTTGGGTACGTGACAACGATCGGCGCCGCGAGCTGGAAGGTCCCGTACTCCGATCTTAAGACATGCGTGAGAAAGCCGGACCACGTTCCGGTGTTGCCCCACGAGACTTCGGCGGGTGTTCTTGCCGCGAACCACAGGTAAAGATACGGAACGAGCCCGAGCGCCAGCGGCACCGCGCAGAGCATGACGATTCGAGGGAACCCTGGCTGCTTGCGCGCTGCTAACAGGCCCCAAGCCAGGACAGGAATACCTGCGAAGAGCACAGTGTGATGATTCGAGAGTCCGAGTCCGAACGCGAGAGAGCCAAGCGCGAGCCATCGCGGGTCTCCGCGCTCGGAGAACGCGACCGCGCAGAAAAAGAGCGCTGCGCAAATGAGGTTATTGAGCGCAAACACCTCGGCGCAAATCGCGTACTGCCAGACTCCTGGCGCAAACGCGAACAGCGACGCCGATATCGTTCCCGACCACACCGACCCGCGCGCCCTCGAAACGGCAAGGCATAAGAGAGAAGCGGCACCCGCGGCGCAAAACGCCGATAAGAGGTTGCAGCGCCAAGCGAGCGTTCCATGCGGGACATGCGAGAAGCAGCGCGCGAGAAGCGCGTAGAGGGGATAACCCGGAGGGTGCGCGACGCCTTTCTCGAGCGCCGACGCGATGAGCTCCCCGCTGTCGCCCCCGGTGACGTCGGGGTACATCGTACGCAGATAGAGCCCCAGTGATATGAGTCCGACCAGCGTTGCTGCGAGTGCCTCGCGACGCCTCGCGCTACCGGCATGATTGGATAAAATCCGTTGCAGTGTGATCACCACGCCCCTACCACGTCAAGTCATGCGCGTCAGGCGAGGTCACTGATGGTTGGGGGTCGACGCCAGTGTCCGGGTGGCGCATGGTGGCACACCCTTAGTTCGCGGTTTCGCGGTGAATTCGCGACCGAGGGGCGCGGCACGAGTTTGGCTGTGCGGAGCCTCATGGCGCAAACCGGTTCGATGTTTCGCGTCCTTCTGCTCGGCATCGCCTTCGGTTGCGGGAATGCCTCGTCGCAAGCCGCCGGCGACGGGGGAGGGGACGTACCCGCAGAAACCGGCAGCCCCGCCACCTGCAGCGGCGGTGGCTCTTGCGCGGAAGCCGCGTCGCAGGCAGCTTCCGACGGAGCGGCGACTCGCGCGCCGGAGAGCTCGACGCCGGGCAACCCGAGCGCCGAGGCGGGACGGCCGGCTACCTGCGACAGCGACGGCGGTGGCTCCGTCGTGACGCTTGCGTCCGGCCAGACAGCCGCGGGCCCGATCGCGGTAACGGCCACGGATGTGTACTGGACCTCGCAGAGCGGCACCACCGTGAGCAAGGTGCCGATCTGCGGCGGTGCCGTGACCACGCTCGCGCTCAACATCCAGGGTAGTGCGACGCTCACGCTCGCTACGCGGGCACTCGCGCTCGACGCGACGAGCATCTATTGGGGCGCGCTGAGCCTGCAACCCGCAGAGGGAGGGGTCGTATCTGGTGCCCAGGTAGTGTTGAAGGTGCCGCTCGCGGGAGGCACGCCGGTGACGGTGGCCAGCGGAGGTGGCTTGGGCGGTGTCCGCGTCGACAGTACGAATGTCTACTGGGCGGCATACCAAGGCGGAGTCATGAAGGAGGCGCTCGCAGGCGGTGCACCGGCTCCGGTCGCCACGGGCAAAGGACCCGTGGACCTCACAATAGACGCGGCGAACGTGTATTGGATCGAGAATACGAACGTCGTCATGAAGGCCCCCATCGCAGGGGGGTCGGCGACAACCCTTGCTTCGGCCAATGACGTGAACGAACCGCGAGCGATTGCGGTCGATGCGACCAGCGTCTACTGGACGAACCACGCACAAAACGGGAATGGGTCGGTCATGAAAGTACCCATCGCCGGCGGTGTAGCGATGACGTTGGCTGCCAACCAGGATTGGCCCATTGGAATCGCGGTCGATGGATCGAACGTGTACTGGGTTAATAGCGGTTACAGTACGGGATCCACGGTCATGCGCGTGCCGTTGAACGGTGGTACGCCGACGACCCTCACGTCTTCCATGCTCCCCTGGGCCATCGCGGTGGACGCGAACAACGTCTACTGGACGACGAGCGACATCTTCAACAGGGGCACCGTGATGAAGATGCCGAAATGAGCATCGCCGCAGCATTGGGCGCGTAAGCAGACATAGGTCGTATTGCGGTGCGTCCAGGGCGAGTCGGCTGCAAAGAGGGATCGGCTCGATGCGGCGGGGTGCCCGCGAGCAGGAAGGGGTAGCGCCCTCGCCCTACGAGACGGGGATCCGATAGTTCTCAGCCGTAACAAGGGGGACCGACCCCTTGTTACACAAGCCGCGGACCTACTTGAGCCGCCGCAGTGACCAGGCGCTCATACACGTCGTGCTCGTAAAACTCCGGCTCCTTCGCGTCGTCCACCTTCAGCAATTCGATCGTGTACGGCATGACCGGAATGCGCTTCTAGTTGGAGGGCTCGTTTCGCCAAGCTCACGCTTGAGGCGCACCTGGGCCCGTGGGCAATGTGGGTGGACGCTAATCATCCGCGCGGCCGACGCCGACGCCGACACCGCTCAAGCTCGCCGGCGTGCAATGGTCCACGACCAAACGAGAGGGACGGCACCCATGAGGACAAGCGCTGCGAACGCTAAGGCAGGAAATCCAAGCGCCCCAAAGATCGCCATCGCCGCACCAAAGCCAACGCCCGCATGGCCACCAACCCGCTGTGCGCGCTTCCAATTCTCTTCGGACGCCATCGTCCATTTCGTCCGGAAGCCAAACAGCGCGTTGCGACCCGTCCGCGGCATGAGTAGGCCGGTGGCGATCATCGCAGCGCCGCCGAGCACCCAGATGACCCCATCCAGTCGAGGCTTCGGGCCCAAAGATGCGCGCAATATCAGCAGCTGCAAGCCGCAGAGCACTGTCACGAAGAGAAGGACCAGGGCGGGCAGCGGGGCTGCGCGCAGGCCGGGGCGCCATTGTCGCGGCAGGATCCAAGGGCCGATCCGGAACAGAGCGCCCAGGGCCGCGGTCGCCATCGGCAGGAGCCAGGCCGCGATTGAACGAGGCATCCATCCGTCAGCCTGGCCGCTCATCCCGAAGTGGGACGGCATTGGGTCAGGGAGCCTGTCGTAGAGCCACCATGTGACTCCGAAGCAAGCGGCGAGAACGAATGCTGATAGCCAGTCAGCCACTGAAGGCTTGCGCGACTCGCGCGACACGACACGTGATCGTGCGCGCCTCGCCGCGCGAGGGCAAGTGGCTTCGCCGAAACGCTGCTCATGCCGCCATTGGAGGCGCCGCTCGACAGATCGGCGCCTTGCGCGCATGATCTACGAATGCCGTCGAATCGCCTGGCCAATATACTCAAGCTCGCGGAAGAGCTGCCGGAGGAGGAGCGCGTCGAGCTCGCCCGCGAACTTCTTCGCGGCCTGCCGAACGACGTCGACGAGCTCAACGACGACATTGATCGGGACGAGCTCCGCCGGCGGATCGCCGCCGTCCAAAATGGGACGGCAACGCTGATTCCGTGGGATGAAGCGCGCGAGCTGGTTCGTCGCGACGTATGAAGGTCGTTTATACCGCCGAGGTGGTGCTCGAGCTGCGCGCCGCCCGCCAATGGTACAACCGCCGCGCCCGCGGCGTCGGCGAGCGTCTCGTCGACCTCGTGGACGAGAAGGTCGCTGAGATCGCGCGCGCGCCCGCTTCCTTTCCGCGTGACCGCCAGGATCCGATCGTCCGTCGCGCGCGGGTGACGAAGTAGCCTTACACGCTGATCTTCATGATTATCGAGGAGGGCTCGATAGTCGTCCTGGTCGCGTTGGCACACGGGAAGCGCAAGCCTGGCTACTGGAAGAAGCGGCTGCGCATAGGGTCGGCCAAGTAGTCGCAGATTATGAAGCGGGTAGAAAGTTGCTGCGCATCGTTTCCAAAATCGTCTCCAAGAACTGGGTCGATTCGGGTGGACTCGCGAGGACTTCGGAGGACTCGTCTTCGAACCGAAACCTGAGCGATTCTCGAACCATAACGACGAAAAATGAACAGCATCGCCAACTTGAGAAATACCGCTCTTTAGGGTTCGATTCCCAGCGCCTCCACCCTGTTCGGAGTTTGCTTCGGCCGGGCTCATGCTGTTCACGGGCGTGCTGCTCTACGCGCCGACGGTCCTCCTCCCCGCGTTCGAGCAACTGCTGATGGGCTACACGGCGCAGCAGGCCGGCGAGACCATGTCCCCGGGCGGCTTCTCGATGTGCTCTACATGCCGCTCGCGGGAGCCCTCGTGGCCCGCGTCGACCCTCGCAAGCTAATGGCCCTCGGAGCCGCCTCCTGTCGGTGTCAGCTACGGCCAGCTGCAGCGGCAGGCGACGGAGCTCGCGAACCTCGACGTGCTGCGCGTCCTAGCCGTCGCGGCAATCTGCATGCTGCCGCTCGTGTTCCTCCGCAAAGGCTCCGCCCAAGGGCGCTGCGGTAGCAGGGAGCGGACATTGAGTCCGGAGACCTAGTCGAGACCGCCTTCAGGATGCAGGATCACGCCGCACGGACCTCCATTACACGGCAGTACGACATCGCTTCCCGCGTCGGCGCTCACAACAGCGCCACTGTCTATCGGACCTCCCTCGCCCGCGTCGCTCGGCATCAACTTGGGGCAGGGCCTGCCGTCGCATGGGCCGCGTCCGTTCCACCCGGAGTCCACGAATCCCCCCCCGCGAGGTGAAGCCATCATTCCGGCGTCAGGCGACGCCATAACTCCGCCGCCCAACCATGTGCTGGCGGGCGGCGTCGTTACGCTCCCACAAGGCCCTCCGCCACACTGGAGGTGACTTTCGGCGTCGTAGGTGAAACCGGGCCCATCGCATAGTCCTCCGCCACACGCGCGCTGAGTTTCGGCTTTGGCGTCTGAACCGAAGTTACCCGCAGACCCGGCCACCTCGCCACCGCAACCCGCGGCACCGAGAAGCGCGCTGGTGCCTGCCGTGGCGACGATACGAAGCAAAAGCCTTGGGGGGTTCGGCGGGGATCTTCGATAGAGCACAGAGAAAAGCTCCGTTCGGAACGAGAGGACTGCAATGACCGAGCCCGATAGCGATCCCACATTTGGCTCCCGGATCGAGAGTGTGGGCATGTGCCAGAGTGGGCACCCGAGATCGGCTTGTCACGGGCCCTCGAGGCGAAGCTGGTCCGAGACTCGAATGATGCGGCGCGACCGCGTCGACACCCGCGACGGCGCGAGCAGGAAGGGGTAGCGCCCTCGCCCTACGAGACGGGGATCCGATAGTTCTCAGCCGTAACAAGGGGGACGGAGGGGACGGCTTGATACAAGCCACCGACATAATTGGACGGCAGTCGAACCCCGCGGCCGCCATGACTCGGACCCGTATCCCGGGCTTCGTCGCCGCCTTGCCCGACGTCGCTCGGCGAGGGACGTGCGTCTCCTGCGTCGCGATCGCTGACCCCGCGGGGGTCGCCTGTCACCCAACCGCGGGCTAAGAAGATTGGGCTTCCTTCTCCCCTGCTATGGGAGGAGACGTCAAGAAAGACTTCGTCCTCGCGCCCGAGATCGAAGTTCGAAAGTCGGGCGTTCGCTTCCAGTCTCACGAGTGCGCAGGTTGCGCGGACCTGAGTGATTGCGTCTTGGTCAGTGACGGCGACGCCTGGGGATAGAGGTTTGGCGTCGCCGTCGCCGTCCACGTCCCCGAGATCTTTCGACGCACACCCAAGCGCGCGTTGGATACTCTTCGACCCCAGCGCCGTCGCAGTCGGGGCGTCCGGACAATGAAGAATTCGACCCGCGAAGCAACGCTTTCG
>Ga0210409_10004259_pt1 | contig 15543 bp, 14 predicted proteins | sample IncBWH17MmetaG_FD_161649 | JGI IMG/M metagenome (GOLD analysis project Ga0210409, IMG submission 161649) | Forest soil microbial communities from Barre Woods Harvard Forest LTER site, Petersham, Massachusetts, United States - Inc-BW-H-17-M | ecosystem: Environmental > Terrestrial > Soil >...
CGATCGGCCAGGCGAAAGACCCGTCATATTGCTTCAGGATGCCCTGTTGAAAGCGGTAGCCGATGTTCACGACCCGGTTGAAGTCCGGGTGATATTGCACCGAAATCTCCGATTTCTCCGTCTGGGAGGTATAGGGATTCCACTGGTAGTCCAGGTTAACGCTCATATGCTTGTAGCCGGTGAGTGATACGTCGGCGATGAGGTCCGAGGCGGGATAGTTCGGGGTGGTCTGTCCGGGCTCGGACGCGACGGGCTGCCGCGGAAAACCAATGAGATATTGATCGGGCGAGACATATTGTCCGGGATAGGGCGTAAACGACTGTCCGCGCCAGGTCAGGGCTCCGGGTATCGCCAATGGATTCACCGTCGGCATGATTTGGAAAGCCTGCGCAGCCGCCGGGGGGCCCAAGTAGTCGGTGTCGGTCAAGCCCACCTGCGGAATCGAGAAATAGCGAATTTGCCCGATGGTTGCCGATAGATACTGCGCGCCGGAGTTGTGGTCGAACAGCCGCGTGGTCAAGGCCAGCGCCACCTGATTCGCGTCGCCGATGCGATCCGACCCGACATACCGGTTGGTGCGGAACAGCTCGGTCAGATTGAAATCGGGCAGTGCGCTGTCAAAAATCGGCAGATCATTCTGATTTCGGTAGGGCACGTAGCTGTAGACGATGCGCGGTTCCAGCGTTTGCGTGCGCTGCCCTTGCGAACCCGCATTGCGTTCGAACACCAGTCCCGCATCCAAGCGCGCGTAAGGCAGCGCCCGCGTGGGGGTGCTCGGAGCGCCGAATGCCACATCCTTCAAGTCGTACTGCGTGAAGTCGTAGCCGACGGCCGGTTCGAAGAAGTAGCCGGGGCCGCGGTTCGACCAGCGTATTTCCGGCGCCAGGTTCAATCGCAAGCCGGTGGGCCCGACCCCGCGCATGAAATTGACCGCTTCGCTGTCGAACACGAATTCAAAATTGCTTTCGGCGATGGGATACAGCGCGCTCGCCTGCACGCGCGGTACCCGCGAGTACGGACGATCCGCGTCGCTCACCATGGTATCGATGGTTTGGAAGTTTTGCAGCTGCGCGCGGATTCGCCAGGCATCATCGTAGTACAGCAAATCGGCGCGGCGCTCCAAGTAAGTCACGCTGGTCTGGTCGGTGCCAACCGCGAAATCCTGAAAGTAGTTGCTGTCGCCGACATTGGCGATGTCGGCATCCACGCGCAGTCCGCGCTGCAGGTCCGTGACATCGGTGAAATGCACATAATTGCGGTCGTCATTGTTGTCTTTCTTGTCGCTGGGAAGGACCGTGGAGTCGATTTGACCGTGCGAACTCGCCGTCAGGTAGCGAAAATCCTCGGTCAATTGCACGCCGCGAGCGGTCAAAATCCCCGGCGTGAGCGTCAGGTCATAGTTGGGCGCCAGGTTGAAATAATACGGTACCGCCAATTCGAAGCCGTTGTTGCCGGAATGGCCGATATTCGGATACAGCACGCCGCTCTTGCGCTCGTCGCCCAGTGGGAATGAGATATAGGGCGTGTAGAAAATCGGCACATCCATGAAGCGCATGGTCACATGGTGCGCAACGCCCACCTGAAGCTGGGTATCCAGATTGAGTTCGGCTGCGTGCAGCATCCAATCGTCCTTGCCGACCGGGCAGCTGGTGTAGAAGACCTGACTGAGCGCGACTTTGCCGTCCGGACTGACGTCAATATTCTTGGCGATACCGCGCCCGTTGCGGTCCATGAGCTGGAAATTGGCCTGACTGAAATCGGCGCCGGCGACCGGGTCGTAGCGGCCGGTCACGCTGCGCACGCGCAATTTCGGATCCATGAAGTCCACCGCCCCTTTGACGGTCAGCTGGTCGACGTTGTAGTCGTAGGTGACCGAATCCCCCGCAATGCTGCGTTCGTCTTGGCGCACCCGCACGCGGCCGTTGACCACGGCATTGCCGTCGGCGCCGAGCAGGGCATCGTCGCTGTCGATGTAAATCCGATGATCGTCGATGGCAATGTCAGCGGGACGAGTCGAGGTATATTTCGGCGGGGCGGGGCATATGTCCGCGGCACGCACCGTGGCGGCCGCGAGGCAGGAGAGGATGAATGCGGCCCGGACCTGAGAAGCCATGGACAAAAAGCGTCGCCTTAGTCGGTATACTTAAAACGCCGCATTTGCGGTTTGCGAATGGTCAAGCATGGATGTATCGGATGCAAGCGATTCCCGTCTGGCGGATTTGACGCAATGGGTGGTCGATGAGCTGGGATTCGCGGGCGGTCTGATAGCTACGGCATCCGTCGACGCGAGTTTTCGCCGCTATTTCCGCGTCACGCGCGACGCGGATACCTACATCGTGATGGATGCGCCGCCCGACAAGGAAGATATGGGACCTTTCGTCAGGGTCGCGAAGATATTGGCGGGCGCCGATCTCAACGTACCGCTGGTGCTGGCGCGCGATCTCGAGCGCGGCTTTCTGCTGCTGTCGGATCTAGGATCGCGGCTCTACCTCGATGAGCTGCCCAAGGAGGGCGCTGCGGACCGTCTCTACGCCGATGCGCTCAAGAGTCTGCGAACGATGCAAACGGCCGATGCCGCGGTTTCGCGCGATCTGCCCCGCTATGACCGAACGTTGCTCATGCGCGAGATGGAACTCATGCCGGAATGGTTCCTGCGCCGGCATCTGCGGCTGACCATGGACGCCCGCGAGCGCGCCCTGCTGGATCGGCTTTTCGAAACGCTGGTGCGGTCCGCCGCGTCGCAGCCGGCGACCTTCGTGCATAGGGATTATCATTCGCGCAATCTGTTGCTCAGCGCCGAAAACAATCCCGGCATTTTGGATTTTCAAGATGCGGTATGGGGTCCCGTCACCTACGATTTGGCGTCCCTGCTGAAGGATTGCTACATCGCCTGGCCGCCGCCGCGGGTGCGCGCATGGGCATTGGATTACCGCCTGCAGCTGCTCGACCACGGATTCGCGCTGCCGGCAAGCGCCGACGAGTTCCTGCGTTGGTTCGATCTCATGGGGCTGCAGCGGCACATCAAGGTGCTGGGAATTTTTTCGCGGCTGTACTATCGCGACGGCAAGCCGCAGTACCTCAATGATCTGCCGCGCGTCTTGCAGTACGCGCGCGACACCGCCGCCGCGCATGCCGAGACCGCGCAATTCGCCGATTTCATCGCCCAGCGCATCGATCCGCATTTCCCGCTCGCGCAGGAGCGCGCGCTCGCATGAGCGGCGGACTCGCTTGAGCGCCGCACCCGAGCGGCCGCGGGCGGCGATGATACTCGCCGCGGGGCGCGGCGAACGCATGCGGCCGCTGACGGACAGCACGCCGAAACCACTGCTGCGGATACGCGGCGAAACACTGATCGAACGCCATGTGAGCGCGCTGACGCACGCCGGCATCGGACGCATCGTGATCAATCTGGCTTGGCTGGGCGGCCAAATCCGCGATCAATTGCGCGACGGCGCGCGCTACGGCGCGGCCATCACGTACAGCGAGGAGCAGCCGCAGGCATTGGAAACCGGCGGCGGCATCTTTCGCGCACTGCCGCACCTGGCGCCGGGGCCATTCGCCGTGGTCAACGGCGACATCTATACGGATTTCCCGTTCGCGGCATTGGCGTTGGCGGCCGCTTGCGATGCCCATTTGGTGCTGGTGCCCAACCCGCCGCACCATCCTAAAGGCGATTTTGGCTTGGCGCGCGGCATGGCGCAGCCGGCCGCGAAGGTGCTGTACACCTTTGCCGGCATTGCGGTGTATCGCAGCGCTTTCTTTGCAGGCTGTGCCGACGGTGTGTTTCCCTTGAAGCCGCTGCTGCTGCGCTCGATGGCCGCACAGCGATGTTCCGCGCAGTTGCATACCGGCTTATGGGAGGACGTCGGTACGCCGCAGCGGCTCGAGGAGTTGAACGGCAGGGGCTAGTGCGCCGCGGCCGCACTGGACCTTGTGCCAATTGCCGCAACTTGGGCAGCGTGCGAACGTGGCTGCGATGAAAATGCTTCTACCCACCCTGCTGTTGACGCTGGGCGCCGTTGCGGTCGCCGCGGCTGACGAACCGATCGGCGATTGGACGGGCGAAAGGCTTGCTGCCAAGTACAACTGCCAGTCGTGTCACTCGTTGTACGACGCGTCGCTGCAGGGTCCTTCGTATCGAGCTATTGCGAAGAAGTACGCAAGCGACAACAACGCGAGAGATGAGCTTTCGGCAAGCATACTCAACGGCAGCAGCGGCGCATGGGGATCGAATGCCATGCCGTCGACGGATATTCCGCAGGACGACCTCAGAAAGCTGGTCGAGTGGATTTTGGCGCAGTTTCCATAGGGTATCGCGCGACGCAGGCCGGGGCAATCGGGCAATCGGGTACAATTGGGCGCATGGCCGAGTTCAAAGGCATCCCCATCGTGCCGCAGCCGCGCAGCGTGCGCAGCGGTGAAAAATACACGACCCCGCAGGGCTTTACGGCCATTAAAGACGGGGTCAAACACTCGCAGGCCGGCGCTGCAACGCTGCGCAAACCGGCTTGGCTGCGGGTGCCGTTGGCGATCGGAGCCGAGTTCAGCGCGGTCAGAAACATCGTCCGTGAGCATCGCTTGAGCACGGTGTGCGAGGAAGCGAAGTGCCCGAACATCGGCGAATGCTGGAATGCGGGAACTGCAACCATCATGCTCATGGGCGCCGTGTGCACGCGAGCCTGCCGCTTCTGCGCCGTGGACACCGGCAATCCGCGGGGCTGGCTGGACGCGGAAGAACCTGAAAACGTCGCGCGCTCGGTCGAGCTGATGCATCTCAAGTACGTCGTGCTCACATCGGTGAACCGGGACGACTTGAGCGACGGTGGTGCCGCACATTATGCGGCGGCTGTTCGTGCGATCAAGCGCCGCAATCCTGCCACCGCGGTCGAGGCATTGACCCCGGATTTCCAAGGGGTGCTGCGGGATGTGCGCACGGTACTCGATTCAGGAGTGGACGTGTTCGCGCAAAACGTCGAAACCGTCGAGCGCTTGACGCACCCGGTGCGCGATCCGCGCGCAGGGTACGCGCAGACCATGGATGTGCTGCGGGCGGCGAAGGGCCACCGGCCTGCGATTCTCACCAAGAGCAGTTTGATGCTTGGGCTGGGAGAAGGCGACGCCGAAATTCGCCAGACCATGCTCGATCTGCGCGCGGCACGCGTCGATGTGCTGACGCTGGGGCAGTACCTGCGGCCGACGCCCAATCACCTGCCGGTCGAGAGATTCGTCGCGCCGCAGGAGTTCGACCGGTATCGCGCTTGGGCGCTGGAAATCGGATTTCTGGAATGCGTATCCGGTCCCTTGGTGCGATCGAGCTATCGCGCGGAGCAGGCGCTGGCGCGCAACAATGCAGGACTCGACAACGCCAGGCTCGCCGCCGATCCGGCAGGGGCGAGAGCGTGAGCGATGCGCCCTTGATCCGTCACCTCGGGCTGGTGCCGTACGAGCCGACCTGGCGGGCGATGCAGCGGTTTACCGACGAGCGCGGCGATTCGACGCCGGACGAGATTTGGTTCGTCGAGCATCCGCCGGTGTTTACTTTGGGATTGAACGCCAGCCGCGAGCACTTGCTGTCCCCGGGCGATATTCCGGTGGTGCAAATCGATCGCGGCGGTCAGGTGACCTATCACGGCCCCGGGCAGCTGGTGATTTATCCGCTGCTCGACTTGAAGCGCCTGCGCCTTGGAGTTCGCGCATTGGTGGTGGCGCTGGAGGACGCCGTCATCGCCTATGTCGCCGGCTGCGGAATCGTCGCCAGCGGCTCGCGACGGGCGCCCGGCGTGTATGTCGAGGGGGCCAAGCTGGCCAGCATCGGCCTGCGAATTCGCCGCGGCTCGAGCTATCACGGCCTCGCCCTCAACGTGGCGCTGGACCTGGAGCCCTTCCAACGCATCAATGTGTGCGGATACCGCGGACTCGCCGTCACGCGCCTCGTCGACCACGGGGTCGGAGCCGATGTGCATGCCGTGGCGGCGGACTTAGCCCCGCACCTCTCGCGGCAACTGGGGTTCGAGACGAATTACCCGCAGCCTGGCTACAGGGCCATCAACACCGATTTGCAGGCCGTCAGTTCGCGATAGATCGCATCGAGTTGCTCGCGGCTGCTGGCCAGCACGAGATAGGTCAACGCCAGGAAATTGCCGTCCGCGCTGGTGCGAGTGCGCACGTTGGAATCGGCGATGGGTCCGCTGTGGCGCTCGATGATGGCTTGGGTGAGCGAGCGCAGGTCGCTGTCATGCCGGCCCATGACCTTGATCGGGAATTGGCTTGGGAATTCCTGGATCTTGCCGCCGGCGCTCATAGCGCGGGCGTCCCGGCGAGCTCGCGGATGTAATCGTCGAACGCGCCCATCATTCGCTTGAACAGGGCACCGGGGCGGCCGGTTCCCACACGTGCGCCGTCGAGGCTGGTGACGGGCAGCAATCCGCGCGTGGAGAACGCCAGCCAGATCTCATCCGCATCGCGCAGCCGCGCCTCCGATACGGGTTTGCTTTCGCTGTGCACGCCCAATCGATCGGCGAGCTCCGCCACCACGTCGCGTGTAGTGCCGGGCAGGATGCGATGCCCGTTCGGCGGCGTACAAATTCCCCCGCTCTGAACCACGTGAACCGTGGTCGAGGAGCCTTCGGTCAGTTCGCCGTTTTCGAGCATGATGGTCTCGTAAGCACCCGCATCGGCGCCCAGCTTCTTCAACAGAATGTTTGCCAACAAAGCCGTCGATTTGATGTCGCGCCGCGCCCAACGAGTATCCAGCGCAGTCACCGCGGCGACGCCCTGATCCAGGAGCGATGACGGCAGCGGCTCGAGGCCGGCGCAAAACGCAAACAGAGTCGGCTTGAGGCCGTCGGGCCACGCGTGATTGCGGCCGAATTCGGCACCGCGAGACACCTGGATATACAGCGTGGCATCGCGCGCGGCGTTGCGGGAGATCAATTCCTGGCAGATTTGCGCCCAGTCTGCGTGCAGCAACGGCGCCGCCATGCGGACTTCGCCAAGGCTGCGGTCGAGCCTGGCCAAGTGCTGCCGCAGGCGAAATGGCCGCGACGCGTATACCGGCACGACCTCGTAAACAGCGTCGCCGAAAAGAAAGGCGCGGTCCAGAGGCGAGACTCGCGCTTCCTCAAGCCGCAGGTAGGCGCCGTTCAGGTAGCAGATCGGCAAGGGCCCGCTCATGCAAACCACAGTCGAATGGTATCGATGAGCCGCCGCCACCAGCCGCCGGCCGCCACGGGTTTCAAGGGGTGCAGGGGCAATGTCGCCACTGTTTGGCCCGCCGCGGACACGCGCAGCGAGCCGACATTGGCATCCCCTGCGAGCGGCGCAATGAGGCGAGGCTGAACGTCGGCCGCCGTCTTTACGTCGGCGGCTCCGCGCGGCAGCGTCAGGTACAGATCATCCTGCAGTCCTAATTCAACCGGCGAGCGTTCCGCCTTCCAAACGCGCGCGCTGGCCAGCGTCGTACCGCCCTTGATCAGCAATCGAGTGTCGTAAAACGTAAAGCCGTAGTTCAGCAGCGCAGCGCTGGCATTTTCCCGCGCCTTCATGCTGGTCGATCCCAGTACCACCGACACCAGCCGCATTCCGTCGCGCAGCGCGGAAGTCACCAGGCAAAAGCCGGCTGAATCGGTATGTCCGGTCTTGAGCCCGTCCACGCTGGGGTCTTTCTCGAGCAGACCATTGCGATTCTGCTGCTTGATGCCGTTATGCTCGAACTCGCGGATCGAATAATATTTGTAGTACTGCGGAAAATCGCGAATCATGGCGATCGCCAGCAACGACATGTCGCGCGCGGTGGTGTAGTGCTGGGGCGAAGGCAGTCCCGAACTATTCTCGAAATGCGTGCCTACCATCCCCAAGCGGGTGGCTTCGCTATTCATCATCTGCGCGAATGTCTCTTCAGTGCCGGCCACGCGCTCGGCCAACGCGATCGTGGCGTCGTTGCCGGACTGCACGATCATGCCCAAAATGAGATCTTCGACCGACACGGGTTTGCCCAGTTCGATGAAGGTGCGCGACCCCTCGGAGCGCCAGGCATGCTCGCTCACCGTCACGGATTGATCCAACTTGAGCTTGCCGGCCGCCAATTGCTGGAAAACGATATATGCCGTCATCAGCTTGGTGAGGCTGGCCGGTTCCATTCGCGCTTGCGGCTCTCTCGACGCCAATGTTTTGTCGGTGCGGTAGTCAACCAAAATGTAGGAGCGCGCCTCCACCTGGGGTGCCGTCGGTATCGGGGCCGCAGCAGGCGATGCGGCGCGGCTGGGTGCGGCGAGGAATGCCGTGATCGAGAGGCACGCTAGGAAGGAACGAAACATGATTGTGAAATACCTGTGGAAAAGCCGCCTAGTCTACTTTGGATTGCCGCAGGGCAATAGCGCGCTGCACTAATCGAGTGCAAGATGCGCATCGTTTATGCCGCCCCGCTCCAGTGCGGCGATGATGCGGTCGAATTCCCCGACTCCGGAGATCGGTCCGATGCGCACTCGGAACATCCTGCGGCCCGCGATTAGATTATCGCGCACGAATACGCTGCCGTAGCCGCCGCTGCGCAATCTTTCCGCCAGCCGTTCCGCGTTCTGCGGATCGCTGAACGCGCCGGCTTGCACGAAAAAGGTAGCGCCGGTCGCGGCGGCCCGCGGCGCGGCAGCCGCTGGCGCGGCCTCCACGGCTGCGGCTTCTACTGGCGCAACACCCGCCGGCGCGGCCGCGCTTTGGCTGGGGTCGATGCTGCGCACCTCGACGATCGCAGTGCCATTGCGCAGCATGTCGAGCTTGGCGGCGGCCGTGTACGAGAGGTCGATGATTCGATTGTCGACGAAGGGTCCTCGATCGTTGACGCGCACCACGACACTGCGCCCGTTCTGCAGATTGGTCACGCGAACATACGCGGGCAACGGCAGCGTCGTGTGAGCTGCTGTCATGGCGTACATGTCGTAAGGTTCGCCTGTGGACGTGCGGACCTTGTGGAAGCCGGGACCATACCAAGACGCGACGCCCCGCTCGAGATATCCGACGCTCGACGACAACACGTAGTAGCGTTTGCCGAACACATCGTAAAATGGCGGATTGCCGTTGCGTGAGCGCGGTTCGACTCGCGGCACGACATCCGGTACCACATCGGGCGATGGCGGGGCCGCTTCAGTCGCGGGCGGCGAAGCGGCGGCCGGACTCGGCGTTGCCGGCGTGCGCTGCGGCCGCGCCGCGAAGCACGCGGCGAGCCCCACCGCGGCAGCCACGCAGAATGCGGCGCGCAACGAACGCATGGCTGTCACGGCGGGTCTTGGGTCGATTGGGCGCCCTGCGGCGGCGGCGTTACGTGCGGCGCATCGTAGAGCGCGGTATCGTGCAAGAGGATTTGCTGCTTGATCGCCGCGGCAAGCTCGTAGACGGCCATGGCGTACAGCGCGCTGTGGTTGTATCGAGTAATGACGTAGAAATTATTGTAGCCCACCCGCCAGTGAACGCCGTCGGGTTCGTCCGCCGCGATCAACAGCGCAGGCGCTTCGGCAGGCAGCGAGCTTTCGAAGCTGACTCCCTTCGCCTGGAGCGAGCCCACGGTCTCCGACAGCGCCAGCTTGCGTCCATCCAAATCGCCGGCATTCTCGTCGGCCAGATTGGCTTCCGTCAGCACGGGTTCGCCGCCATTCCACCCGTGCTCCTTGAGAAAATTGGCGACGCTGGCGCAGACATCCGGCCAATTGCTCCACAAATCGATGCGGCCGTCGGCATCCGCGTCAACCGCATAGCGGCGGTAATTCGAGGGCATGAACTGCGGCGCGCCCATCGCGCCCGCATAGGAACCTTTGACTGCCAGGGGATCCAGATGCGCATCGCGAGTCAGCAGCAGATACTGCTCGAGCTCGTCGCGAAAAAATTTCGACCGCGCCGGGTAATCGAACGACAGCGTAACCAACGCATCGAGCACGCGATAAGTGCCGGTCAGGCGGCCGTAGTAGGTTTCCACGCCGAGTATTGCCGCCAGGTATTCGGGCGCGACACCGTTGCGCACGCTCGCCTGATCGAGCGCTTGGCGGTGCGCGATCCAGAACTCCGTGCCCTCGCGGATGCGTCTCTCCGTGACGAAGATCGGGCGATACTCGTACCACAGCTTGGCTTTTTCGGCGGGCTTGTTCATCGCCTCGACGATCAGCGGCTGGCTCTGCGCCGAGGTCAGCAGCTTGCGCAATGGGCGCTTTTTGAACGCATACGCGTCGACCATGTGCGCGATGAAGTCCTTGACGTCGCTGCGGCTGGTGTCGATCGCGATCGCTGGTTCGACATTCAGGCCGAGAAGCGCCGCAACGCACAGCAACAACCGCGGGCGAATTACGGGGCGCATCCTAGGATCCAATCAGCTTGCGATGCGAATGCAGCGACATCAGTATGCCGAACCCGGCCAACAGCGTGACCATCGATGTGCCGCCATAGCTGATCAACGGCAGCGGTACTCCCACCACGGGAAGTATGCCGCTCACCATGCCGGAGTTGACGAACACGTAGACGAAGAAACCGAGCGCGATGGCGCCGCCCGTCAGGCGCGCAAAGGTGCCTTGCGCCTGCATCGCCAGGTACAGCGCGCGGCCGATCACCACCCCATAAAGCGCCAGAATCAGCAGCTGCCCGAGCAAGCCGAATTCCTCGCCGATCACCGCAAATATGAAATCGGTGGAACGCTCCGGCAGAAATTCGAGCTGCGCCTGGCTGCCGTTCATATAGCCCTTGCCGAACAAGCCGCCCGAACCGATCGCGATCTGCGATTGGATGATATGGTAGCCGGCACCCAGCCGATCGTTTTCCGGATTCAGAAACATCAGAATGCGCTGGCGCTGATAGTCATGAATGAAATGCCATGCCGCCCAGGCGGCGCCCCCCAGGAGGGGAATCGAGATCAATATTAGTTGAATTTGCAAACCGGCCAACAGCATGACGATCAGGCCCGAGGCGGCGATCAGCAACGCCGTACCAAGATCCGGCTGCGTCACGATCATGGCGGTCGGAATGGCGATTAAAATTCCCATCACCAGCAAATCCAAGAACGTGGGAGGCAGGGGACGCTCGTGCATGTACCAGGCACACATCATCGGTACCGCGAGCTTCATGATCTCGGAAGGCTGGAAGCGCATGAATCCAATGTCGAGCCAGCGCTGCGCACCCTTGCCGACGTGACCGGTGACGTCGACCACGATCAAGAGCAGCACGCCGATGATGTAAGCGATGGGGGCGAACATGCGCAGATATTGCGGAGTCGCGAACTTGGCGAGGGCCAGCAGCGCCGCGACCGCGATGGCGATGTTCACCAGGTGATGCTCCACCATGCGCCAGTTCTGTCCGGATGCGCTGTACACCACCAACACGCCGATGCTGACGATGACGGCCAATACGCCCGTCAGCTGACCGTCCAACCCCAGCGCACGCAAGGTGCGGCCCCCCGCGGTCAGGGTGCGGCGGGTTCGGGACGGCGAGAATTCGTCGAATATCATATTCCGCGCGCTCGCGCGCTGCCGAAGGCGTTGACGAGCAGCGGCCAAAGCATTGCGCCGATGAACGGCGCAAGCCAGCGGCTGAACGTCGTCACCGGATTGCCGGTGGCGCCATCGACCCAGAACAGCACGAACTGATAGCCGGTCAGCAGCGCGAAAATGGTCAAGCACTGCGACAGCACCGAGAACACGCGGATGCGCAGGCGCAGATGCGTGGCCCAGGCGCCCATCAGAGTCAGTGCCAACGCGTGCTGCCCAAGCACGACGCCGTGGACCACATCCAGGGCGAGACCGGACACGAAAGCCAGTCCGAGGCCGCCGGCCCGCGGCGACTCGATGCACCAATAAAACACCACCAGCACGAGAAAGTCCGGGCGCAGCGGTTCCAACAAGGCGGGCAACGGCAACACCGCCAGGCCGAGCGCGACCAGCGCCGACAGGGCCATGGGCAATCGCCGGATCCTGGATTCGCGCATCATTGCTTGGGTGCCGCCAGCTTCGGTGCAGCAGTTTTTGGCGCGGCGGGCCGCGGCAACGCTTCCGCGGCCTGAGGCTTCAACCAGACGAATAACAGCTCGCGCGAGCGGTCGAGGGCGGCAGCGGGTTTTACGTCGACGTCGGCCAGCGACTGCGCCGGATCGCGCTTGACTTCAGCCACCGTGCCAACCGGATAGCCGGCCGGAAAACCGCCCCCGAGTCCGGAGGTCACCAATAGGTCGCCGGCGATGACATCGGCACTGGTTGGCAGGTATGGCAGTTTCAAGAGGCTCATATCGCCTGTTCCCACCGCGACGGTGCGCAAACCCGTGCGATTGATCTGCACCGGTATCGCATGCGCGGCGTCGCTGACTAGAATGACTTCGCTGGTAAGCTGTCCGACTCTGGCGACCTGACCGAAGACGCCGCCCGAATCCAAGACTGCTTGGCCTACATATACGCCGTCGCTCGCTCCCTTGTCGACCAGCACTCGTTCGCGAAACGCATCGAGGTCCACGTCCATGACATCGCCGATCAGAAAGCGATCGGTGACTCCGGCAGTGCTGTCGCGCAACGCGCGCAACCGTTGGCTCTCGGCCTCCAGAGCCTCGTAGCGCTGCAGCCGGAACTGTGCGACCCGCAATTCGGCTTCGAGCTTGGCCTTGTCGGCACGCAGGGCGTCGCGGGTCGTGATGCTGTCGCGAAACCAGTTCCAGCCGTCGAACGGGCTGGCCACGGCAACTTGCACGGGGTAGGCAACCACGGACAGGAGCCGGCGAATCCTGCCGAGATGATCATAGCGCTTATCGACGATGATCAACCCCAGGGCCAGCAACGAGTAGAGGACGCAGCGGAGCAGAAGTCCCGTCGTTCTACCGGATGTGTCGGTGCTACGAAAGGCGACCAGCGCGCATTACTCCAGTCCGAAAATGCCCGGTCCGTGTTCCTCGGTGAGTTCGAGGATCCGGCCGCCGCCGCGCGCGACGCAGGTAAGAGGGTCGTCGGCGACCACAACGGGCAAACCGGTCTCTTCCATCAGCAATTTATCGACATCACGCAGCAATGCGCCGCCCCCGGTCAATACGATGCCGCGCTCCGCGACGTCCGCGCCGAGTTCCGGCGGCGTCTGCTCCAGCGCTTGCTTGACGGCGCCGACGATGCCTTGCAGGGGTTCTTGCAGCGCCTCCAATATTTCGTTGGAGTTGAGCGTAAAGCTTCGCGGCACACCTTCCGACAAATTGCGGCCCTTGACGGAAATCTCCCGTACCGTTTGGCCGGGATAGGCCGAGCCGATCTCCAGCTTGATGCGTTCCGCGGTGGCTTCGCCGATCAAGATCCCGTAATTGCGGCGTACGTAGTTGGTGATGGCCTCGTCGAACTTGTCGCCGCCGATTCGCACGCTCGCCGCGTAGACAATGCCGTTCAAGGAGATCACCGCCACCTCGGAGGTGCCGCCGCCGATATCCAGCACCATGGAACCGCGGGCTTCTTGCACCGGCAGGCCCGCGCCCACCGCCGCAGCCATCGGCTCCGGCACGATATCCACGCTGCGCGCACCCGCACCCTCGGCCGACTCCTTGATCGCGCGCCGCTCCACCTGGGTCGAACCGAAGGGAACGCAGACCAGCACCCGCGGACTGGGACTCAAGAAGCGGTTGCCGTGGACCTTCTTGATGAAGTACTGCAGCATTTTTTCCGTGTAGGTGAAATCCGCAATGACCCCATCCTTCATCGGCCGAACCGCGGTGATGTGTCCCGGGGTGCGGCCCAACATGTTCTTGGCCTCCACGCCGACGGCGACGATGATTTTGCCGCCGCGCGTCGGTTCATCTTGCACTGCGACGACCGACGGCTCGTTGAGCACGATACCGCGCTCGCGCACGTAAATCAGGGTGTTCGCGGTTCCAAGATCGATTGAAAGGTCATTGGAGAAATAACCTCTAAGGCGTTTGAACATGGGGTATTTTTCTTACAAAAATGGGGTTAAAAACGATCGGCTAATGTAACAACCGACACGACATATCACAAGACAACGTGTATCATCGGTTGGGCTTATTTTGCGTGCGTTGCTGCGCATTTTGAGCACGCCACCTATGAGCCTAACTCGTCAAGATGTAGAAAAAATCGCACACCTTGCGCGATTGTCCATCACCGAACAAGAAATGCCGGTCTATGTGACCAGCTTGTCGAGCATCGTCAATTTCGTCGACGAGTTGTCGCAAGCGCAAGTCGGCAGCGTTGTGCCCATGGCGCATCCGCTCGACGGCCAGCATCAGCGTCTGCGCCCCGACGCGGTCTCCGAGAGCGACCATCACGAGAAGTACCAGCAGAACGCACCGGCGGTAGCGGCGGGTCTGTACGTCGTACCGCGAGTGATCGATTAGAGCGGTGCTATTCTTGAGCGATGCTGCATAACCTCAATATCGGCGAGCTCGCCGAACGCCTCGTCAAAAGACAGATTTCCAGTGTGGAGCTCACCCGCCACTTCCTCGGCAGGATCGAGCGCCTGAACCCCGCGCTGAACGCGTTCATTACCCTGACTGCAACGCGGGCGCTTGAGGATGCTGCCTCAGCCGATCGCCGGCTGGAGATGGGCGAGCGTGGCCCGCTGCTCGGCATCCCCCTCATTCATAAAGACATTTTCTGTACGGAGGGCGTGCGCACGAGCTGCGGCTCGCGCATGCTCGATAATTTTGTTGCGCCTTACGACGCGACGGTGGTGGCGCGCCTCAAAGCCGCGGGCACGGTGATGCTGGGCAAGTCCAATATGGACGAGTTCGCCATGGGCTCCTCCAACGAAACCAGTTACTACGGGCCCGTCAAAAACCCCTGGAATACGGCCAAAGTGCCCGGCGGGTCGTCCGGCGGGTCGGCGGCCGCGACCGCTGCACGCCTGGCACCTTTTGCAACCGGCACCGATACCGGTGGCTCAATTCGCCAGCCGGCGGCCCTGACGGGAGTCACCGGCCTCAAGCCGACGTATGGCCGCGTGTCGCGCTTTGGATTGGTCGCCTTCGCCTCCAGCCTCGATCAGGCGGGGGTCTTCGCCCGCTCTGCGGCGGACGCGGCGACGGTTCTGCAGCTGATGGCGGGCTTCGATCCCAAGGATTCGACCAGCGTTGACACGCCGGTGCCCGACTACTCGGCCGCATTGGGCGCACCGCTCAAGGGATTGAAAATCGGCCTGCTTCGAGAATTCTTCGACGGCTTGGAGGCCCGCAATGCGGCGCTCATTCATGACGCCTTGAAGGTCTACCGGGGTCTGGGCGCTGAAACGCTCGAGGTCAGCCTGCCGCACCTGCCCTTGTCGGTGCCCACGTACTATGTGGTCGCACCAGCCGAGTGTTCCTCCAATCTGTCGCGATTCGACGGGGTGCGCTACGGCTACCGCTGCGATCGTCCTAAAGACCTCGCGGATCTTTACACGCGATCTCGAGGCGAGGGCTTCGGCGCCGAAGTGAAACGCCGCATCATGACCGGCACCTATGTCTTGTCCGCCGGATATTTCGACGCCTACTATTTAAAGGCGCAAAAGGTGCGCCGCTTGATCACCGACGATTTTCGCGCGGCGTTCCAGCAGGTAGAT
>Ga0210409_10004260_pt1 | contig 15537 bp, 13 predicted proteins | sample IncBWH17MmetaG_FD_161649 | JGI IMG/M metagenome (GOLD analysis project Ga0210409, IMG submission 161649) | Forest soil microbial communities from Barre Woods Harvard Forest LTER site, Petersham, Massachusetts, United States - Inc-BW-H-17-M | ecosystem: Environmental > Terrestrial > Soil >...
AGTGCGGGTGCCATGACCATGAAAAACGTGTACGAGGTATTACGGCAGAAAGAGATGGAATTAACTCGGTTGGAGAAAGAAGTGGAGGCACTGCGGCTGGTGGCTCCCCTGCTATCGGAGGAAAAGGAAAGCATGTCTGAGATGGGGAAGCCGGCTCTGGCGACCGCGGTAAATGGGCCACAGACCGCGCGGATTCCGGTTCCAACGAGTCCATCGATTCCAGCGCCGCAGCCTGTGCGTGCGGCGGGGTGGGAAGATACGGCCAAGCGCTGGCCGTAAGCCACATCGATCTTCGTTTCAAGCACTTGATCAGCCCGGGACGCGTCCCGGGCTGAGGTGTTTCTGGAGTACTTCGCCCCGGAATTCGGGGGTACAATTGTGCGGCTTTGGGGAAGCGATGCGGGTGACTTGGTGTGTGGGGCGATTCGAAATCCACCTGGATCCGATGAGGAGGGTGTATGCCGGGGTTTTGCGTAAGTTGTGGCACGCCTTTGACCGGGCCATTTTGCAATAACTGCGGCGCTCGAGCGCTTCCTCCAGGAAGTCCGATGCAGGCAACGCCGGCCTCGACACCGGCGCAATCTCAGGCGGGCTATCAGCCGGTGGTTGTGGCGAGCACTCCCTAGCCCGTCTCGCCCATGCCGGCCCAGGGCTATCAGCCGGTGCAGGCGCCAGTCACGGTGGTGCCGAAGAGCTCTGGACTCGGTAAGGTGCTGCTGTGGGTGGGCGGAATCTTTCTGGTGCTGTTCATGATGGTGGCGGGAGCGGCCATCTACGTTGCGTATTGGGTGAAGCACAAGGTGTCGAACTACGCATCGGCGATCAGCGGCGGATCGAGCGATAACGTGAAGGTCGTGGCTTCCGGAGATAGCTGCAGAATGTTGTCAACCGCGGAATTGCAAAGGATCCTCGGAGTGAAGATCGAGAAGAGTACGGAGATCGTCGACGACAATCAACCCGGCTGCGCGTATTACACCGACGCGCAGTCTGTCAGCCAGTTGCGGCGGATGGCCATGGCGCAGGCCAAGAAGCAGACCGACGAAGTGAACCAGAGGCCGGGACCGAAGCCTGACAACCTTTCTGCATTGATGAAGAACGCGAATGAATTGGAAGGGATCGTCAAGACGCTGGGAATGACCCAGCCACCGGCGGACGGCCGGGTCTTTTCGTTCACGTTGGAGCGCGAGGTGAGCGCGGATGCCTGGTCAGGAATGCGGGTGACGGAAGCGGCGGTCCCGGGCTTCGAGGAGGTTCCGGGAGTCGGAGATCACGCGATGATTGGAGCCTTTGGCCACGCGTTCTACGTACAAAAGGGGGACGCGGTCATCACGATGTCGACGATGTTTGTTCCGGATGCGCGCATGAGGGGATCGCAGATTGGGAAGACGATTTTAGGGAAGCTGTGATGACGGCGACAACGGCAGGAGGGATTTCTCGGTTTACTAGACGAGTTTCTTTCGAGAGCAGCTGGCGAAGCTGCGGTGTCTGACGAAGTGAAGTGAGCGCTGAGTTGCTCGCCGCCGCCACCTCCGACTGCGCTCTGTTAGAAATCCCTTGTAAGGGCTTTTTGCGAAGTCAAAATCCCCACCCTGTCCCGCCCAAGAACGGCGGGACAAGGATGGGGCACCCGGCCCGATTTAAATTCCTTTTTTAATCGCGCTCGATGTAATTCAGGAAGCAAGCCAATCGGCGATTGTGCGCGATCTACGCTCCGACGATTTCGTGAAGGGCGGCTAGGAGGCGGTCGACTTCGTCTGGGGTGTTGTAGTGAACCAGGCCGATGCGGAGGAAGCCGCCGGATTTTTCTACATCGAGGTGCTCGGTGAGATTCAGGGCGTAGTAGTTGCCGTCCCAGGTGAAGAATCCGCGGTCGCCTAGTTTCGTGGCGAGTTCTAATGGGGTGTGACCTTGGATGCGGACGGCGAACGTGGTGCAGCGGTCGCTGAAGCGAGCGGGGTCGGTGATGCCGTAGATTTTCAGGCCGGGGATTGCCTTCAGGCCGTTCATCATTTTTTCCAACAGCGCGCCCTCGTGCTCGTGGATGGCGGCGTAGGCGGCTTCGATGGCTGCTCGGCGGGCGGATGAAACCTGTCGAGCTTCGCTCGACGGACTGCCGAGGCGGCCGTCCCCACATGGTTCTGCAACAAGGCGGCCGTCCCCACTTGCTTCCGCGGCTCGGCGGCCTAGGTCGGCGATGTATTCCACGCAGGCTTCGATTCCGGCGATGCATTCGTGGTTCAGCGTGCCCCATTCCCAGCAGTTTGGGATCGCATTGGTGTTCGGGCGGACCTTGTAAGGCCGAAGGCGCTTGAGATGCTCACGCTTGCCGTAGAGCACGCCCATGTGTGGGCCGAAGAATTTGTAGGTGGAGCAGGCAAGTAAATCGCAATCGAGCGCGGCGACATCGATCAATCCGTGGGGGCCATAGTGGACGGCGTCGATGTAGCACAATGCGCCCACGGCGTGCGCAAGTTTCGTGATCACGCGGACCGGATTGATGGTGCCGACCGCATTCGAGGCATAGCCCACCGCGACCAGCCTGGTGTTGGGATTGATCTTCGAGGTGAGGTCGGACATGTCGAGCGTGCAATCCGCGTCATGGATCTCGGCCCATCGGACGGTGACGCCGCGATCTTCCGCCATCGCGAGCCAGGAAGAGACGTTGGCGTCGTGATCGAGGCGCGTGACAAGGATTTCGTCTCCAGGCTTCAGCTCGCGACCGATTGCGCGGGAGATAGCGAAGGTCAGGCTTGTCATGTTGGGACCGAAGACAACTTCGTCAGCGCCGCAATGGAGAAAGTCGGCCATGGCGGCGCGAGCGCGCGCGATCATTGCGTCGGTGTGGCGGCTGGTGGAGTAGGCTCCGCCGGTGTTGGCGTTGTCGTGGCTGAGGTAGGAGGAGATAGCGTCGATCACGCGCTGCGGGACTTGCGTCCCGCCGGGGCCGTCCAGGAAGGCGGCGGGGTGGCCGTTGACCGTCTGGGAGAGAGATGGGAACTGAGAGCGGACATAAGCAAGGTCGAGGGCGGGCGCGGTAGTTGTTATGGTGGACATTGTGGTCTGAATATTTTTACCACGAGTGCGTTTATTGCGAATTCTGAACTCGCGTGACATGATGCGGCGTGGCTCGCACCACCAAAGTCGTCCTTCTTGTTCTTGCCGTTGTGGTGTCTGGGGTTCTTCTCTTCGCTGGATTATACCTATCGAAAAATCAAACAAAGGGAGGCGGCTGCCGCGCGCGTCCGGGCGGAACTGGGCGTCGGCTACCGGGCGCATGTGCGACAGTATCAGCGTGCTCTTCGAATCGGAATGCCGCGTTCCGGAAGTTACGAAATACCTGGAATCAGGAAAGATTCTCTACCGGCAGACTCAACGCGAGATCGTTGTTGATTTGGGCCGCGAACCGGCGGGTGGGATGGTTTGCGATTACCCTACAGCTTATGCCTCGCTCGAATTTGCTCATCCCCAGGACCAAATGGAAGCTTCTCCGACCGACATCTTCGCAACGTTTCTCTCAAGAAAGTGGGGCATTGTTTATAGCCCTTCCTGTTTCCGTGCGAACATGCTGGGGCTTTGAGCGAGCGAGTCAGGGGCTGAAGCCCTTCAATTTCAGGCAATGAACGCGGCCCTTGAAGGGCCGCTCTTCCACGGTACTTACACCTCTATATCAACCATCGGTGGTTTACAGCAGGCACCTGTGGCTTACGTTCTCGCTTCAACGTGTTCTACTCTTTGACTGCTCTTACGAAGTCCGCCAGCAGGCCATAGGCGGTTGCGTAGAGGCCAGGATTTTCTTCGGTGATCGCGAGGCCGGGGAAGATGTCGGTCTCGAAGTAGATATAGGAAGACGTGTTGGCAATCTTGGCCATCGGTTGCGTGCTCAGGATCTTTTCTGGCTTCACGGTCGCTTCGATGCCGTTTTCGGTGCGGCGGGCGCGGCAGACGAGTTTGAAGGGCCATCCATCGCGCTTCGCGTTTCGGACGGATTGCGGTGTCAGCTCGCGGATGCCTTCGCGCTGAATCTGATCGAGGCGGATGGGCGTATCCATCAGGACCGTGATCAGGGCTGCGGTTTTTACGGCGGCGTCCCAGCCATCGATATCGTGGGTGGCATCGGTTTCGGCGACGCCGAGTTCCTGCGCTTTCTTCAGCGCATCGTCGAAACTCAGGCCTTGTTCCATCTGGCTGAGGATGACGTTGGTGGTGGAGTTCAGGATTCCGTGGAAGCCTTGCAGATGGATGGTGGGGAGTTGGTCGAAGAGCGAGAAGATCGGAACGCCATCCATTACGGTGGATTCGAAGAGGATGCTCTTGCCTCTACTCGCGGCCAGGTCGCGGAGTTCGCGGTAGGCGTGGACGATGGGGCCTTTGTTGGCAGTGATGGCGTGGGCTCTATGGTTGAGGGCGGCGCGGATGTGGTCTACGGCAGGCTGGCCGTTCTCGACGTTGAGGGAGGTGGCTTCGAAGAGGACGTCGGCTTGGGCATTTTTTAGCCAGACGCTGACGCTTCCTGGTGAGATTTCGCGGGCAGGAGTGCCCGCGCCACACTTTTCGGGATCGATGCCGGTTGGATCGGCGATCCAGCCTAAGCGGCGGGAGGCTATGCCGGTGACTCGGAATTCGATGCCGTAGCGATTGCGGAGGTCGGCAGAGCGGTCATCGAGCAGGCGGACCAGCGTCCGGTTGACGTTGCCGTAGCCCAGGAAGCAGAGGTTGTAGGAGCGGATAGAGCCTCACACGGGGGCTAAAATCCCCATCTTAATTCTTGGCTGAACGTGGCGCTGAAGCGCCGCTCTTCTACGTCTTTACGAGGGCATAGAAGCGCTGCTTTTATACGTTGGTGCCCAGCACGGAACCGCCGTCCGTTGCCTGCTAGCCGCGGCCCTATACTTCCGGGCCGCTGGACAGCCGAGGCGTCTGTCCCTGCATGGTTCTTGCTGACTCCAGCAGTTATCCCATTACCGTGGTGTGTTCGGGTTTGATCTTGTAGAGGACGCGGACTTCGCCGGGCTGGCCGTACGGGTATTTATCGACGCCAAGGTATTTCTTGGCCAGCTTATTGATGCTCTCGTCGGCACCGTCCTCGGTGATCTCGGTGACTCGGCCGCGGATTTCCAGGTAGCGATAAGGATTCTCAGGATCGACGACGGCGAGCGCGACACGCGGATCGCGGCGAACGTTCTTATCCTTCTGGCGGCCACGAGCCGAGTTGAAGATGACATGCTCACCGTCGAAGTCGACCCAGACCGGAGTGACCTGGGGGCGGCCATCGGGCATGAGAGTGGCGAGGTTGGCAAAGGCCCGTTTCTGGAAGAGATCCTTGTATTTGTCGGGAATGGCTTGCGGCATGAGGCCTCCACATAGAGATCGAGCAGCGGAGTGTGCTCCAGCAGGATTATAACTGGACGGGGCGATGATGGTGGTCTTCGGCTTCCTGCCTTGCGATAGTTAGTGCTCGAGCGTAAAGATCTACGGACGCTTGTTCGCCAGTCGCAGGTAAAATCCAGAAACATCTCGTTGCTGAACTTGGAGAGAGGGAGAAGTTGATGATTTCATCTTCGGTCCGTCGCGAGCAGTTCCGCGTCCGAAACACCATCTGTGTCACACTCGCGATTCTCTTGCTGACGCTTTCTCCCTCTGGGGCGTGGGCAGGGAACGACGCGGCAAAGAAGTATCCGCCGACCATTGTGTTCATGACGGATTTCGGAGTGCTCGACGATTCCGTTGCGATCTGCCGCGGTGTGATGTACGGAATCATGCCGGATGTGCGCATCGTGGACCTGACGCATCAGGTAACGCCGTTTTCGATCTTCGAAGGAGCTCGCTATCTCTTTGGAGCGACGCCGTATTATCCCAGCGGAACTGTCTTTGTCGTGGTGGTTGACCCGGGAGTAGGAAGTTCACGAAAGGCCATCGTGGCCCATTCGAAGAAGGGCCAGTACTTTGTATTGCCCGACAATGGCGTGATCACACTAGTGGAGCAGCGCGACGGGATTGACGCGGTTCGGGAAATCACCAACACGGAGTGGATGATCGGCAGCAAGCTGTCGTCGACATTTCATGGACGCGATATTTTTTCGCCGGTGGGAGCGCATCTGGCACGCGGCGACGACTGGAACAAGGTTGGTCCGGCGATGGCGATGAAGGACTTGGTTCGGCTGGATCTGAAAGTCGCAACGATCGATGATCACGGTTTGAAGGCTTCTGTGATTGCTACGGATGGACCATTCGGAAATCTTGTGACCAACGTGGATGGGGGCGATTTTCTGAAGCTCGGCTACAAGCACGGGCAGGAAGTTCCGCTGAAGGTTGGTGACAAAGAATTGAAGATGAAATTCGTGAAGACGTTCAGCGATGTTCCGTTGGGGGATCCGTTACTGTACGTCGATTCGCGCGGGCATCTGGGTCTGGCGCTGAATCAGAAGAGTTTTGCGGAGACTTATGGGATCAAGCCGCCGGTGTCGCTGGTGATTCCGCTGGCGGGGCGGTGAAGCTAGGTCGGGCAGTTTGGTCGGGGCCGCTCGGCTTGGCCATTGCGGGACGGCCGAGGCGGCCGTCGCCACATGAGCCGATTAGGTGCCGGCTTTGCGTGCGATTCGCGGCAAGACGGCTTTGAGGAGTGACTCGAACGTGGACTTCACTCGCTCGCCGGTTTCCATTACTTCTGCGTGGGAGAGGGGCTGGTCGAGGATTCCAGCGGCCATGTTTGTGACGCAGGAAATTGCCAGAACCTTGAGTCCCATGTGACGCGCGGCGATTACTTCCGCGGCCGTTGACATTCCTACCAGGTCGGCGCCGATGCGGCGGAGATATTCGATCTCCGCGGGCGTCTCATAACTGGGTCCCAGGAGTGCGGCGTAGACGCCTTCGTGCAGAGGGATGCCCAGCTTGCTGGCTTCTTCGCGCGCGGCCTGCCGATATTCCTTGCAATAGGCGTGCGTCATGTCGGGGAAACGGACGCCGAAGCGGTCGTCGTTGGGGCCCACCAGAGGATTGGTTCCCTGCAAGTTGACGTGATCTCGGATGAGCACCAGAGCGCCTTGCGAAAAGCCGAGATTGATTCCCCCGGCGGCGTTGGTCAGGATTACGGCCTTGATCCCCATGCGAGCGAAGACGCGGATCGGGAACGCGACTTGGTGGGCCGAGTATCCCTCGTATAAGTGGACGCGGCCCTGCATGGCGGCGACTGCGACTTCACCGGCTTTGCCAATCACCATGCGGCCGGCATGGCCGATGGCGGTGGATTGCGGGAAAGAAGGAATATCGGCGTAAGGAACGCCGGTGGCGTCGGAGAGCGAGTCGGCGAAGGCGCCGAGGCCGGAGCCCAGAACAAGGCCGATTCTGGGGCGGAGTGGGGAGCGTGTCAGGATTAGTTGTGCGGCAGAGTCGGCCTGAGTGAATTGGTCGGTCATGGATGAAAAGTGAAAGTGATTGAGCTCTTAGCCGTCTGTAGAGACGTTGCTTGCAACGTCTCTGCCCGGAGCATCTCCGAACCTAGGTTCAGAACAGCTGTCGGCAGAGACGTAGCAAGCTACGTCTCTACCAGAGTTCTCACAAATCGCCGTCGGCCAGGTGGCGGCCGTGGCCGTTGCGGTCCAGCCAATCATACAGAAATGTCTGATACAGGTAGGAGGCGACGATCTCCTCGCCAAGTTCGTGAGTGTCGGTGCAGATGAAGGGGAGACGCAGGCCGGTGAGCACGGCGATCAGCGATTGCGTGATGCGGTTGGGATTGGCGGCGCGGTAGGGATATTCGGATTTAATCTCTGACAGAGACGACGTGACCACGAGCAGGCTGTGTGGGCGTTCGGCCATGCGACGGAGCCGGTTGACGAAAACCGTGCGGTTTGTCGTGAAGGAGCAGATCAGGTCGGCGAGATCCTTGCGTTCGACGATGCAAGTGTCTTCCATTCCTTCGACAGAATAGTCGCCAAGGGCCAGGGCGCGGTGCTCGATCTTGGCGAACCATCCGCGGAAGCGGCGGAAGGAGAGCGGATTTTGCTCGCGCGTGTCGATGATCGCAACGGGCAGTGGCGTGCGGAGTTGCGTGCCTCCGCGCTCGGCGACGACGGGAAGCGGCGGGTGCGGGACCGGGAGGTTCAGGGTGGTCCAGGCGAGCGGTGACGGGATGAGAGTGCGTTTGCGAGGCATGCAGTCTGTTTCGTAGAGGCGTTGCTTGCAACGTCTCTGCTGACGCTGCCTGCAAGGTCGAGTTCATCGTTGCTGCCGGCAGAGACGCAGCAAGCTACGTCTCTACGACAATCTTCTTAGAAATTCTTTTCGAATTCGGCGAAGGCGGCTTCTAACTTCCACTGCTCGCGTGCGCGTTCGTTTGCTACGAGGAACGTTGCACAGCCTCCTGACGGTTTTCCGGTGCCGATTTTGTCAGATGCGCAGGCGGCCACCGGACGGAACGTACTCTTCGTCTCGGCCCACAAGCTTTCTCCCGGCAGAAAACTGTGCTCGACACTTTGCCGCGTCATGCGCTTCAAAAGAGTATAGGACAGATGGTAGGACTCGACGGCGCGCAGATATTCGTGCGTCATGTCAGAGCGGGCTACGCCTTCATCATCCGTTGAAATTGCTACGGGAACGCCGTACTTCATGTAAATGGGCAGGGGATGTTCGTCGCCGCTGATGCCGAGTATCTGGTCGTTCGAGGTCAGATTAATTTCGACGAGCACGTTGCGGGCGGCCATCTCTTTCATCAGGCCAACGGGATCTTTCTCGAGCATGATGTCGACGCCGTGGCCGATGCGCTCGGCGTGGCCGCGCTCGACCGAGGCGCGGATGTGGAAGGAAAGATCCTCGGGCTTCACCAGGCCCATGGCAATTTCGCCGGCATGAAGAGTGATGTGCACTCTGGGATAGACGCGGTGCAGGTAATCGAGCATCGCCATGTGCTCGTTAAAATCGTGGATGGGGACATACCAGTCTTCCGGCATCACGAGGTTCAGGCCGACGAAGTGAGGATCGGACGAGGCCAATTCGAATCCTAGAACGATCTGAGAGAACACGGCTTCGGGCGGAAGTCCGCGCAGGACCTGGTAGAGATAGCGGACGGTGAGGTTGCATCCCGGTTCAGCCTCGGGAGTTTGACACTTCAGTTCCTTGCGCGCTCGCGCTTCATCGTCGGCGAGACTCTTGCTGGTCGCGGCGGCGATCTCCTCCAATCCTCCAGACAAAAGCTTCTCACGCATTTTTCCGAAATCATCAACCCATCCCAGTTTCAAACCGAGTTGGGCCGCGGCGCGGCCGTCGCCAGTGTGCATGAACTCGATGTATTGCACATGCTCCTTGGCGGCGCGGTTGATGACTGAAGCAATCGCTTCCGGAACATGGTTGTGCGATGTGAGTCCGAACTTGTCGAATGTGGCGAAGAAGTGGTCGTGACCCGATTCCTCTCCGGCGCGCCAGTTTCGCATGGACCAGGCGTCGATGATCTGGTTGTAGAGAATGTGGTCGTCGTAGGCGCAGCGGATGGCGGGCTTGGGCGTGTAGTGTTCGCAATCATCGCAGGGCGGAGCCAGCAGGCGGGAAGTGGTGCGATCGATGCAATAGTTGTCGGAGGCGGCGAAGTCGATAAGATCCTCAGCGTACAGAGCGCCATCGAGATGGTTATGGAGGTCTCCGCCTTTTGGCATATCGTGCACGAACGTTAGCAGCAACGATGGCTGGTTGCGGATGGAGTCGAGATAGCGGGCAGTCTTCTGCTCGGGAGTCTGGGCGCGGACCAGCAGCGAAAGAGCCAGGACTGGAAACAGACGACGGACGAACTGGCGCATCGGTGAAGAACCTCGGGAACGGGCATTGTAATTGAGTGAGTGCTGGGCAGCCAACGTCAAAGGCTTCACCACAGAGGGCACAGAGAGGCATAGAGGAAGTCCTCCGTGACCGCTCTGTGTCCCCCGTGGTGAAGCCTTTCCGCCGTCTGCTACATTGATTCGCTATGACATTTGCAAAAATTACTCGTGGGTTCGCCAGCGACAACAATGCCGGAGTTCATCCGGAAGTTTTGGAAGCAATCGCGCTCGCGAACCAGGGACATGTGGTGGCCTACGGAGACGACCCTTACACGCGATCGGCGGTCGCAAAATTCCAGGAGCATTTCGGCGACGACATCGATGTGTTCTTTACGTTCAATGGCACCGGCGCGAACGTGCTGGGGCTGCAGGCGTTGAACCGTTCTTATCATGCCGTGCTGTGCAGCGACTACGCACACATCTACACCGACGAGTGTGGAGCTCCAGAGAAACATACGGGATGCAAGCTGATTCCACTGCCCCATCGGGATGGGAAGATTACGCTCGACTCTGTCCGGCATGCCTATCACGGGATCGGGGATCAGCATCACGTGCAGGCGCGGGTCATCTCGATTACGCAATCGACGGAGATGGGCACGGTGTACCAACCCGACGAGATTCAGGCGCTGGCCCGGTTCGCTCACGAGCGCGGGATGTTCCTGCACCTGGACGGAGCCCGCATTGCGAACGCGGCGGTGAGCCTGGGGCAAACGCTGGGGCAGGCTACGCGCGATCTGGGTGTAGATGTGCTTTCTTTTGGCGGCACCAAGAACGGCATCATAGGCGGCGAGGCGGTAGTGTTCTTCAACCGCCCGTTCAGTGCCGATTTTCTATATCTCCGCAAGCAGGGGATGCAGTTGGCCTCGAAGATGCGATTTATCGCCGCGCAGTTTGAGGCGCTGCTTACGAACGATCTGTGGAAACGCAGTGCCGAACATGCTAACCGTATGGCGCGCGTGCTCGAAGCCGAGGTGCGAAAGATTCCTCAGGTGCGCATCGTCTGGAAGGTGGAGTGCAACGGCGTGTTCGCGCAAATTCCGAAGCATGCGATCGAGAAGATCAAGGAGAAATACTTCTTCTATCCGTGGATCGAGGAGGACGGCATCGTGCGCTGGATGTGCTCGTTTGATACTACTGAAGCGGATGTGAACGAGTTCGTGAAGTACGTGGCGGAGGCGGTACGGTGAGGCACCAAAGTCTTTCACCACAAAGGGCACGAAGGTACACCAAGGAAATCGAATCCGCTGGACCTCGCGGGCTATTGCATTTTACGCGGGCTTTGACTAAATTGGCCCCATTCCAGCCGCAGTGCGCGTCCCGGCGCTCGGTCCCAGGAGCTAGCATGATCCGGAAGTGGTTTGTCGCTACGGCCCTTGTGATTACAGCTTGCAGTCTGTTGAGCTTGTCGAGTTGCGCGCACAATCAGCATTTGGTGGGGATCAATATTCAGCCGGGGAACGGGACTTTTGGCGCCGTGGACCCCTCGGCATTTTTCCTGTACAAAGCTTACGGCACGTACATTCACCCGCCGAAAACTGTCGATATTACGAATCAAGTAACGTGGCAGACGGATAACCCGCAAGTTGCCCAGTTCAGCAGCCCCGGAACTGTCTCACCGAATACAAGCTGTGGCGTGGCGCAGATTTTTGCCAGCATGCATGACAGCCCCAATGACATCGTTAGCAATCTGGTGTCGATTACCGTCGATGGTCCGGCGAGCCTTGGATGCCCGCAGGGTACGGCCACAAACATTCTTACCGTGAGCGTTAATCCCTTAGCCGATGGCCTGGTCACCAGCGGCCCGGCAGGCATCAACTGCAGTAGTAGCAGTAATTTATGTTCTGCGGCTTTCCCGTCCGGCTCGACGGTATCGCTGAACGCCTCGGGCCAAAATGGGCACGCTTTCCTCGGCTTTGGGAGCAACTGCTCACCGACTTCGGGCGATACATGCACCGTAATCATGAACGGAGATATTACGGTGACGGCAACCTTTAATTAAAAGTCGCCACCGGCATTCGGCTACTCTCTTTCGTCCAGCAGCTTACTCAACGTGGGCTTGTGCTTCTCCGGTTTCTTCTTCTTCTCGACAACAATCTTCCCTGCCGGTGGCGCGCCGAGTCGCTCGCGGGCAAGCTCCTTCACTGCGGTCACTGCGCGGAAGCGTTTTACCTTTTTCTTTCTTGCCACGTTGAACCCGGTCGTGCCTGAGACAGTTGGAATTCTAGCTGATGCAGGAAGGGCCTGAACCACAGAGGTCACGGAGGCGCCGGGAGGAACGCGTTCGCTTAAGTATGCAATAATTCATGTTTGACCGAGCGCCACTGAGCTGGTGCTCCTACAACTATGGAAGAGCGCGATTTTTTTGATGAGCGTCAGGAAAAGAAACCGGCTTCGCTGAATTGCCCGCATTGTCACGAGGCGGCGGAGTATGAAGTGACCTGGGTGGTACGCACCAAAAAGCGCCAGCTTGGGGGACGAGCCGACGAACGCGACCGCGCTCGCTTCGCCAAATTCCGTTCCTACATGGTGCGGAAAGACGACATGATGGCCTGCAAGAACATGCGCTGCCGCAAGCGGTTTGAGATATCCGGGCAGTCGACGGTCATCATGGAGTAGACCCGTTTGGGCTGGAATCTCGCTGTCAACAAACAGCTTTTCTCAAAGAAACTCCACAGTAATTCTTTCCACCTCAATTCTGGAGTACCGCTGCCCAATTAGTGTGCGGGAGCGGGCGAGACGCCCCCACCACAGCCGGCGGGACGCCGGCGCTACGCGGATGTGGGCCTTACTCTGTCAGATTGGGTTCGTGCACGAATTCCGGGGTAAGGATCCCAGGCAGGCCTTCCAATCCGGATGACATGGCTTCGCGCTGGGCGAAGGCGATCAACTCCCAGTGTTCGTGAATCCTCGAGCCTGTGGCGCTGGCGGCAGAGACGTTGCAAGCAACGTCTCTACGACACGGTTTGCAACTTCTGCTGCATTAACTCGTGCGCCAGCCTGACTGCGCTCATGGCGTCTTTGGCGTAGCCGTCGGCGCCGATTTCGTTGGCCCAGCGACGGGTGACGGGTGCGCCTCCACCATCACTTTTACTTGCGGGCGCAGCGCCTCTTTTTCCAACGCCTCGACCACACTCTTCTGGTTGCGCATTGTTGTGGTTAGCAGCGCGGAGACGCCGACGATGTCGGCTTTCAGTTCGCCCGCCTTGGCTGCGAACTTGTTGCCGGCGACATCGACTCCGAGGTCGTGGACCTGGAATCCATGCGCGGTCAGCATGGATCCAACGAGAATCTTTCCGATTTCGTGGATGTCGCCTTTCGTGGTGCCGAGAACCACGATGCCGGCTCTCGGGCGCTCTGTGCCGAGTTTCCGCAGTTCCGGATCGAGCACTGCCATGGCAGCGCGCTTCGCTTCGGCGGAGGCCATCATGTCGGGAAGGAACATTTGCCCGCGGGCGAACTGCTGGCCGACGTCGTGCATGCCTGGGACAAAGCCGCTATTGATGGCATCGATGGGCGGGACGCCGGATGCGAGGGCTTCTTTCGCCAAGCCGGAAGCAGTATCGGGCGCGCCGTCGATGATGCTCTGGCGCATCGCGGAGAGGGTGTCGTTGGGCATACAAGTGTCTTGGTCATGCTGACGTGCGGGAGTGGCAGGAGTCTGTGATTAGGATCAGAACGAGATGACCGTAGAGACGTTGCTTGCAACGTCTTTCTGACCACGTTACGTGGTGCTGCCAGCAGAGACGTAGCAAGCTACGTCTCTACGAATTCATTTGTCAGGGGATTTCCTAGGCACCTTGTGCGTCATTTATACTGACAGGTTTTGCCGTGGCTGACGTACGCCACCGGCTCGGGAGAGATTCTCTTGAAGATTCTGGTTTGCATGAAGCAGGTGCCGCAGAAGGATGCACCCCTGAAGCTCAATGAGTCGGGCACGTGGATTCGGGAAGACGTTTCCTACGAGGTCAACGAGCCGGACGCTTACGCGCTCGAAGAGGCGCTGCGGCAGCGGGAGAAGCATAAGGGCGAGGTTGTTGTGATCACGAGCGGTCCGGCGCGAGCGCAGCAGGTGCTGCGCGAGGCGCTGGCCAAGGGTGCGGATCGTGCGATTCATCTCGAAGACGACAAGTTCGTGGGGCTCGACGCGTTCAACACGGCGAAGGCCTTTGCTGCCGCTATTAAGGACGAACAGTTTGACCTGATCTTCACCGGACTGCAGTCGGATGATTACGGATACGCGCAGAGCGGCGTCATTCTGGCGGAGTTGCTGGGATGGCCGCATGCAACCATCATCATGCAGATCGAGAAGACGGACTCCGGGATTCGCGTGAAGCGCGAACTCGAAGCGGGATTTTTCCAATTCGTCGATATGCCGACGCCGGCGGTGCTGACGATTCAGTCGGGCATCAATAAGTTGCGGTACGCCACGCTGATTGGCATCAAGCAGGCGAAGAACAAGCCCCTGCGCAAGGTGTCGCTGGCCGAGGTGCAGTCGGCTGTGGGAGAGAATCTGCAGAAGATTGAGAAGTTGTACATCCCGCAGAAAACGAAGAAGACGGAGCATATTGAAGGGACACCGGCCGAGATCGCGAAGAAGCTGGTGGATAAGCTGCGGAACGAGTTGAGAGTGCTGTAAGTGTGGCGCGGGCACTCTTGCCCGCGAGCCGAGCTTTGCTCGGCGGACAGCCGAAGGCGGCTGTCCCCACATTGTTTTTAGCTAGAAGCTAGAAGCCAGGAGCTAGCAGCTGATTTTATGGCCGATACGATTCTCGTCGTTGTCGAACAGCGCGAAGGCAAGTTGAATCGCGTTTCGTGGGAAACCATTACCGCCGGGCAGGCGATTGCCGCGGCGACCGGATGGACGCTGGAAGCTGCCGTCGTGGGAGGCGGAGCCGCGTCTATTGCCGGGGAAGTTGCGGAGAAGAAAGTTGCGAAAGTGTATGCGATCGAGTCGGCGAAACTCGAGCCGTACACTCCCGACGGGTTCGCTGCTGCGCTTAAACAATTCCTGACGTCGAAGCAGTCGAAGCTCGTGCTGATGCCGCATACGTACCAGGTGCGCGATTTCGTACCCAAGCTGGCAACTGCCATGGGACACACCGTCATCAGCGACTGCATTGGATTCAAGCACGAAGGCGGCAAGCTGGCGTTCACCCGGCAGATGTTTCAGGGCAAGCTCGCCGCGGATGTCAGCTTTACCAGCGACGCTCCGTGGTTCGTGACATTTCAGAACGGATCGTTTCGCGGGGACAAGGCCGAGGCTGGCGCAAGCGCCGCTTCGGTTGAAACCGTGAACGTCGAAATCGCAGACGGAGTGATCCGCAACAAGCCGCAGGAAGTGTTTAAGGAAGCTAAGCAGGCGGTCGATCTTACGCAGGCGGAAGTGATCGTCGCTGTTGGGCGAGGCATCAAAGAGCAGAAAAATATTGAAATCGCGAAGCAGTTGGCGGATGCGCTGGGCGGAGATCTGGCGGCCTCGCGTCCGATTTGCGATTCCGGATGGCTGCCGATGGATCGCCAGATTGGATCGTCGGGACAGACGGTCGCGCCCAAGCTGTACCTGGCTCTGGGCATCAGCGGCGCGATTCAGCACATCGTTGGGATGAAGGGCTCTCGAGCGATCATCGCTGTGAACAAGGATTCGGAGGCGCCGATCTTCGAGATCGCTGATTACGCGATTGTCGGCAATTTGTTCGATATCGTGCCGCCACTGATCGAAGAGGTCAAGAAAGCA
>Ga0210409_10004263_pt1 | contig 15529 bp, 11 predicted proteins | sample IncBWH17MmetaG_FD_161649 | JGI IMG/M metagenome (GOLD analysis project Ga0210409, IMG submission 161649) | Forest soil microbial communities from Barre Woods Harvard Forest LTER site, Petersham, Massachusetts, United States - Inc-BW-H-17-M | ecosystem: Environmental > Terrestrial > Soil >...
GCTCTAAATGCCAAGACTGGCGTGCCCATTCCCAGCTTTGGCACCGGCGGCGTCGTCGACCTAAAAAAAGACGACGATCAGGATATTGATCTGGTCACCGGGGAAGTCGGGCTTCATTCGACGCCCATCGTGGCGCGCAACGTTGTGATCGTCGGAGCCGCGCATCTGACCGGGGGAGTGCCGAGAAGCAGGAAAAACGTGAAGGGCTACGTCCGCGGATTTGATGTGCGCACAGGCAAGCGCCTCTGGATTTTCCACACCATCCCTCTTCCCAACGAATATGGAAACGATACCTGGTTAAAAGAGTCCTGGGCCTACACCGGAAATACCGGCGTCTGGGGACAGATTTCGGTGGATGAAAATCTCGGCCTGGTGTACTTGCCCGTGGAATTGCCAACGGGCGACTACTACGGAGGCGATCGCCCGGGAAAGGGTTTGTTTGGAGAGAGTCTGGTGGCCGTGGATTTGGAAACCGGGAAACGCAAGTGGCACTATCAGCTCGTCCATCACGGCTTGTGGGATATGGACATCCCCTGCGCTCCGATTCTCGCCGACATCACCATTAACGGCCGGACAGTGAAAGCCGTGGCGCAGCCAACCAAGCAGGCCTTCCTTTACGTTTTCAATCGCGAAAACGGCGAACCGATCTGGCCGATGGAAGAGCGCCCGGTTCCGCAAGGAGAGGTGCCCGGCGAATGGTACTCCCCCACGCAGCCGTTTCCGACCAAGCCGCCGGCATTCGACAATCAGGGCGTCTCCAGCGACAGCCTGATCAACTTCACGCCGGAACTGCACGCGGAAGCCGAGAAACTTGTCTCGAAATATAAGATTGGCCCGCTGTTTACGCCGCCCTCGGTTAGTAAAGCCGATGGACCGCTGGCAACGATCGTGTCGCCGGGAGCGCTCGGTGGCGCGAACTGGCCCGGCGGCTCCTACGATCCCGATACGCACATGTTGTACGTATATTCTCGAAGCGATATCTCGGCCCTCGGACTCGTTCCCTCGCCCGACCCGAAACTTTCGGACATGGAATATGTTCAGGGCACTGCCGGCCTATCCCCTCACGCGGGAAGACCCATGGGCGCGCCTCCGGCTCCCGCTCCGAATCCCGAAAGTGGCGAGCCTGTTCTGACTGTTCGTGGATTGCCGCTATTGAAACCGCCGTATGGCCGCATAACGGCAATCAATCTGGACAAGGGTGAAATCGTTTGGCAGATCGCGCATGGGGAAACGCCGGATAACGTCCGAAACAATCCCGCGCTCGCGGGCTTGAACATTACGCGCACAGGCAGCGCAAGTTTAATCGGCGTGCTGACGACCAAGACCCTGGTCATCGCAGGGGAAGGCGTGAATGTAACCACGCCGTCCGGAATGCGTGGCGCCATGCTGCGCGCCTATGACAAGGCCACCGGCAAAGACACCGGAGCAGTCTACATGCCCGCGCCACAGAGCGGTTCGCCCATGACGTATATGCTCAACGGTCAGCAATACATCGTCATCGCCATCAGCGGCCCCAATTTCCCAGGCGAATTAATCGCCTACCGCCTGCCGGCTAATTGATGTGCACGCGTACACCATCGAAAGGCCCAACTCGTGGCGTGTCTCGTAATCTGAAATTTCAAAGTTGAAATTTCAGATTCCTGAATCGCAGCTTATCGCATGCGCGGGATCTTGTGCGGAATCCATGCGCCCGCGCGGTTTGAATTTCCTCAGCTTCTCAAATACTTATTGAAAAAGTCGAGCGTACGTTGCCAGGCCAGCTTGGCGGCGGCTTCGTCATACCGCGGCGTTGTATCGTTGTGAAAGCCATGATTCGCGCCGTCATAAATGTACGCGGTGTAGGTGATGTGGTCGGCTTTCAGAGCCTCCTCCCAAGCCGGCCATCCGCCCGTAATGCGATTGTCGAGCGATGCATAGTGCAGCAATAGAGGCGCCTTGATCTTGGCTGTATCTTCGGCCGAGGGCTGGCCGCCGTAGAATGGAACCGCGGCGGCAAGGTCCGGCAAACGCACCGCCAGCTTATTCACCGTCGTTCCGCCAAAGCAGAAGCCTACCGCGCCCATTTTGCCCGTGCATTCCGGGCGGGCCTTCAGCCAGCCGTAGGAGGCGACAAAGTCTTCAAACATTTTGGCCTGATCGACCTTCGGGAAAAGCGCCGTGGCCTTTTCCTCGTCGCCGGGATAACCGCCCAGCGAGGTAAGACCGTCCGGCGCAAACGCGACGAAATTAGCAACCGCCAGGCGTCGCGCCACATCTTCGATGTAGGGATTCAGTCCGCGGTTCTCGTGAATAACCAGAACTCCGGGCAACTTCCCAGCAGCTTTCGCGGGGTGCGCGTAATACCCCTTGATGCTCCCATTGCCTTGCGGAGAGGATACGGTTTCATACCCCGCCTTGATTCGACCGTCGTCCTTGGGAACCTGCTGGGCAAAGGCGTAATTCGGCCGGAGGCTTTCCCAAATCGCCACGGCCGATACTCCGCCTACCGCATACTTATTCGCGCGGTCCAGAAATTCCCGGCGGTTGATGTCGCCGTGAACGTACTTGTCAAACTGGTCCAGCAACTCCTGCGGATAATCCGTCGCTTTTTTTCGGTCCATTTAGGTTACTCCCTCGTTGTCGGCTTGAAATCTTGAGTACACCATGGTCCAACGCGGAGGATACCACTTTATGGAATTATGAAAAGGCTTTTAGCTGGTCCTCGGAACCAACCTTCGAACGCATCCGCGGCGGCGCTAAGACGGCCTGGCTTTCGCTGCCGCCAGGCCCGATTTTCCCGGGCTCAGGGTAAAATAGAACGTGGCGCCTTTGTCCAATTCCGCTTCCGCCCAGACCCGCCCCCCATGCCTTTGGATGATGCGGCGAACGGTCGCCAGGCCGACACCGTTCCCTTCAAATTCGTCCATCCGGTGGAGCCGCTGAAACACGCCAAATAATTTATCGGCGTGCTTCATGTCAAATCCAGCGCCGTTGTCCCGGATAAAGATCACGCTCTCCTCGTCGATCGTGGTTTGGCCGACCTCGATTAATGCCTGCGCGCGAAAGAGAGTGTACTTGATCGCATTCGAGATCAGGTTGGCAAACACCTGCTTGATCAGGCCGCGATCGCAATTGACCTCCGGCAATTTTCCAATTTCCAATGCGATTTTTCTTATTTGAATTGTCGATTGGCAGTCTGCCAGGATCGGCTTGATGATTTCGTCCAGTCTTGTGGGTTGCATGCGGAGCGGTCGACGCCCCAGCCGGGATAGATTCAGCAAGTCTTCGATGATGCCGGACATCTCTTGCACCGACGCCCGGATGCGCTGCAGGAATTTCCTTCCGTCCGGATTGATCCCCGGCCCTATCACTTCTTCCAACATTTCGGCGTACCCGTCGATCAAATGGAGAGGTCCGCGCAGGTCGTGAGAGACCGAGGCGCTAAAGGCGTCTAGTTCTTCGTTGGCGGCCCTGAGTTCCACGGTGCGTTCCCGGACTCTCATTTCCAATTCCTCGTTGAACCTGAGCATTCGCTGTTCGGACTTCTCGCGTTCGATGGCATAGCGGATCGCGCGCGACAGCACGCTGCCATTCAGGTCAAGTTTTGTTACGTAATCTTGCGCCCCCTCCTGCACCATCTTCAGCGCCAGCGCCTCATCTCCGAGCCCTGTGAGCACGATAATGGGCACGGTGGGGGCCTGAGCCTTGGCCCTGTTGAATGTTTCAGTGCCTTTGCTGTCCGGGAGCGCAAGGTCAAGAAGAATTGCATCGATCCCTCCCTCGCTGAGACGCCGGAGGGCCGTCGCCAAACGGTCGGTGATCTCCAGGTCGAATATATTTCCGTTCAAGTGCGTAAGCGATTCCCGAATCAGCCGGGCATCGCCGGGATTATCCTCGACCAGTAGGACTGTTTGCCGATGATCGGTCATTGCTTATGATTTGGCAGCTTGACAATGGCCAGCCAAAAATCCTCCAGAGATTTTACAACTTTGATGAATTGATCCAGATCCACCGGTTTCGTTACGTAGCAATTGGCGTGCAGGTTGTAGGTCCTCAGGATATCTTCCTCGGCCTTTGAAGTCGTAAGGATTACTACCGGAATGCGTTTGAGATCGTGGTCATCCTTGATCTTTTCGAGAACTTCCCGGCCGTCCATCACTGGGAGATTCAGATCGAGGAGGATCAAGTCCGGGCGCGGCGTGCCTGCATATTTTCCTTGGCGGCGGAGGCAATTCAGCGCTTCCTGGCCGTTGCTGGCGACGATCAGATTATTGCGAACCTTGCTGCTTTTCAACACTTCCTGGGTGAGCCGGACATCGCCGGCATTGTCCTCGACGAGCAAGATGTCAACGGGCATGGGCTGGGATTCGAAGTTCATTTTGTTTTTTCCCTTCTGTTGGTTTTCCTGCGGCAGAAATCGTGAAACAAAACGTGGTCCCGCCTCCCGGAGACGGCTCGATCCAGATGCGTCCGCCGTGCCGTTCGACGATCTTCTTGCAAATCGCCAGGCCAATTCCCGTGCCGGGATACTCGGTCTTGGTATGAAGCCGTTGAAAGATTATGAAAACACGGTCGGTGTGCTCTTGCGAGATGCCGATGCCGTTATCGCGGACGGAAATTTTCCATTCGTTCCCGTTCCGCTCGGTTGATATCCGGATGTGCGGCGGCTTCACGCCGCGAAACTTGATGGCGTTCATGAGGAGATTCTGAAACAGCTGGCCCAGCTGCTGCGGATCGGCCATGACCATCGGCAGAGGATCGCACGCGATGGTAGCCCCGCTTTCCTCAATGCTGATCTGGAGGCTCTCCAGAACTCTTTGGAAGAGTGCCTCGCTGTCGGTTGGGACGAGAAGTTTCCCCTGCGTTCCGACCCTGGAATAATTGAGAAGATCTGAAATCAATGTCTGCATGCGCGTGGCGCCATCGACTGCGTAGTTGATGAAGTCGCGCGCGTCATCGTCGAGTTGATCTTTGTAGCGTTTGCCTAGAAGCTGCGTAAAGCTCGCCACCATCCGCAAAGGTTCCTGCAAATCGTGCGAAGCCACATAGGCGAACTGCTGCAATTCACTGTTGGACCGGGCCAGTTCTTTCGCGCGCTCATTCAATTCGGCGGTCCGATCGGCTACGCGCTGCTCCAAATCCGCATTGAGAGCGCGGACCCCCTCCTCAGCGCGTCTGCGTTGACCCATCTCTTGACCGACGACCACCCCGGCAAGACATAGGAAGGCAATGCCCAGCATTTCTCCGCTCACTATGACTGTCCTTGTGTTCTGCGAGCTCTTGGCCGCCTCTTCAGTCCGGAGTTTCAATAGGCGGTTCTCTTCCTGCTTCATTCCGGCGAGCTGCGCGCGAATCTTGTCCATGTGCTGCTTGCCCGGCCCCTGGCGTATTAATTCCGCTTCGGAGACGAGCCCGGATTTTCTTCGCATTTCGACTCGGTCGCGGAGCATTTCCAGCCGTTCCGAGATCAGAGGCTCCACGCCGTCCAGGGCTCGCTGTTGAACTGGGTTGTCTGAAGTCAAGCGGCGTAGTTCCACCACGTCTCCATTCACCCGTGCGTATGCATCCGTATAGGGTTCGAGGAAGGACGTTTCACCCGTGAGAATGAACCCCCGCTCGCCAGTTTCGGCGTTAAGCAAGTCGGTCACGACTGCGTCCACTTGTCCCAATACAAGATATGTGTGCGTCACCCATTGCCGATCCTCGTCGTTCTGAATCATGCCTCGGTACGAAAGGACGCCGACGAGAATGAGAATCGCCAGCGCTGTTCCGAATCCTGCGGAAACCTTATTTTTGAAAGTCATCCAAATTCTTCCGGACAAATCTGCTCTGCAGGGCCAGAAGGGGGAAACGCAGGCGGACGCAGTGCTCTAGAAGGGGTAGGGCAATTCTCAAGCTGGATTGTTGTTGAGTCAACCGTAAGGAAATGGGTGTGTCCATATTAGATAACCAGCAACCAATGAGCCACCGCAGGCCTTTGAGGATAAAAATGAGACTAACCGGTTCTACTTAACGCAGGCGAACTTCGCGAGTGCGTTTCGCGAATGGTGTAGAATAACTTCTTGCGCTTCAGGCCCTGTAGCCTGCGCCCACAGAGGTCCTATGGATCAAATCATCCAAACCATCGGCGTTGCCAACGGAGGTGGCGACTGCCCCGGACTGAACGCCGTCATTCGTGGCGCGGTGCGGGGAGCGATTTTGGGGCATGGCTGGCGCGTGATCGGCATCAACGACGGCTTTGACGGTCTGATCTGGACCGAACGCACCATGCCTCTCACGGTGGAATCGATTGCGGGCATTTTGCCGCGCGGCGGGACGATCCTGGGCACCACCAATCGCGGAAATCCGTTTCACTACATGGTGGACGAAGGCAGCAAAAAAGTTGAGCACGACTATTCCCTGCGGTGTTGCGAGAACGTGCGGAAACTGGGCATTGACGCCGTGATCGCCATCGGCGGCGACGGCACGCTCACCATCGCGCGCGATCTCGGGCGCCTGGGAATTCCGATTGTGGGAGTGCCGAAGACCATCGACAACGACCTCTCCGCCACGGAAGTCACCTTTGGCTTCGACACCGCGCTGCATGTCGCCACCGACGCGATCGACCGCCTGCACACCACCGCGGAATCGCACGGCCGCGTGATGGTCATCGAAGTCATGGGCCGGGACGCGGGATGGATCGCGCTGCACTCCGGACTGGCGGGAGGCGCGGACGTAATCCTGATCCCCGAGATTCCTTTCACCATAGAAACCGTATGCGACAGGCTGCGCGAACGCGCCGCCACAGGAAAGAAATTCTCGCTGGTCGTCGTGGCTGAGGGAATAAAACTGCCGGCGACAGATAGCCACGGGAACCCCTTTCCCACGCCGCGTCCCGGGCAAGTGGGTTTTGTTATCGGTGATACGATCCACACGATCCTGAAGAAGGACGTCCGTGTCACGGTGCTGGGCCATATTCAACGAGGCGGATCGCCGAGCCCCTTTGACCGCATTCTGGCCACGCGCTTTGGCGTCGAAGCCGTCGAGCTGGTTGCCCGCGGGGAATTCGGACGAATGGTTTGCCTCCGGGCCGGCGAAATTGAATCGGTCACCCTCGACGAGGCGGTCGGCGAAACGCGGCTTGTGGATCCAAAGGGCAGCATGGTTCGGACGGCGAGAGCCGTGGGCATCACTTTCGGAGATCAATAAATGATTTGGCGAATTGTGCGCAGCCGGGGATTTATTCCCATCGTCCTGATCCTCGCTGCCCTGCTCTACTGGAAATTGCACACCGGCTCACCGAAGGTCATCTCGATCGGGTACGTGGGCGACCGCGACGTCATCCTCTGGAACACCCTCGCGCAAGTTCGTGAAGAAGTTGCCGAGGTGCATTACGGAGACCGCGTGGAAGTCGTGCGCGTGGAAGGCTCGGCCGTGCAGGTGCGCGCGCCTTCGGGCACGATTGGCTGGATGCGCGATTCCCGGCAAATGATGGATTCCGATCTGTGGGGAAAGAGCGCCTCATTGTTGGAGCGCGCGCGCACTCTCCCCATCCAGGCTCGTGGGCGGACGAAAACCCTCAGCAACGTGCGCGTCGAAGCCGGACGCGACGGCCAGCGTATTTTTCAATTCGGACGAGGAACGCGCGTGTTGATTTTGCAACGGGCCGTGGCGGATGCCCCCGCTGGACCCGAGGAAAATTCGCCGGAAGAGAAAACCTCTGCCACGGAAGATCAAAAATCGAAGGCGGAAGATTGGCTTCTCGTTCTGCGTGCCATCGATTCGCCGGCGAACGGCGATGGCTCCCTCGCCTCGGGGAATCTTCCGGCGCAGGTGAAGCCTGCGACGAGCGACGCCGTAAGTGCCGGACCCGGCGTCATGCAATCCGTCCCCGGGGCGGCGGGCGGCCAGGCAGGACTCGTCGCCGGTTGGGTGCTGGCACGATTCATTGAGCTCGATTTGCCGGGCCCCGTGAAGGATCTGGCCAGTTCCGCCGATTTGCACGTGGTGGCCTGGTTCGAGCTGAATCGTGTCCCCGATGGCTCCGGCGGCGAAGCGCCCCAGTACCTGGTAGCGGGATCACGCGGCGGAGAGGGCCAGTCCTGTGACTTCACTATGTTGCGGGTCTACACGTGGGGCACTGCGCGCAAGCGCTATGAAACCGCTTACGTGGAAAGCGACCTCTGCGGACGCCTGCCCATCCGCATCTCCAGCGGCGAAAAAGGCCCGGAATTCCATTTTCCCGATGTGGACGAGGGTGGCGCGGATAGGACCTATTCCATGTACCAGACAACAGTCCGCCGAGTGAGGAATACCCCCGCACATCCACCGCGCTCTCGGAATTGAGTGGGACGGGCTTCAGCCTGTCTTCTTAATTAAGCAACTGCAGCAACGAAACCTGACAGGCCGAAGTCCGTCTTACTCGTCCCCTTCCCGCCCGCCAATCCCATCCGGTTCAAAATTTTTTGAACACTTTCCGATTGAGCAACCCGCTGCATTCGGAAGCGCGTGGTAATATCCTACTCGAAAAGTTCGCGCGATTTCTGAACGTAAGTCTGCCGCATGGCGAATACAAATTCCGGTCCGATGCGATCGAACCTTTCTCAAACTGCGCTGGCCGCGGTATTTTTCCTCATTTCTTGCGGAAATCGCGCGAATCCGGCGCCGAAACCACAACCTCCTCCGCCGTTTGAGTTCCTCGGCGCGTGGGGAGACAAAGGCCAGGGCCCGGGCCAACTCGACGCGCCCGTGGCTGTTGCCACCGATTCACTCGGCAATATTTTCTTTGCCGACCCGGATGCCGGCTTTGTCCACAAATTTGAATCGAGCGGCACTCCCCTGCAATCCTTCGAGGACACGCGTGTGCGTCACGCAGTGGGAATCGCCGTCGATTCCGGAGGTGCCATTTATATCGTTGACGCGCAGCGAGGCGGCATCCATGTCTTTTTCCCGGACGGAACATTCTTCCAAACCTGGCGGACCACAGCCCAGCGGCATTTTTCCGGCGCATTGGGTATTGGCACAGATGAAGAGGGGGCTCTCTATGTGCCCGATCCGGCAAACTCACGCGTCCTGAAGCTCAGCAATCGCGGGCGCCTGGTAAAATCCTGGCCCGCTCCGCAAAAAGCGATTTCCCCGGACGAGCGGCCCTCGTGGATTTCCGCGCAACCGGACAATTCGGTATTCGTCGCATATTTCAACACCGGGCGCATTGAGAGATTTTCTACCGATGGCGCTTCGATGGTCATCTGGCCTGTAGTGAATACTCCCTCGGGAGAGTCCGCTCCCATCAGCGGATTTGCCGTGGCTGGAGAGTTTGTATTTACCATGGCTGCTTCCTCCGCGGAGATTCACGTTTGGACAAAGGATGGGCAGCCAAAACTCGACGCGGACCTTGGAGCGAGCCTTGGCAAAATTGCCGCGGCTCAAATCGTCGTGACGCCTCATGCGGAGTTGTTGGTGTTCGATCCTTCCGCTCCCAAGGTATTTCGTTTCCGCACGCATCTGGAAAGCAAGGAACCAATATGACGCTGCTTCTTACCGAAGCCGACGTGCGCTCTCTCTTGACCATGCCCATCGCGCTCGAAATCGTGGAAGAGTCCTTGCGGCAACAGGGGAACGGCGAACTCGTCCTGCACCCACGCCGCCGGATCAAGCTTCCGGACGGCGCGCTCCTGCATTACATGGCGGCCGGCGACACGGCCCGGGGTTACATCGGCATGAAAATTTATACGGTTGCTCGCGGCGCCGCGCGCTTCGTTGTGCCTCTTTTCCGCTCAGCAACGGGCGAAATGGCGGCGCTGATTGAGGCCGACGCGCTGGGCCAGCTTCGCACCGGCGCGGCCAGCGGCGTCGCGACGAAATATCTCGCGAATGCGAATGCGCGCACCGCGTGCATCATCGGCACCGGCTACCAGGCGCGGACGCAACTCGAAGCCGTCGCGGCCGTGCGGCGCCTGGAGCGCGTTCGCGCCTTCGGTCGCGATCCCGAACGCCGCGAAAACTTTTGCAGAGAGATGAGCGAGCGAATCGGCGTCTCCGTCGAACCGATGCGCTCCGGCCAGGAAGCCGTGCAGGGCGCGGACATTGTCATCACGGCGACCTCCGCGACGAAAGTCGTCCTCGAAGGCGCGTGGCTCGCGCCCGGCATGCACATCAACGCCATGGGTGCGAATTGGCCACAAAAACGCGAGCTCGACGCCGCGGCGGTTGGCCGCGCGGACAAAATTGTGGTGGACTCCATCGAGCAATCCAGAATGGAAGCCGGCGACCTCATTCAGGCGTTCGGAGAAGATCAGTCCCGATGGAACGCGGTGCAGGAGCTATCGCAAATCGTCGCCCGCAAAGCCCCCGGCAGAAGCAACGCCGGTCAAATCACTTTGTTCAAATCGAATGGAATCGCAACCTGGGATCTGGCGGCCGCAGTGCGCGTCTACGAAATGGCTGTCGCGCGTCACATGGGCCAGCCGATCCCCCTCTGGGAATCAGCCGAGCAAGCGTGATGTTTCAGTAGCACAGGCTTCAGCCTGTGGGGGTTTGTTAGTGCGTTGGCAGAATCCCACAGGCTGAAGCCAGTGCAACTGGAGTCTGCATGGAACTACGATCATCGGGATGTTTTTCCCATTAGGACAATTGCCAAAAATCCAGGAAATCGTTTGCGCCGGCAACTCTGCTAGAATTGCGCGCGACAGGAGACACACGAAATGCAATTTCTCGAAAAATTCAAGCCGCTCGGGTTGCTCATCCTGCGCGTAGCGCTCGGCGCGAGTTTCCTCTTCCACGGATATCCGAAGTTGAGCGATCCCGCTCGCGCGCTCAAATTATTTCATGGGTACGGCCTCCCGGGCTATTTCGCGTATATTTCCGGAACTCTCGAAGTGTTTGGAGGGGGATTGCTGATCGCCGGATTATTTACGCGCGGCGCTGCGTTGCTGCTGGCCATCGAAACGGGGCTGGTCCTCGGCCGATCCGTTTTTCCGTCCGCGGGAATTTTTTCATTCGGGCGGTATGAAATGCCGCTGCTATTGTGCGCGATGGCGCTGGCGCTCGTCACCACGGGCGCGGGTGCAATTTCCGTTGACGCCTTCACGTTCGAGTCGGCGGGCCGTAAATCCGCAAAAAAATCCAAAGCCAAAAACTGAAAGAAGCGCGCGGCACCTGTTTTTTTCTACGGCCTTCGGAAAACGAGGCAGCCGGCAATAATGTCGTGCAAAGCCTGCTTCTTTTCCGTGAATCCCGCAAGCATGTACCCAATAAAGAAAATACCCGAGATTTGCCTGGCCAAATTGCGGATCAACGCGCGCTGGAAGGTGAGGCGTTGGCCGTTCAGGTCCGTCACATAGAGTCTCAAGATTCGCTTGCCGGGCGTAGCCTGCCAGAATGAAGCCTCAAACAACGTGTAGTACAAACACCCGAGAGAAGCTAAAAGGACAATCACCAGAGGCGCGGGTTGCGGCATGGCAGTCATTGAAGGTGGAGTGGTTGGAACCAACTTGTCAAATGTAGATGGAAAAAATGAAGCACCCAAAACGAAAATAGCGGCGATGAGAATCGTATCGATGAAACACGCAACCGCCCGCAGCCAAAATCCCGCAAACGCCGGCCGTGCCGGCAGCGCGGAAAGATCGTGAATCGCGGGAATAATCTCCCTAGCCGGGGCGCTTTGCGGAACATACACAGGCCCGATTTGCCCGACGTTCACCGGAGTCTCGCAATGCGGGCAAACGCTGGCCCCGTCCGGGACGTCCGCAGCGCATTTTTCACAAGTTAGAATTGCAGCCCTCCGGGGCAAGCCCCAAGAAACCTAACAGCCGAAGATTCGCATTGCATCGGCTGGGAACGCCAATCTCCCGATTGGCGGATTTTGAAACGCCATTCATGAGAATGGCGTACCCGTGAGGAACGGGCGGTAAACCGGCGCTAGCAAACCTGATCCACGTCAATAGGCAAGCAATTCGCGAACGGCGGTGGCCAAATCGCCGCTTTGGGGAAGGATTTCATCCTCGAGGTTCGGCGCGTACGCGCAGAAAGTGTCCATCGCCGCAACGCGCCGCACGGGGGCGTCCAATTCATCAAAAAGCTGGTCGGCAATGCGCGCGGCAATTTCGGCCCCGTAGCCCCACGAGAGCATGTCTTCATGGGCCACAACCACTCGATTGGTCTTCCGAACGCTCGCCGCGATCGCCTCCCAATCAAATGGTGAGAGCGAGCGAAGATCGATGATTTCCACGGACACGCCTTCGCGCTCGAGTTGCGCCGCCGCGACTTCGGCGCGGTGAACCACGGCGCCGTAGGTGATGATGCTCGCGTCGTTCCCTTCCCGCACAACGCGCGCGCGCCCGAAGGGAATGGTGTAATCCGGACCGGGATAAGGAGACCGGTTGTAAGGCTGCCGGTACAGGTGCTTGTGTTCGAGGAACAACACGGGATCATCGCAACGAATCGCAGTGCGCAACAAGCCGCAAAGATCGAGGGCATTCGAAGGCATCACAACGCGCATTCCAGGAGTGTGCGTGAAGAGCACTTCCCCGCTCTGGCTGTGATAAATCGCTCCGCCCGTCAGATATCCTCCCGTGGCAACACGAATTATTGTGGGCGCTTTGAACGCGCCATTCGAACGCCAGCGGACCAAGGGCAGTTCATTTCGAAGCTCCATCATCGCCGGCCATATGTAGTCAAAAAACTGAATCTCCACCACGGGCTTCAGCCCCCGGGCAGCCATGCCGAGCGCAGTGCCAATGATGCATGCTTCGGCAATCGGCGTATTGAAGACGCGCGCAGATCCGAACCGGCGCTGCAGGCCGACCGTGGCTTTGAAGACTCCGCCCTTTCCTTTTACCTCCTTCAGGTCTTCTTCATCGCTGCAATCGGCCACGTCCTCGCCTAGCACGACAATCCGTTCGTCGCGCGCCATTTCATCGGCTAGTGTCGCGGAGACCATCTCCACCATCGTGCGCGGCTCGCCGGAGAACTTCGGCGCAGACTCGAACTGCGAAGATGTCGGATCAACGTCGGGAGAATATTGGTTGACCAGAATGGATTCCTTGGAGGGCAACGCAGCCGCGAGGGCTTTGTCGGACGCCTCGCGGATTTCCTGATCAACTTCCGCCTCGAGAGATTCCAACTCCTTTTCCTCGACGATTCCCTCGCGCACCAGGAACAGCCCGAATTTGGGGATCGGATCCCGGCGCGCCTCCTCCTCCCGCACTGCAGCAGTCTTATAAAGCTTTTCATCGTCGGAGAGCGAATGAGAGTAGGGGCGGGTGACGTGTGCGTGGACAAGCGCCGGTCCCTTGCGCACACGGACGTACTCCGTGGCGCGCCGGAGAACTGCATAGCTCGCAAGAGGTTCGCTGCCGTCGCATTCCTCCACCAGGAGGCCGGGATAGCTGGCCAGCAATTTGGAAATGTTTCCGCCCGCCGTCTGGCGCCGAACGGGGACGGAAATCGCCCAGCCGTTATCCTCGATCAGAAAAAGCACTGGAAGCTTGGCTAGGCTAGAGATATTCAACGCTTCGAAAAATTCCCCTTCGCTCGTGGAGCCGTCCCCACCTGATACGTACACGATTTCATCCGCGTGGTGGCTCACATGCTCGCCGAGGGGCGCCTGCCGCGCCCGCTCGATCGCGCGCGGAAACTTTTCGAAGTATAGGGAAGCATCGGCCATACCGACCGCGTGTGGGTATTGCATTCCTGTCGCCGAGGATCGAGGGAAAATGTTGAGCCGTGGACTGCCCCAGTGGGACGGCATCTGGCGGCCGCCGGAGCTTGGGTCGTCCTTGGCGCCTACCGCCTGGAGAAACATATCCAACGGCGTGACGCCCAGCATAAGGCAAAGCGCGCGGTCGCGATAATAGGGATAGACCCAGTCGTGGCCTGGCCGGAGGATCAGCCCCGCGGCGGCCAAAACGCCCTCATGCCCTGCGCCGCTGATCTGGAAAAAAGTCTTGTTCTGGCGCTTCAGTTGAATTTCGCGGTCATCGATCCGCCGCGAAAGATACATGGTGCGGTAAATACGAAGAAGATCCCCCCGAGACAGGCCTTGATATCGGCTGGAGTCGATTTTCGCCGTCTTTGGGCGCGCCTGAACGGGCATCCGAATCACCTTGAGCTGAGCTAGGGCAGCTAGTTTCGGAAGTACATCTCATTATATCCAAAGCGGCGCGGCAAGCGAATAAACCGGCGAACAATTTCTCCGAAAAGTAGCCAACCGGATAGCTCAACGCCTGCTGCGAGGAAACCCGTTTGAATCCACAGATGAAGACAGATAAACCAGATAAATACTGATGGGAAAAAAATCGGAACCAGGAAAAGGGAGCAACATTGATGCCTTGTCCGTTTTAATCAAACTATTTCTCGGTATTTTCCTTCTTCTATCTGTGCGTCTCTGTGTGCATCCGTGGTTTCATTTCCGTGTTCACCCCTACGGCAATCGCAAAAAAATCGCGGCGAGCGTTCCATCCCAGGGTGTGGTGCTGGAATGGAATCGCTTCGCCGCGTTGTATGACGGCGCAACCGGGGGGGATGAGCGCCGACATATTGCAAGCGCACGACATCGCGGCAGCGAAGGCGCGCTGGCAATCTCTTTAAATCCGCTGCGAACACCTCTTTCTTGCCAGGTGCAGCGTTTTACCAAACCTTGCAATGCGGCTACTGCTTCGCCGCCGGAGAAGATGGCATCGAATCGGCGGACGCGGACGATGCCGAGCCCATATCCAGCACAAACAGGCCTTCCGTAGCGGATGCCGCGACCAACTGGTTTCCCGCTTCCCGCGAGCGCAATGCAGAAAGTGTGCTGTCCGAAGTGGGACCGGTCATATTTCCCCAGGTCTTGCCGGCGTCGCGGGAAAGGAACAGTGTTCCCTTCGCCGTGGACACGACTACGGCGCTGCGCACCGAGGCCAAGTCGTCAATCGAGAGTTCCGAAAGGCTTGCCTGATGCCAGGATTCGCCGGTATCGCGCGAAACAAAGACACCGTGGTCGCTGGCCAGCACGACTGTGTTCTGATCGGTGGGATGAAGATGCAGCGATCCTCGCGGTTCAAACGGCAGCGTCCTCGAGATCCAGGTCTTCCCGCTGTCGCCAGAGACTTCCAATTGCCGCGACGTCAGCGCCCAAACGTATGCATCGCCGTTGCCCGTGCGCACGGCGCGAATCGAGTTTGTGCTAATCGTGGAAGCATTGGCGGCAGGCGGTTGTGCGTGTGCAAGGGATACCGTGCTCCAATTGAGGCCGCGGTCACGCGAAACCATCAAGCCATCTTCCGTTGCCGCATACCACGCGTCATGGCCAAATGCCATGTCGTTCACCTTGGCATGGAATGGAATTGTGGATTTTGTCGCTGTTGGAGCCGCAGAGTTCGCCGGCGCTTTTGAAGCGGAATTTTTCGCGCTTTGGGCCGACACCTTCTTCAGGGTAGCCGCACGGCGGGTCTGCCCTGGAGCGGCCTTTTCGGCAACCTGATTGACCGACACCCAGGAGCTCTTTGAAACATCGTAGCGCAGCAATCCTCCCGGGCCCGGAGCAGCGAACCAGCCGTCAGGAGAAGCAAAGATATGGCGTGGCGGACCG
>Ga0210409_10004264_pt1 | contig 15525 bp, 12 predicted proteins | sample IncBWH17MmetaG_FD_161649 | JGI IMG/M metagenome (GOLD analysis project Ga0210409, IMG submission 161649) | Forest soil microbial communities from Barre Woods Harvard Forest LTER site, Petersham, Massachusetts, United States - Inc-BW-H-17-M | ecosystem: Environmental > Terrestrial > Soil >...
TGTTGACGCGGTGCTAACCCGCAACTCTGCGTCACACGAAAACTAAGAGCCGGAGGGAACATGGAGATATTTCAAATAAAGCGCCGCTATGCGGAGGCCCTTCGGACCCTACTAAAGAATTGGATGCCGAAACATTCGGACCAAATGGAGTCTCTGTCCGCCGATGACATTATTCGGCAGGACGCGAAGCATACCGAGCTAAGAGCCGAAGCCGTCCGCGCCAAATTCGAGCGCAGGCGCGAACGGGCCTACTTCTGAACTTATGGCTCCCGCGCTTACGGAGGCAAATGGAGCGGGCACCCCGTTCGGAACTGATGGCCGCGTCAGATCTCACGTCGATGGTGAATGTGGAAATTGTCGGACGACGATCTTCAGTCACGGGAAGAAATGCTTGCAGAAGGATTATTTAACTTGATCACTATATGAAGTATTCAGACGTGGCTATAGCATGGATCTGACCTATGTGTAGGCAAACCTACATAGCGTTATTGATGTCCTGACTTCATGTGCGCTCGGGAACTTACGCACCACTCCGATTCTTCTCTCATACTGCAAACAGTTTATGTTCAAAATTGAATAGAATCCGGCTCTTGCGTCAGCGCATTCTGCTGAGATGTCGAACTGGGTTTTGCACTGCGCGAACTGTCGCAAACAATTTGTGCATTCAGAGATTGACGGCCAATCAAGCATCCATCTTGCTCAAAAGCCTGACTTCTCACTCGGTGGAGACGAGTGGAAGTGTCCCCACTGCCAGCACAAAGCGATCTACCAGCGCTACCAGTTGACGTATCGCGCCTCTCCCGTCTCTGTGAAAATGTCTGCCGATAAATGACAACCTGGACTTAAAACTTGAGGTGGGCGACCGAGGTCATACTGGCGAGATCAAGCTGGGCCAAGTAGCCCGTTCAGGCAATCAACCAATGGCTCAAAACCATCATTCTTTGAAAGAACCGTCGTGACGCCGAATGCTACTGACAGAGGTACATTCACTTCATCGGCGTAGACCGTGAACAGAACTATTTGAACTTCAGGTATTCGCTTCTTCAGCGCGTTCGCCGCCTCGACTCCGTTCATCTCCGGCATTGCTAAATCCATTATTACAACATCGGGATTGAGGGACTGGGCCTTGTTGATGGCTTCAACGCCGTGTGACGCTTCGCCACAGACCCGAAAGTTCGTGCAACTCTCTATCACAAGGCGGGTGGCGACACGGACGCTTTCGCTGTCATCAACAATGAGGATGTTCTTCGTTCGCCGTCGAGATGCTGGCTCACGATCCTCTCTGGATGGTATGGTATCGAACATAGCCGAGATTCCTACACGGGTATGGCTTGCACAATACCTGAATAACCTTATTTTAGAGGTAAGGTGTGACGTGTTTTTCCGGTCTCTAAGATGTAACTAGTACGTCGGAATTTCACGCCTTGTCGGACCGTCGGGTAGTTTTTCCAGCCTTTGTGGTCGAGCAACTGAACGACCTCCGTCAAAACAAACGGAGTGCCAATTGCTCTTCGTAGGTTGGAGCATGAGATGGCAATCGTTCTCAATACCGTGGTCTGCACCGAGTACGAGAACCTCCTGTTTTGCTGCAAGGACGCGCTTGATAATTTTAGGATTAGGCGAGAAGAACTTGGGCAGTATGGACAGAATAACCGAGAAGCGATGATGACTCTCCTCAGACTCCGCGCAGTCTACCAAACAGCGTATTCCAAATTAATTCATCATTTCGATGCGTGTGAACTCTGCCAGCACGGGCCCGGGAAGACCGAGTCTGAAGCGGTCATTCCGTTCAGAAGCCGCACCGCATAGCAGTCCACACAGGCGGTCCTTTTACGCTAAAGCAAACTGGGAGATACTCAACTCCCTGACTAACGCACTTTATGGACAAGTGAAATCGGACGGCCCTCAGAGTGTGTCAACGCACGTCAGACCTTCAGTTGAACAGTTGACTTTTCAAAACCTGCCGGAGCAGTGGTTCCATATTGAGGAGTTCGCTCGGCAAAACGAAACCTCTTTCTCAGTTTGCGGAAGAAGCGATGGCAGCGGTTTTTGCGGGGGCTTAACTAATCTACGATAGAATCTGGGAAGCCATGAACCACAACAAAATGAGAATCGATGAACAGATTAAAGCCCTCAAAAAGGCCAAGGCTGAGAAACGAAAGTTAGAAGCCAAGGTTGAGAAACTGGATAAGGCAATCCTCACCATAGAGCAGATATTTCGCGATGGCGACCGCAGTAGGATGAAAGCCATCGCTGCTTATAAAAAGACCCTTCTGGCTACTCCAGGACTCGCTCCCCGCCGCCCCAGATTTAAGGCTGAGCGGTGAAACTATAAAATCGTCCGGTTGACCGGACACGGGCAAGGCGATGGCTGCAGTATTCGCTGGGGCGTAACGAATTCACAAAGCGGACGCAGGAGCGTAACAAATCATCGGTAGACTCGCGGGCATCTATGGGATTGATACACGCCCATCGGAACCTGGGGAATTATCTCTCCGACGTTCGTCATATTCCCAGATATTCGGGCCGCCGGATTCTTTTCCCCAGCGCTAGTATGTCTGAACCGTGATCGTGCTTCCTTCGGGCTTTTGGTGTGTGCTTCCGGTTCGCCATTTCTACTTCAATCTGCGGCAGCGCCACGATTTGCTCCGGTTTTTTTAACGGGTCGCTGCGAGGCTCGAAACGTATAGAACACTTGCTACCGATTATTTGTATCGAAAGTTTGCGTCAATGCGACGGCCAAGAGTCGATTAAGCTCTTTCGTGAGAGTTTTTCAGACTCTGTGGTGTCAGGAGGTGGAAAGAAAGACCAGGTCGAGATTTTCAAGGGATCCCTGTAGGTTAATTGTGCTTAGACTTTGCTAGAGTTCACCTAATCTTCGACATCGTCGTCGGCAACCCAGCCAGAAAATTCGAGACTGATGAATGGTTTTAGATTTCTACAAATTGCGTGAACAGCCGTTCGGGGTCACTCCAGACCCACGATTTCTTTATCTGAGCCCCACGCACCGGGAGGCACTTGCGTCGGTCCAGTATGCCGTGAGCGCTGGTAGGGGTTTCACGGCTTTAATTGCCCGTCCGGGGATGGGTAAGACGACACTGCTTTTCGATTTCCTGAATAATATTCCAATTCCTGCAAAGACGGTATTTCTCTTTCAATCACAACCCACACCGAAGGATCTGCTGAGGAACCTGCTAGAAGATTTGGGGATTCAGGGGAACTCCGACGACATTGGGTATATGCAACGAAAGCTGAATGAATGCCTTGTTTCCGAGTCGAAAAATGGAAAGCCAGTTATTGTCGTCATCGATGAAGCCCAGAATCTTGACGAGAGCGTTCTCGAAGTTGTGCGTATGCTCTCGAATTTCGAGACCTCCCGTGAAAAGCTAATGCATCTCGTCCTGGCGGGTCAACCGCGGTTATCAGAGATGCTAGCGAGTCCCCGGTTGGAGCAGCTACGGCAGCGGATTTCAATCATCGCCCGTTTGCGGCCCTTCAGTGAGGAAGAAACACACCTTTACATCGACCACCGCTTACGCGTGGCAGGTTACGGATCCGACGCAAGCTTATTCACGAAACAGGCGTTGGCCTTAATCACGGAAAACGCGAGCGGTATTCCAAGAAATATTAACAATCTCTGTTTCAATGCTATGTCGCTGGCGTGCGCAATGAAAGCCAAGCGCATTGAGGCTGATGCAGTAAAAGAAGCAATAAGTGACCTTCGTTTAGATCTCCAAATCGAAACACCTTCCGAAGGCATGGAACGCAACGCGAAGAGCGAGTCGAACGTCATCAATCTAAGCACGGCAGAATCACCATGGCTGGGCAGTTGGCGTCTCAAAGTCGCTCTGCCGCTCGGTTTATTGGCGTTTATTGGGGCGGGCGTGGCGTGGAGGCGTACTCATTCGGCACCTTTTGTCGAACGTCCGCTATTCACGTCACAAGCCTCGATGACCTCAGCGACCTTGCCGTCGCCAAGCGTTGTCACGAACGTCAGTTCGGCGAATCCGAAACAGTTCGCGGAGTCAGAAAGCATCGCTGACAGCGGTAAATCCAGCACTGTTTCTAGGCCCGCAAATTCCAACTTGCGATCCCACTCGTCCGACAAGGATGGATCGGGATTGCCGAGGGTTGTGACCGTGCAACCGAATCAAACGATGTACCAGATTTGTATGGAAACGTTAGGTAGATATGATGACGCAACAAAAACAAAAATCCGCGAGCTCAATCCGGGTTTTATCAATTTAACTCAGATCAGGCCCGGGCAGCGCCTCGTCTTGCCGGCGCGCGAAGCGGTACGGAGGAGAATTTTGGTTAGTGCCGACCTGGGACGTGCTACGCCCGAACAAGCGAGTAGCCGCTGAAACTCGGGGGCGTCGGATTGCCAATTTTAGGCCGATAAGCGGATCGGCGAGAGTTCCCAGTCTGAATGTAACTTAATGTAGCGGAGCTATGCGTTGACAACACTTCAAACAGTCACAAGCGAAACTTCAGAGGTAGGTTTACGCGCGATTCCTGTCGAGAAAAGTTGGTTTGCCATCCACACTCGGCCTAGGTATGAAAAAAAAGTCGCGCTCGAACTCCAGGAAAAGGGCATTCATACGTTTCTGCCGCTCAGCTCGGTGAAGCGACAATGGAGCGATCGAAAGCAGGTGATCTCATTGCCGCTTTTTCCTGGTTACACGTTCGTGCAAATACCAGCGGTTCACGAAGCGCGTATCCCCGTATTGAGGACGAATGGTGTAAATAGTTTTGTCGGACCGAGAGGTGTGGGCACTCCGATAGCAGATGTGGAGATACACGCTATCCAGACGCTTCTCGAGCGCGAGATTTCGTTCAAAGTGTACCCGTACTTAAACGTAGGCCAAACCGTGCGCATACGCGGCGGTTGCCTGGACGGAATGAAGGGCATCCTCACGAAAATTAACGGCGACGACAGCCTAGTTATTTCGGTGGAACTTATCCAGCGATCGATAGCCATGCGTGTGGCCGGCTACGAGATCGAGCCTACATGAAATTGAGTATTGTTCCGTCTCTATGAAATTCATAGCATTCCATCTCGGAGCTAGGCTCGAACCTACTTCTAAATCGAAAACCCCGGCAAAAAGTACTACGAGTACTAATTTCAACGATCAGTTCTAACGATTCATCACAGCTGACATTTCAGTAAACGAGATCTGCAGAGTTCGTATAAGATTCCAGGCATGCCGATTTGTTTGGAATCAAAAACTCTCAATCGTTTTTAGAAATTGGGAAGACGGCGGAGCGCAAGAAAAACGAAAACGATGAGCAAAAATTTTGAGTTGATGCAGGAGGCGAGAATCAGGGGGGGCGCACTCACGATGGACGAGCGTCACTTGAGGCCTGCTGCGCCAAATCGCAAAGCGAAGGCGAGAGTCGCCGAGGTCCACTCCGAGCAGCAAGAAACGACCGCCAGACGAGAGGAATACCTGGGCCTTGTACAGAATCTCTTCCTTGCACGCGGCGAGGGTTCCACTCGGGCTGTCGTTTTTGCAGGGATTGACTCCGGGAATGCTTGCAGCTCGATTTGCGCACGTGTCGCGGAAACTCTCGCTGAGCAGAGGGTTGGAAGTGTTTGTGTTGTGGACGCCAATTTGAATTCTCCCGCATTGCCGCAATTGTTTGGTGTTAGCCCTCACCGAGGATTTACGAGTTTCTTATCGCGGAGTGGATCTATTAAAGATTTTACGAAGCCGGTCCGTGTTGAGAATCTCTGGTTATTTTTGTACGGCTCGCCGGAAGACTTGAATTGCGGCACGATGGAAATGAGCGTGCCCGAATTGCGAAAAGAGTTTGACTATGTGCTCATCGACTCGGCGCCGTTGAACACACATGGGGATGGAATTACCCTGGCAAAACTGACTGACGGGCTAGTTCTCGTTCTGGAAACAAATTCCACGCGACGCGAAGCAGTTGCCAGGGTTACCGCAAGCTTGCATGCGGCACAGATCAAAATTTTGGGAGCGGTTCTTAACAAGCCGATTCCAGAAGCTTTGTATATCGTGTAAACGGTCGGGGTTGGATCCATTCCAGTCGGGTTCTCCCAAACAATCGAGAAACATACTGTGAGTTGACATGGCGGAGCCTTGTCCATTCCTCAAAGTGTCATTTAGTTTCGCTTGCCCTCAAACAATAACCTAAGGTCGATCGTTTGTAGGCCGTCGCTCCATCGTTATTCCTCGTTGCAATATGATTTCCAATAAATGGCGGGTTTTGAAACACGCAGCAAAGCTATACGACATGTGTGCGCTGATCGCTGCGTTTCTGTTCGCAACCTTCGTCCTTCGATCCACCCCAACTGGAATGTCTCTTTCCGGGTTTATGACCGTGCGGGTCAAGCTGGTCAATTGTCTGCTTTTCGCGCTGCTTCTGGCCGCTTGGCACAATCTTTTCGTTCTTTGCGGCCTTTATGTTTCAAAAAGACTTACCAGGCGTGTAACCGAAATCTACGGAGTGTCCAAGGCAACCGTGCTTGCATCGGCATTTCTTCTTTTGGTGGCAAAGACCATGCACATAAAAATGGTCTCCTTTTCTTTTGTGTTGATGTTCTGGATTGTTTGCACCTGGGCGATGGCTTCGGGCCGGCTTGTAGCGCGCTCACTTCTTGTAGCTTTGCGAAGTAGCGGCCGGAACAGTCGATTTGTTCTTATTGTGGGAACCAACGAGCGAGCCTTCGGTTTTGCGGAATCGATACGCGCGCGCCCTGAACTTGGGTACCACATTGTGGGCTTTGTGGATGACGACTGGGCTGGGATCCCGAAGTTCGAGGCAAGCGGCAACACGCGCTGCTGCAATTTTTCAGGTCTCGCCAATTTCCTAAGGCACAACGTGGTGGACGAAGCTGCCATTTATCTGCCGCTTCGTTCTTATTACGAGCACGCTGTCCAACTTATCGCAGTGTGTGAACACCACGGCATTGTTATTCGGGTGGACTCCCAGGTATTCAATCTGAGAAGCCAGGATTCCTCTGCGGTGCGCCTGGATGAAAATTCGCAGGTGGTGGCCGTTGCGAGTTCCCCGCGGTCCGGCCCTGCTCTTCTGAAGCGCCTGATCGATTGTATCGTGTCCGCGGTGGCCCTCATGGTTCTGTCTCCGTTGCTTCTGATTGTCGCTCTCCTAGTGAAATTTACTTCGGATGGGCCCGTGTTGTTCCGGCAGACCAGAGTCGGTCTGAACAAGAGAATGTTCAGCATCTACAAGTTTCGCACCATGATCGCGGACGCCGAGAAGGTGCAAGACCAGCTTCTTTCGATGAACGAGATGACCGGTCCGGTATTCAAGATCAAGCAAGATCCTAGGGTAACGCCACTCGGTCGAATCCTGCGGAACACCAGCATTGACGAACTACCACAACTCTTCAATGTTCTAAAAGGCGAAATGAGTTTGGTAGGACCTCGAGCGATGTCCCTTCGCGATTACGAACTATTCGACAACGACGGGCATCGGCGCAGATTTAGCGTCAAACCAGGCGTCACCTGTCTATGGCAGGTGAAAGGACGCAATTCCATTCCGTTCGAGCAATGGATGGAACTCGACCTTTTATACATCGACCAATGGTCTCTATGGCTTGACCTTAAGATCCTCGCTCAGACTGTTCCTGCGGTGCTCCGAGGAACAGGCGCCGCTTGACGTTTGGATCACGGGAGAAATTAGCTTCCGAAGCTCAGACGGTGTTGAATGCCTTCGAAATCCGAGTTTTTCTCGTACCCATGAAAGCTCTTTTCCCAGTGGTCTGTATCGTCGTTGCTGCTAGCAAACATGGTGATAAATGAGCGTTCCGGTCCAGATGGATGATTCTACGACTGACCAAGGGCTAGCCGTTGACATGGCGCTTGAGCGAAACCGCTCGGCGGCCCGGGCGCAAGTGTCTCTGCGCAACGGAGTGAACGACCGAGTAGCTATTGGACATGCTCTCGTTGATAACTGTTCATTCAAAGAAGCTTGCGACGCCATCATCGCGCACGCGAAAACCGGCGGAAAACCGACGTACGTCGTGACCGCCAACGCACAGCACATAGTGCTGCTGGATCAAGAGAGGCGCTTGCGGGAAATTTATAACCGCGCTGACTTAATCGTTCCAGACGGATTTTCGCTCTTGCTCGCGGCGCGACTCCACAGACGCTGTCTACAGGAACGAATCGCGGGCGTGGACATGTTTCAAACGTTGTGTGATCTTGCAGCCGAAAACAACCTGCATGTTTTCTTGCTAGGTGGTCTTCCTCAGTCCGCTGAATTGACTGCCAGAGTGCTAAAGCAACGTTGGTCGTCCCTGCAAATCAGCACTTATTGCCCGTCCTTCGGCTTCGAGAAGAGCGCGGCCGGTCTTGAGAAAACGGCCGCAGCCATTCGCGCGGCAAAACCAGACCTGCTTTTCGTTGCCCTGGGCGCGCCGAAGCAGGAATACTGGATCTACGAACATGGGCTGCAGCTCTCAATACCCGTATCGATGGGCGTCGGTGGCTCGTTTGAGATGGTCGCGGGCGTCATTCGTAGAGCGCCCATGTGGATGCAAGACCTCGGGTGCGAGTGGCTTTATCGATTTTTCCGTGAACCGCGTAGGTTGTGGCGCCGCTATCTTGTCGGCAACCTAAAGTTCGGCACAATCGTATTTCGCCAAGTTATCCGCCGGGCGTTCCTCTCAACGTTCTTCACTTTGGTGGATAAGGATCGCTTTGGCGCTGAACTATATGAACCCGGCCTGCAACATAGAGGAGAGGTTTTTGCGAGTGTGCTCAATTTTAGGTCCCGAGAGATTAGTGAGTCACATCAATCTGATGCTTGGGTGGGACCTTGATAGACTCATCGCGAAAGCGTAAATCGCCTTCAGGCCAGCGGCATCCGCACCTTGATTTGCGAAACAGAACTACGCCGACGTTAACAGAGGCTTTCTGTCCTGTTTCTGAGCAGCTCTTAGCGATACGGGATACCTATCCGGGTTCCGTTGCTCTCAGCTATGGCGACCGGCAGCTGAGCTATGAGGAACTCGTCGGTAAGGCTGACCGGTTTGCCGGATACTTATTGCAGCTTGGCATCGCGCCAGGCGACACAGTCGCCGTTTGCATGGAGCGGTCGTTCGATTGGATCGTCGCGGCGCTTGGCATTATGCGTGCCGGCGCCGTCTACGTGCCGTTGGATTGCGCTTGGCCAGATTCGCGTTTGCGTTTTGCAATCAATGACTCAGATGCAACTGTTCTGGTGGCCCGAGCGGCGCTCCTTGACCGACTGAGAGTCACGGCCTACGGCGTGGATCCCTGCCGTGATGCCGCCGCCATAGCTCGCATTCCAGAACTCGCATGGAGGCCTATCCATCCGGATAGCCTCGCTTATGTTATCTACACTTCGGGTTCAACCGGAGTACCTAAAGGTGTGGAGATTACGCATGCCAATCTCGGGCACCTCATTCGATGGCACCTCGACACATTTAAGATTACCAGGCGAGATCGCGCGAGTCATCTCGCAGGTCTTGGTTTTGACGCGGCTGTCTGGGAAATTTGGCCAAATCTTGCCGCAGGTGCCACCGTATGTCTGGCAGACGATGAAGTGCGCTCTTCGCCGGACCAAATACAGAAGTGGATGATACGGCAGAGGGTGACAATCGGTTTCGTTCCGACCGTGCATGCTACGCCGATGATCGCTATGGGATGGCCGGTTAACACAGCGCTTCGCCTTCTGCTCACTGGTGGAGATACGTTACACCATGCCCCATCGGTTCAGCTGCCGTTCGATGTCGTCAACAACTATGGGCCGACTGAATGCACGGTTGTTGCCACATCGACGGTCCTCAAAGCTGGGTCACGCGAGGCACCACCCATCGGTGCCCCTATAACCGGTACAACAATCTATCTGCTGAACGAAAATGGTGGACAAGTTCCAGATGGTTGTACCGGGGAAATTTACATCGGTGGCAGCGGTGTCGGGCGCGGTTATCGCAACCTTCCTGGTCTTACTGAACAAAAATTCCTGCCCGATCCGTTCGCAGTTGAACAGGGAGCCCGGATGTTTCGAACGGGCGACCGCGGAGTCCGACGGGCGGACGGAGAGATCGAATTCTGCGGACGCCTCGACCGTCAGATAAAGATTCGCGGACAACGGGTTGAGCTAGATGAGATCGGTAGCTCTCTCATTCGGCATCCGAGCATCGAATTTGCAGCTGCAATTACCAACGTCACCGATGACGGTGAGAATCAACTTTTGGCGTACGTTCTCCCTAAAGCGCATTTATGTATTCCCACGGTGCACGAATTAAAGATGCATCTGCTGCAGACCTTGCCAGACTACATGATCCCAAACATCTTCGTCCGGTTGTCTGCACTCCCGTTATCGCCCAGCGGAAAACTTGACCTGACGATGCTGGCTCAGCCGACGGACGCCAACCTGCTGCAACGAATGGAAGGCAGGGCACCTGCCGGGCCGATTGAGGAGAAGATGTTGGTGATGGTGCGGAAGCTTCTTGAGAATGATGCAGTTCGGGTAGAAGACAGTTTTTTCCTAGCGGGAGGGCACTCACTCTTGGGTATGCAGCTCGTGATACGCCTGCGCGCCGCGTTCGGAGTGGATGTGAGCCTGCGCCAGCTCTTTGAGGCTCCTACGGTTGAGCGCCTCGCTTTACTAGTGAAGACCAAAGTCCAGGAAGAGCGGTTGGTTGCAGGAGATAAATTGGCGCCACCGTCCGCAGCGCCTGCGCTGCAACCTGACGGAACTCGCAGCAGCATCTTCTGGATCTATTATCTGAGCGCAGGCTTGGCCAAGGCGATGGGAGACGATAAATCACTCCGCTTTGTAGTGCCTAACGCAAAGGACTTCGCATTGCTCGGCGAGACGCCGACCATGCAAAGTGTCGCCGCGTGTTTAGTGCCGAAGATCCTGGCGGCACAATCCAAAGGGCCCTACGTCATCGGAGGTTTGTGCCTTGGCGGCATTCTCGCGTACGAAATCGCGTCCCAGCTGCGGGCCGCGGGACGAGAGGTGTCGCTCCTTGTAATCGTAGACTCACCGAACCCTTCACATATACAGACCTCTGACTCTCTCGCAAGCAAGGTGAGATACCTACGTTACGCGGTGAAGAGAGTGGTTCGGTTAGGTCTGAGGTTAAGCTTGTTCCACTTTCGTCAGCACCTGATCAAACGTCCAGCAATGAAAGTTGCGCTCCAAGCCGCAGCTCTTGGGTATAAACCGAAAAAATACGAAGGTAAGGTTCTTCTGTTGCTGGCGTCCGAGCGCGCCCCGCACGCGGACTTCCTTCCCGGCTGGCAGGCTGTCGTTCCCCACAACTTGCATACCCAGTATGTGGATGGGCATCGCAGCGATTTACTGGGGAAAAATGTGCATACCGTCGCGAATGCCATTACATCGCATCTACCGAAGATGGACGAAGATTGCCAATCCGACCTCAACGGGCTCTGAAGTGAGTTGCAGTGCAGGCGCTCCAGTATGAATTTGGCCGAGTAACCCGATTCGAGTCCTCTTTCATGACTCTAAACTAAGAAATATGACCTCGGACACGCCGAGGAAAAGGAACAACAATGGATAGTCTTTCCAGAAGAACTATAACGGTTGATCACTTCCGAACTGACCCTCCGCGTAGGAACGAACTGACAATTGCAGATGTCTTCCTGACCTTGCGGCGACGTAGCAAACAGATAGCGATCACCACTTTGATCTGTTTCTTGCTGGGAATCATGGTGTGCGTGTTCATGACGCCAACATTCGAAGGACGAGGCGTCTTGGAGATCCCAAAGACCAATGCGGACATGTTGCGCCTTCAAAGCCTGACGGCGGGCGCTTCCGATGGTCCTGGCGATGCTCTGAACGCAAACCTCGACCTACAGACGGAAGCCGAAATTCTGAAATCAGACGCTCTTGCGCTGAAGGTCATCGAGAATCTTCATCTCGACAAGACAAGGGACTTCCAGCCGAAGTGGAGCCCAATCGGTTGGTTCATGCACCTTTTTGCCACTTCTGGCCCGCCCGACGCCGCTGGGGCAAATCTGGAAGATTCTCCACAGCGTCGCACGCGGGCCTTGAAGATCTTCGCGGCACACTTAAAGGTAGAGCCTATTCCTGGCACTCGCCTGATTGAGATTCGGTACTTTCACTCGAACCGTGAGGTAGCGGCTGCGGTTGTAAATGATTTGGTGCGAGCACTCAAAGACCACGGCTTTCAGACACGCCACCAGGCGACCAGTGAAGCTTCCGAATGGCTAGATGGGCAGTTGGGCGAGCTAAAGCAGCAGACCCAGAATCTTCAAGCCAAGGTAGTGAATTTGCAGAAGGATTCCGGCGTATATAGCATGGGTACGGATTCTCAGGGTCACGATCAGCTTTACAGTTCTACGCTGGATCGCCTACAACAAGCTACAACGGTCCTCACGACAGCGACCTCCAATCGGATCCTGAAGGGAGCGGTTAACCAAATTGCTAGGAATGGCGATCCCGAACTGATCTCCAGTTTGGCGGGGGGGAGCTTGATGGGAGCCTCCGCTGGAGTCCAAAACTCGTTCACCCTGCTACAAAATCTTCGTTCACAGCAAGCGGGACTACAAGCGCAGCTAGCACAGGATAGCTCGAAATTTGGAGACAGCTACCCGAAATTAGCCGATGAGCGCTCCAGCCTGGAGAGCGTCACGAAAGCGATCTCGGACGAAGTGGACCGCATTGGAAAGCGAGCCTCGAACGATTACCTTGCCTCCCAGGAGACGGAAGAGCGAGTCAAGCGAGTATACGGTGAGCGCAAAGCGGAGGCCGATCGACTAAACGACAAAACCATCGCGTATAGCATTGCCAAACAGGAAGCCGACGACAGCCGCGGTCTATATGACGATCTGTTCAAGCGCCTCAAGGAGGCGGGCGTAATGGAAGGCTTTCACTCCTCTAATATTTCGATCGTGGAACCGGGGACAGTGCCTGCTACGCCTGCCAAGCCCAACGTGCCCATCTACCTTGGAGTATCACTGTTGGGTGGTTTGATTCTGGGTATCTGCGGAGCTCTCTTCGTTGATAGCGTCGACACCAATATCCAGTCGATCGAAGGCTTAGAGCAATTGCTGGAGTCTCCTCTCTTGGCAATTCTGCCGGATTTCGGGAAGCCCGCGGGAAAGTGGTTTCTTAATGGGGGCATGTCGTCTTCTAACAAATCCTTGAGCGTGCTGGATGCACCGGCGACTCCATTCGCGGAAGCCCTGCGCGGGCTTCGAACCAAACTGCTCCATTCCCAGACTTCGCTTCCCTCCAAGGTGATTTTAGTAACGAGTTCGGTGCCTGGAGAAGGCAAAAGCACAGTCAGTTCTAACCTAGCAGCATTGCTGGCACGATCTGGAAAGCGGGTTCTGCTGGTTGAAGCCGATATGCGTAATCCGTCGTCTCCCGGCAAGGCGGTCAATTCTCTGGTTAGCGCAGAACAGCTCGACAGACTCTTAGCCCTGCCGGCGCCGGTACGTGCGGATCAAACCGCCTCCAGGGCTGGGGCGTCCGATGACGAATTCGGGGAATATCTGAAGGATTTTTCATCCGACCTCAGCGTTCTGTTAACCGATACAGAGAATAAGCTGCAGAGCATCACCACAAAGAGCCCCTCTGGTATGGAGGTGATGAAGGCGGGACCGACACCGCGCTTCCCAGCAGAACTCCTGGACTCCGACCGCATGCGGGGCCTCGTGGATACCTGGAAACTCCAATTTGACTACATCGTTCTCGACAGCCCACCGCTCTTGGCCGTGACGGACGCGTCGGTGCTTTCCCATATGGCGGATGTAACGTTACTGGTTGTGCGGCCGGGCTTCACCTCGAGCAAGGGGCTAAAGCGTGCTCTTGAGCTAATCGCGTTGAGTACAGAGACGCGGCTCGGTGTTGTAGTGAATGCCATTGATCGCAAATCTACGAGCTATAGCGAATATTATGGCCACCCAAGTTCGGCATTACTTATGGATAAGAAGGAGCGATCACATGTCTAAGAGTCTTCGCATGATTTTGCTTGTCTTTATTGTTGCGATGAGTACCTTCGCGTTCGCTGATACACGGGAGACCCTCCTCATCGGACGTGGAGACAAACTCGATGTATCAGTCTTAGACACCCCGGAGTTCGAACAGCACCCGCGAGTAACGGATGCTGGGGATATCCCCCTCATCGGTGTAGGGGATGTGAACGTGCTTAGCTTAACGCCCTCGGCAGCGGCGGCAAAGATTCGCGAACGTCTCATCAGTATGCATTACATGAATCATCCAGACGTCACCGTGACGGTGGAAGAGTACGCCACACAGGTAGTATCGGTGTTGGGTCAGGTCAAGGCTCCTGGCACCTACTCAATCTCGACTTCGCGGTCCATTCTTAGCATCATCGCGCTCGCTGGGGGGCTCACAGACACAGCCGATTACCGTATGACCATCCAGCGCCGAGACGGTTCTCAGGAGCCGGTTAGCTACACTCTTTCCAACGATCCTCGTGCGGCGATCGCGGATGATGTTCAAGTTTTCCCTGGCGACACAGTCGTTGTGCCCAAAGCAGGAATTGCCTATGTTCTTGGTGACGTCAACCGTCCAGGCGGATTCGTGATGCAAAACACTCATTCGCAGCTCACCGTGATGCAAGCTGTGGCTCTGGCTGGGGGAACGCCGCCATCGGCGGTGCCATCACATGCCAAGCTCATCCGGAGAACGCCTGAAGGTGGGTACCGAGAAACTACCGTGAACTTCAGCGCGATACAGAAGGGCAAACAGGCCGATATAGCCTTGCAACCTGATGACGTACTTTATATGCCTTTCAGTTACCTACGAAACCTCGCGGTAAACGCGTCGGGAATTGTCGCGTCGACGGCGTCAGCCGCAGTCTACGCTATCCCGTAACTGGGTCGTGCGTCATCGGCATAGCGAGCGCTTCATTTCCGAAAACGATGAAATGATCTTGGCCAATCCACTTGTAAGTGTCGTGATACCGACTCGCAATCGATCTACGCTCCTGCTGCGAGCGGTGCGAAGCGCGCTTGCGCAGACTCTGAGCGAGATCGAGGTCGTCGTGGTGATCGACGGCGAAGAGGAAAACCAGAGCGTCGATGCTGTCACAAACCTGGAAGACTCCCGGGTCCGTTGCATTCCGCTCCGCGAGCGGGTAGGAGGAGCTGAAGCGCGAAACATTGGTATACGCAATGCCCATTCGGCTTGGATTGCGTTACTGGACGACGACGACGAATGGCTGCCCTCAAAACTCAAGATGCAGATGGACGCGATACAGCAGTCGGGAAGCAAGCAGCAACTAGTCGCCACCTGCCAGCATATACATCGTGCCGATGGAGCAGCTGATGTAGTTCGGCCGCGCAGGCTCCCGAGGAATGGGGAATCACCATGCGAATTTATGTTCGATTACCTGTGCTACTTTCAAACTTCGACCTTCGTTTGCTCAAAGGAATTGATGTTAAAAATCCCCTTCACGAAAGACCTTCCGTTCTTTCAGGATATCGATTGGTTCCTGCGGGCGTTTCGTAGCTCGGACGCCCAACTTTGTGTTGTAGCCCA
>Ga0210409_10004265_pt1 | contig 15521 bp, 15 predicted proteins | sample IncBWH17MmetaG_FD_161649 | JGI IMG/M metagenome (GOLD analysis project Ga0210409, IMG submission 161649) | Forest soil microbial communities from Barre Woods Harvard Forest LTER site, Petersham, Massachusetts, United States - Inc-BW-H-17-M | ecosystem: Environmental > Terrestrial > Soil >...
TGTGACCCCGTTGCTCGTGAGAAAGATGGGTAGGCGGGTTTCTTTCATTTCGAGTCATTTCCCGGCCGGACCAACGTCGCGAAGACTTCGAACATATCGTACCAGGTCCCAAATTTGATCGTCGGTTAATGTCTTCCCGAACGCGCCCATCCCTGTGAAGCGATTCCCGTTCCGGATGATCCAGAACAATTCGGCGTCGGACCATTGCTGAACCTCGGGGCTGGCCAGGCTGGGCACGCGCGGATACATGGCCTGGCCAACATCCGTCGGAGTTCGCCCATCCTGTCCATGGCAGAACGCGCAGTCACCGTTAAATGTCATTCCGCCGGAATCCAGGCTGGAGGGGCCGCTGGAAGGTTCGCGAACGGGTTGCTTTCGCGCGCTCCGAGATACGAACCAGTGTTTTCCCATTGTCGCGATGCGAGCTTCGAACCGGGTAGGTTCAGGATTGGCGCTTAAATTGAATTGAGTGGCGAAAAGTGCTGTGCCCGCTATGAGAAGAACAACCAGGATGGAAAGAGCGATTTTCATTTCGGAGGATTCGATCGCCTGATATTTTGCGGCACAGATGGCTGAAAGCGATTTTCAAATGCTGGCTGGTTCATGCTTGGCGCTGCCTCGTGCAGGCGACCGGGCCGCACCAACATCAAGTTCGCTCCAAGCCGGATTCCTAGTGGGATCCGGCTTGGAATCGAACGCTTCAATTCTGGTTCTGAGTGCCGGCGCGGGCCGGCGATTAGGCCGTTGGGCTCAGCTTGACTTCCTGCCAACTCCCATTTTGATTCACTTCTACTTTGGAAACGTTGATCGAGCCGTTGACCATGGAACCGGAAACGCGAATTTCCTGGCCAACGTACGGAGCAAGCGCGATGGATGGGGCGAGCAATGCGTAGAATTTCTTATCGCTGGTAAGCAGGCCGCCGGGAGTTCCGCCTTTGAGGCAGAGCGTTCCACAGTTCTTGTTCGGTCCATGGTCGTTGCCGGCCTGGTCGTGATTCAAATAGCACTTGCTGTCCACCAGCGTGCCACTGTAGCTCATCTCTTTCTGCTGCGCGGCGGCAAGGACCACGGAAAACGCGACGATCAATGCCAATGCCGTAATACCGGTGAGAAGTACTGACTTTTTCATCCCCGTTTCCTCCTATGATTGTGAATTTTCAGGAATCCTGGTGCTGCACATGGAAAGCAATGGGAACTCCCCATTTCCACCCGATCCATCTTCAAAACCATATGCCCGTCGCCGTTGGGAGTCAAGGTCACATTCTCCTGGCGGGAGTCAGGCAACAAGCGTTACTCGCCGGGGCATTTACCCTGACTCGCTTCCATCGCCAGGACCAACTTACCGCGGGGGAGCAGGCTCAGCCGGACTTGCGGCGGCCGCCGACGGAGTGCTTGCGCGATTCCTTTGCGCGTGAGGATTCTTCAGCGCCATGCTGCATCAATTTCTTGCCGCCAAGACGATCCAAATTCCCGAGGAAAGCGTTCTTCTCATTTTGCTTGGTGATCTTTTTCTTAGCCATCGCTGCAAATTACTCGCCTCGCCGCCGTACGTCAATATGAATTCCAAACTCCTGGGTTCGCCCACCCGGGCTACCCGCGATAGGCAATGCTAAGGCCCTTGCCGACCGGGACAGTTGTGTGCTGGAAGTCGGCCAAGCTCGAAACCAATTTCAGGTAATCGGCGATCTCCTCCGGATGGGAGAGGACATTATCGGCGACCAGCAGCACCTTTTCGGCGAGCTTGGGCAGCAGGACTTGCATGTGCTCGGGGAATTTCGGGCGATCCGCATCGAGAAACACGAAGTCGAACGGTCCGGAGAGTTGACGGGCAATTTCGGTGGCGTCCCCCGTGCGCAATTCCACGCGGTCGAGCAAATCCGCGCGGCGGAGATTCTCGCGCGCCAGGACGTGCTTGTCAGGATTGCGGTCGATGCTGATGATGCGGCCGCCGGCCGGCGCGAGCGACCACGCCAGCCAGATGGTGCTGTAGGCGCTCGACGTTCCGATTTCGAGCGCGCGCGTCACGCCGCTGGCGCGCACGAGAATGCTGAGGAGTTGCGCGCTCGCAGGTTCGAGGTTGAGCATCCTGCGCGGGCGTTCGGATACGCGCGCGTCGTTCTCCAGGCCGCGCTCTTGTATTTCTTGCAATAATTCTCGGAGACGTTGGTCCATGACTTTTTTCAACTCAGCGATGCCATTCATTCATCCACGGCCTGATTCTGTTAAATCTTTTGGGCAACCACGAGTCCATAGACGAAATTTCCCGAGGCGAAGCCCGCTCGAATCGCCCGAAAAGCTTTAAGAAAATCGACGAACATCGCGCCGTGCGTTGCGGCGAGCTTCCATAACGACCTGTTCTTAATGATGTTCAAGCCAATGTCCCATGATTTGGCGCAGTTTTTGTTCAAGACTTCGCTCTTAATAATTTTCAAGCGATTGGATCCCATCCAGGCCTCGTACTCTTGCATCGTTCCCAATTCGATCAGCATTCCCTTTTCAATGGGGAGGATTTCTTTTCGGTACTCCCCTTCGCTGAGATTCGGCTTCTTAAACCAATCAATCACGGCCACGGTCCCATTTGGCTTCAATAACTTCGCGGCCGAGGCGAAGAACTTTTCGATGTCTTGATAATGAGATAGGGATTCGACCGACCAAACGATATCAAACAATTTATCAAATTTCATCGCTTCGGCATCCATTAAGAGGAAGGTTGCGTTTACAGCTTCCCTGGCGGCCGCCTGATTCGCCAGGCCTACTTGAACGGGGGAAATCGTAATCCCCGTCGCTTCCACTTTATAATGTTTGGCCAAGTAAATGCTACTACCGCCAGTGCCGCAACCGACGTCTAGAATCTGATGGCCTGAGACAATGTTCGCCGCTTGGGCCAGATGGTCGATGAGCTGATCCTGGGCCCTTTCTTTTGTTTCATCGCCGCGAATCCAATAGCCATGATGGATATGCGCGCCCCACAACTCGTTGAAGTGGGCGCTTACTAAATCATAGAATTCTCGGATTTTTTCCTTATCGTTCCGGCGGGTCATCGTTCCGCATTTGCCCCAGATGAGAATGGCTCATTCACAAATAATTTCAAAGAGTTTATTTTCCCCTCTCCGGCAGCGCAAAAACGAAAAGTGTGGAAGCGGGTTGTGCGATATGGGCGGCGGTTTCGGGATAAATCTTCGCAAGCCGACCCTCCGCCTCCGAACCTCCTCCGGAACCAACTGCGATGAACTGCCTCCCATTCACCGAATAGCTGACGGCAGCGGATGCGATGCGGCCCCCGGTGTTGAAGGACCAAAGTTTCTGGCCGGTTCGCGCATCCAGCGCAAATACATTGCCCTCCAAATCGCCTCCCACAATCAAGTCGCCCGCGGTGGCCAGGAGAGAAGACATGTTGTAGTACTTGGTGTTGAAGGTCCACTCTTTCTTCCCCGTCGCGGGGTCAAAGGCGCTGATGTTTGGCGGAGCATTCGGATTCAGTTCATCGCCTTTGTCGGAACCGCTTACAAAATGAGTGCACAGCTCAAAGTCGGAGGTATACCACCACCCCGTGTGCGGACTGTAGGCCGAGTGTTGAATGCCGCGGCCGCCCGAATGGATGCTCGGACAAACGAGATTATCTTTTTGTTCTTTCGGAACGATGGGGTCGATGGGATTGCCGTGCTCGTCTATGCCCCTGTTCCAGTTCGGCGCGCTGTACGCAAACGCGCGCAGGAACTTGCCCGTTTCGCGGTCGTATTCGTAGGTATAGCCGTTCTTGGTTGGATGCACGATCAGCTGCCGCTTTTGTCCCGCAACTTCCATGTCAACGAGGACAGGCTCCGCCGCCGAGTCGTAGTCGTATAGATCGTGCGGAGTTTCCTGAAAATACCATTTCATTTTTCCGGTATCGACGTCCAGCGCAAGCAGCGATGCAGTGTACAGATTCGGGCCCGGCCGCAGGGTTCCGTTGATGGGGGTCGGGTCGCCTGTTCCCCAGAAGAGCAGATTCATCTCCGGATCGTAGGTGCCGGTGAACCAGGCTCCGCCTCCTCCCGTCTTCCAGTAATTGTCTTCGGCCCCGGCCCAGGTTTCCGCGCCTGGTTCGCCCGGAGCGGGGATCACTTCAAAGTGCCAAACGAGCGCGCCGGTTTTGGCGTCGTAGGCGTTGATGTGGCCGCGCAGCGCTTGATAGCCGGAGCCAGCGTTGCCGGTGATCACTTTACCTTTTACGAAAAGCGGCGCAGCGGTAATCCGGCATTGGCAGTCGGAATTTTCCTCGACGTGAATGTTCCAGACTTCCGCCCCGGTTTTCGCGTCGAGAGCCACCACGTGATTGTTCTGCGTGCCCATGTAAATCCGGCCGTCTCCGTACGCGATTCCGCGAGCGCCTCTGATGCTGAACGTTTTTACTTCCGGCCATTTATATTCGTAAGTCCAGATCGACCGGCCCGTGGCCGCCTCAACGGCATAAACATTGTTCTGCATGCCTTCGAGGTAGAGGACGCCGTCGACGATCAGTGGCGCGGCCTCAAGTCCCGCCCTGAGTCCCGCGGCGCCCGTAGGAAATCCCGCCGGAAACGCCCAGATCGGCACCATGTTTTTCACATTTTCGCGCGTGATTTGGTTCAGCGGACTGTAACTCCAGCCGCGATAATTTCCGTAAAACGTGAGCCAGTTCTGCGGCTCCCTGTCGGCGTGCGCGATCCGCGAGGTAGTCTCATCTTGCGCCGCGGCAACGCCAGCCGCGCCCAATATCAGACACAGCAGAAATAAGACAGCACAAACGTTCGTAGCGAGGGAGTTTCTAGCAGTCCTGTGTACGCGATTCATCTCTGGTCTCCGCTTTTCCTTCTGATTTATTTACATTCCCGATGTTTAAACTTTGGATTGTGTCCGTCTCGATTCTGGACTCCTGATTTTTACTGAATGGCGGCGGACTTCTTGGTGATTTCTCTCTCTGCGTGCAAGACGCGCAGCCACGCCCCGTTCTGCTTTACCCAGACATCCGAAAAATTGCTTTCCCGCGGTGTAGCTTTGCCATTCCGTTCAAGGACGCCCAGGGCGTGATACGTGACGACCGCTACGTTCCCGTTGTCATAAACGCGGAACCGATGCCCGTCTTGCTTCATGGAGTGCATCTTGAACACCCCTGCTTGAAGTCCCGCCTCGATCTCTGCTTTGGTGGGGCTCGACCCGTCGATATTGGTTTGGGCGACGTCTTCGGCGTCATACTGCTTGATCCAGTCGACCGGCTCGGAGCCGCCCCTCAAAAGTCCGGCCACTTTTTCATCTTCTATTTTCATGATTTCTTTCTTTACCGCTTCGGCCTTCTCGCCGGTGAGCGCCTGCGCGGCAATCATTCCAGCAAGCGAAACCGCCAATACCGTGGCAAAAAGAAATTTTCTCATCCTGAAACCTCTCCATTTCTTCCAAAGTAATTTTCAGCAGACGCGCAAGCGCCCAACCTTGCTGCGTGAACTGGGTTTTGATTGCCGGTTTACAACCCGACCGGCAACATATAACTAACCGTCTCGGAAGGCAATGCTCCGGCCTGGGTTCCAACGCCCTTGAAACGTTCGCTCGACCGGCGTATTTTCTTAACAGTGGGCGCCCCAAGGCGTACGTAGAATTGTTCTTACCCTTGAGGTGGTCTGTTTACATTCATGGCCGATATGTCCAGAAAGCTGGAGGTCCGGCCGATTTCTCCTCTCACTGGGAATAGAATTTTGAGGAACCGCGTCAAGGGGTGTTGCATGAATAGGATGCTAGTAAAGGGTTTCGGTTTGGTGGTTGGCCTTTTGATGGTTTGTGCTCCGATGTTCGCGCATCACGGGGGATCTGATTACGACGTGCAGCATCCCACGACCCTCAAAGGAACTGTGACTGAATTCTTCTGGTCCAATCCTCATTGCCAGGTTTATCTGGATGCGAAGGACGATTCGAGCAAGGTCGTAAACTGGACGATCGAAACGCTGGCTCCGGCCGTTCTGAAAAGGGCCGGATGGAGCCCTAAAACATTGCATCCCGGCGATCAGATCACGATCACCATCGTTCCCAGCAAGAAGGGCACGCCCGTGGGAATGCTGCGCAAGGTCGTGCTTCCGGATGGCACTGAGTTGTCGGGCGGCGCATTGGGCGAGCAACCACCCCAGTAGGAGCGGCTCTGCCTGAAATTTTAGCCGCACACTCTCAAACCGAAATGCCCCGTTGAGAGCCGCAGTTGAAAGGAGTCGCGGAATGCGAAAATGGCTTTTAGGTTCGGCGATTGCTTTGGCGGCAGCGCTTGCCTTCCTGGCGGTTGCGCGCGCCCAGACTGATCACTCCGGCGCGGCCAAGGCGAATGCCAAGGCCGCGGCTTTCGACCCGCATGACCTTACTGGAATTTGGAATCCTGCCCCTTTCATGCAGCCGAAGGGTGAAGTCAATCCACTTGATCTGGGCGGCCATCCCAATCCGCTGCCTCCTTTTACGCCTGCGGGTGAGGCGACGTACCTGGCCAACGCCAAATTCATCGCCGCTGGAGCTGTACTCGATTGCGATCCGTTCGGCGTGTCGCGCAATTTTTTTACGCCGCGCCCGTTTGAAATCCTTTTGACTCGCGACAGGCTGGTGCAGCATTTCGAGTATTACGACAATTGGCGCGAAATCTGGACCGACGGACGGAAAATTCCCGCGGACGTGGAGCCCGAATACATGGGATATTCCATCGGCCGCTGGGACGGAGACACCTTCGTCGTCGACTCAGCCGCGTACAACGGCAAGGCCTTCCTCACCTGGCAAGGTTATCCGATCAGCGAGTCCCTGCACCAGACGGAACGTTGGCAGCGGCAGGACCAGGATACTTTGAAGATTGTTTTTACGTTCGACGACCCGAAGAACTATGCGAAGCCCTGGTCGATCACGGGTTTCTGGAAACTGCGGAAGGACTGGGTATTGGACGCGCATCCCTGCACGCTGTCCGCGATCAAGGAATACGATGACCGGGTAAACCACGCCGATAAGCTTCCTGGCCTCGGCTACGGCAAACCAGAGAAAAAGTAGCAGGGTTCATGTAGCGCAGGCTTCAGCCTGTGGGGGTTGGTCCTTGCAAGGACTAAACCCCGCAGGCTAAAGCCCACGCTACTCAATTCTAATTCGCAGCCAGCTGCGCTGAAATATCCGCTTGCTTGACCGTCGTGCCGTGCCCTCCGGCAATCACAGCCCCGGTAATGTTGTATTTCCTCAGAATCGTGCCCACGGAGGCCGTCGCTTCCGAACGTTCAATCGGCCCGCGAGGCGAGATGAGATCGGTGACGTACACGATGTTCGCGTTACCGGTGATTACGTTTCCGATCAGCATGCCCACGACGTGCGGATTGGCAATGAAGTAGAGGCGAATTTCAGTCGTGTCATCCTTGATCGTCATCTGGTCCTTGACCTCAGTGATCACGGGTGTCCGCGGCTTCTTTTGCAGGTCGTCGGAAACGATCGTGTGGGGCGCTTTGACATCCTTTTCAAAGTAGGCCTTGTCCGGGCTCGGCACGATCACATTCGCGCCATCGGCCACATAGGTTCGCATGCCGCCGGTATGGTCCATGTGCTGGTGGGTCAGGACGAGATACTTGATCGGCTTGCCCGGATACTTTGCTTTCGCCGCGTCGATGGTCCAGCGTGATTGCAACTCGCCATACGGCGCATCAAAGATCACCAGGTAGTCTTTCATCGCCACGATCAGATTGTTGGCTGTTCCCCCCTCGACGTGCTGCACGTTAGGAGCAAGCTCGACCAGCTTGAGGCCCCCGCCGTTGGGGAAAATAATGTTGTCGCTGTCCAGAAACCGCGTCAGGAATAGCCGCCGCATGACCCATTGATACGGCACGTTGCTGGTCGCCACCGGTTTGGCCGCTGCTCGTACCGAGTCAGGCACCGCAAACGTGTTGGCAGCGATTGCCGGATTCGCGGTGACGTCGCGATAGTTGAGCTTTGCCACTTCGACGCCGCCAATTTGAAATGAAAGCGACTGGGCAATCTGCGCCCCATTTACCGCTTTCCAGTCCGTTAGCACGGCGTCGTAGTTGGAATCGCCGTGGATGTTGTCGTCATCGCGCGTGCGGATTGCCGCGGGCAGATGCGTTTTGCGATCGAACAGAATGATGAACGTCGTCCCGCCGTCAGCGAAAGAAACGGCCGGCAAGGACTGCGCGCCGAGCTTTTGTGTTCCCGCGGTATCGATGCTTTTCGGATCGTTCAAGGCCTTGACCAGCAGCCACGGCGAGACGCGCTCGAGTTCGCGCAGTTGCGCCGCCTCGCGGATGCCGGACATGGGCTGGCTGCCCTTCTCATCCGTGACGAAGCCGATCGTGGGCATTAGGGTTTCCGTATATTTCAGTATGACCGGTTCCGGATATTTCTGATCGCGGTACCATTCGGTGCGGGCGCTGCCATTGGCGAGATCCCAGGTCATTGTGAACGTCGCATCCCCCATGAAGCGGGTCTCGCCGTCGGGAGCGAAGGACTGCCCCGGCTCCCAGAACTTTGCATCGCCTTTGATGGCCAGGCCCTTCACGCCGCGCAGCGCATCGGCGCCGCCTTCCGCGGCGACGGCCTGTTTCACCAGACTATCGCTGCTTCCCTGAGCTAGCACCGGTTGCTGCTGCACCATCGCCAGCAGAAACACGGAAATCCACAATGCGTATTTCATGGGGCTCCCTCCGTTTTTGTATCGTTGAGCGGAAATTTCGATTTTGACTTCCGGGCTGACCGTCAACATACATCCGACCGCCTCAGAACGCAATGCCCCGGCCCGGTTTTCGATGCGACGGGATAAGAAAGCTCACCCCTTATGTAGTTCTCCAAACCTTGGGTAGAGAGAGCGCGGAGCACAGCGAGGAGATAGCGCACACAGCGAGAATTGTCATGAAAGGGTCGATCGGATGACGGTAGCGCAGCGCGGTATGCGTGATGTAGTACGGGATAGGGAACAGCAGCAGACACATGGCCAGCGGCAACGTATCCTTCCAATTGGCGCGCAAAACAAAGATCATCCCGATAAACGAGAATGCGGAGAATATCGAGCAAAACCATACATCCATCCGGCTGAGGCGGAGGGTAAGGATCCAGGGTTCCACACGAGAATCGTAGGAGGCCGACCAGGTGTCTTCAATCCGGTCCAATGAATTTTTCAAGAACACTCGTGGGTACATCCTGACGTAGGCCATGGCCTGGCGCTGCTTTTGCCGATTGTAGTTGGGTTCGCCGTTAAGCGCCAAAGAGATGAGCTCCCTCGGGTTGCTCGCGGGGTGAAGTTCCGGCGTGTAGATCTCCTTCACCGCAGGGTTATTCCCAAGCCAGAATTCCATGCCAAAATTTGATTTGACGAAGACCAAACCGTCGATTGCGTAATAATTGCGGATCGTCCAGGGCAGTAGCGCTAGAACAAATACGAACGCTACCTTCGCTGCCGAGGCGAGCGAAAGCCAGCCGGGCTGTCCTCGTCGGACCATCAACCAGCCCAGCAGGAAAGGCAACAGGATGCAAAGTGTGGGATTCACCAGCGCCGCCAAGGCCCACAACAATCCGTACCCGGTCATCAGCAGCGAAGAATCCGATTCGCTCAGCCTGTAGGTTACCCAGACAATGACAGCCAGCAGGAGGGCGGACAGGCTTTGGTCCCAAGTCCACTCGAGGGGGAAAAGGATCGCATACGGAAGGAACACCCAAAGCCATGCGGAGGCGAGCCCGATTTTCCTGCTGAAAACTCTCTTTCCGATTCCGAAAATGGGCCAGCATGTCGCCGCTGAAAATACGCAATTCATTAACTGGCTGAAAACCGTTGCGCCGAAGGAATTCAAATGAAATAGTTTATTACCGATCGCCCAAAGGAATGGATAAACCGGAGCAAGGCACGCTGTGAGCGCTTCGTAGTTGGGATAAGGGCGGAAAAAGCCATTGCCTGCTGCCAGCGATTCGGCAACGAGCTTGGTCTCCAAGCCCACGGTTTCAAATTTCGGATGAGCGAGATCCTCTCCACGATGTGAAAGCCAGAGCAAAACCAAACGCAGCGCAAGGGCAGCAGCCACTGCGAGCGCCGGAGAACGAAGCGCGCACGCAAGTATTCGTTTTGTACCGACGGACGGCATTCCCAGCGGACTTCATTCTCCATTGGAACTTGTTTCCTTTGTCAGCGTAGCGCCATCACAGGTATGCATTCAATCGAACTGATCTGCATTCTTTCTGCCTCTTGCTTCAATCATCATTCGTATTGATATGGACACAGCCGCCGGCAGGCTGTCCCTCCATTAACCGCGACGAAACACCCTCAGTTCTGGAAAGGAAACACCAGCCCTCACTGTTATTAGGCCCAGCACGTCGCTGTGATACGTTTTGAGGGACTCACTACTCAACTGTCATCCGTTCCTCTCAAGGTGATGACCAATCTCAAATCAGATGGACCGCGCCGAATGCGGCTCGTGATCGGAGTTGCATTGTTGCTTGTTGTTATGGCGGCGCAGCTCGCCCTGACTGCGCGGCAACAATCTCAAACATTTGACGAAGCCTGCCATATTTTTGCTGGGTATCACTACTGGAAGACATTCGATTTCGGGATCAATCCCGAACATCCGCCCCTCGTTAAGCTCGTAGCCGCAATTCCTCTCTTGCGCCTCACTCTTCGTCATCCGTCCGTCCCTGACGAATACTTCAGAACGGTGGAATATGATGTCGGGCGCGAATTTCTCTATGCGAACAATGCGAAGTCGCTGCTGTGGAGGACCAGGCTAGCTGCAGCCAGTTTCACGATCTGTCTGGCGCTCACAGTTTTTCTCGTGGCGTACTCCATGTGGGGTGTCGGCCCGGCTTTCCTGGCGCTGATTCTCCTGGTGTTCGAACCCAATATCCTCGCCCACGGAGCCCTGGTTACAACGGATGTAGGCGTGACGTTTGGCCTATTCCTGGCGGTCGGCGGTTTCTATTTCTATTTGAAAAGGCCTTCCACGCTGAGACTCGCCAGTGCGGGCCTGGCAGCCGGCCTGTGTTTAGGCACCAAACACTCAGGGATTCTGATCTTTCCGATGTTGTTTCTTCTTGCTTGTGCCGAGTTGCCGCCCATTCGAGATCCTGCCACCAAGCAGTATGCTCCAGACCTCGCCAAGAGGGCGCTCCGCCAAGTCGCGACGCTGGCGGCTCTATCCGGGATCGCGCTGCTGGTGCTCTGGTCTTTATACGGATTTCGCTACGCGGCGCGCCCTCCCGGTGTGAGCGTGAATCCCCCTTTTTCGCAATTCGCCCCCCAGATGGGCCCCCACGCTTCAGCCGTTGTCTTGAAAATTGCCCAGTGGCACCTACTTCCGGAAGCGTACCTGTACGGAGTCGTGTCCATCTATTCGCCGGGGGCGCTTCCGACCGTCATTTTCGGAAAATATTATCCGCAGGCGCAATGGTTCTATTTTCCGGCAATCTTCATCATCAAATCCACTGTGGCATTCCTGCTTTTCTGCTGCCTGGCGCCATGGAGTGCCACGCTTCGCAATAAACAATTCCGTCGTGAGGTGCTATTCCTTCTCATCCCTCCCGGAATCTATCTCGCCGCAGCGATGTCTTCGGGCGTCAACTACGGCGTGCGCCATCTCCTTCCCGTGTATCCGTTTCTGATCGTCCTAGTCGCGTCCTGTGCGTGGTATTTGGGACAGCGGCACCGTGTGCTCGCGGGCCTCGTGGCGGTTCTTCTCCTTTTTCACATTGCAACTTCCGCTCGGGCTTTCCCCAACTACATTTCCTATGCGAACGAATTGTGGGGCGGCCCGGAAAATACTCATCGAATGCTGGCCGATTCAAATGTCGATTGGGGGCAGGGCCTCATCGCCTTGAAACAGTATATCGACGAGCATCAAATCAAGGACTGCTGGCTTGCTTATTATGCATCCCTGGTTGTGGATGTTGCTTACTACGGGATCCCATGCAAACCGTTGCCCACGTCTTTTACGGATTTGCACCAGCTCCCAGTGCCGGTCCTTCTCCCACAAATCGACGGACCGGTATTCATCAGTTCCACGGAAATTTCGGGAACCTATTGGAGAGCGGATTGGGCCAATCCCTACCTCTCCTTCCGGAAAATTCATCCGTCGGCTTTGATCGCAAACTCGATCCTGGTGTACGACGGGCGCGTGGATGTGTCGGCTCTTTCGGCGTTGACGCACGAAAATTTGTCCACGCAATTGTTGCGCGCAGGAAAGCTGGATCAAGCCCTGGCGGAAGCGGAAGTGGCCGTCGCAATCGCGCCGAACAGGCCCATCGCCCATGCCACTCGTGGCATGGTTCTGTCGGCGATGGGGAGAAAGATCGAAGCAGCCGGGGAAATCAGGCAGGCGCGGACTATGGCGCTCGCCATACTTGAGGCGCCTTAGCAGCCGGTCACCGCCAACGCTTGCCGAGAACCGCAACACGCTGGGATAATTTCTAAGTTGTCGAGGATCCGGGAGTGGGCAGCACACACTGGCCTTCCCTGTGGGATCGTGGTAACACTGATGCGATTGCTCGAGGGTTAAGACAATATTGAATTAAGATCCCCTGTGCCATAAGCGTGCAGGGGAAGGGATCCTAATGATAACGACTCCCCACAAGAAATTTGCTGGGCTCTCGGCCCTGGCCTTGATCTGTGCGCTGCTTACCGCCGCTACAGCGCGCGCGGACGAGATCAAGGTCGTAACTTCGGGAAGTTTCACGGCCGCTTATCTGGAGTTGGTCCCCGAATATGAAGCCGCCACGCACAACAAACTTGTGACCCAGTTCGGCCCCTCCATGGGTACGACCCATAACGCCATTCCCATCCGCCTCGAACGCAGTGAGGTGATCGACGTCGTGATCATGGCCGCGCCCGCGCTGGACGATTTGATCATGCAGGGCAAGGTCCGGCCGGGCAGCCGCGTCGATCTGGTCCAATCCTTGATGGGCATGGCCGTAAAGGCGGGGGCGCCCAAGCCCGACATCAGCACCGTGGACGCGCTGAAGCGCACGCTGCTGGCGGCAAAATCGATTGCCTATTCCGATAGCGCCAGCGGCGTCTATCTCTCCACCGAATTGTTTCCGAAGCTCGGAGTCGCGGACCAAATCAAATCCAAGTGTAGGAAAATCGAGGCCGACCCGGTAGGTGGAGTGGTCGCGACGGGAGAAGTTGAGATTGGCTTCCAACAGATCAGTGAACTGCGTCCCGTGAAAGGCATCGACATCGTAGGCCCGCTACCGCCCGGGGCGCAAAGGGTCACCGTATTTGCCGCAGGCATTCCGGTAACAGCAACCCATCCGGAAGCTGCCAGGGCGCTTATCCAATGGCTTGCTTCCCCGGCCGCCTACGCCGCCATCAAGAAGAGTGGTTTGGAGCCGGCAAATTCCAAGTAAGCGAGGTAGCGCGGGCTTCAGCCTGCGGGTTTTAGTGTGGGCAAGAGTGGCCCCTGCCCCAACGCCCGCTGGCTGAACACCCTGCGCTACGAACTCCCAGCGAACCCACATTTAGTGCGAAAAAAGATCCTTGAGAAAGCGCGACATCGCCACCTTGTATTCGTCATCGGCGCGCACTTCCGAGGGGTTCTGCGGCTTCGTAAATCCGTGCGCTGCGCCGCTGTAGAGGTTGACCTCGAAGTCCACCTTGGCGGCGCGGAACTGCGAGATCACCGCATCGAGCTCGTTCATCGGCGCAACCGGATCTTCGGCGCCGTGCAAGATGAGAACGCGACCCTTGATGTTCTTGGCAGCTTCCGGCGCGAAGTTCTGGAACGCGCCGTGCACCGAGACGAAGCCGAGAAGCGGCGCGCCGGTTTCGATCAGCTCGATTCCGGTAGTGCCGCCAAAGCAATAGCCCACCGAGGCCAGCTTCGCCGGATCGACCATCGGCTGTGCCTTGAGGACATCGAGCCCGGCCAAAGCGCGCGCCCGCATCAGCGCACGGTCTTTGTCGTAGATCCCGATCGTTTCCATCATCTCGGGAACGGTCTTGGGAACGAAGCCCTTGCCGAAAATGTCCTCGGCAAATACCACATAGCCGAGCCCCGCAATCATCCGGGCATCCGCGAGTGTGCCCTCCGAGAAGCCGGACCGGTCATGGATCATCAACACACCGGGGCGCCGGCCCTGGACAGCATCGTCATACGCGAGATAGCCGGACAGCGCCGTGCTGCCCTGCTTGTAGTCGATCCACTGGGTTTTTATAGCAGCTTGCGCCGCGCCTGCCTGCAGAACCATGGCAGCGGCGCCCAGGACGAATGAAACGAGACGTGCGACTTTCATTGGCTCCTCCCGAATGCGTTTGCACAACTGATCGATTGTGAAAAGTGGCGCGCCAGATCCCAGGGGCCTCGGTTCTTAGTCGACACGCTTACATCAGAATTGTACTGCTGAAAGCGCACCTGCAAATTGGATGTTGACCCAGTGTAATAACAGCCTGTGACTCGACTTCGTAAAATGTGGATATAGAACATCATTGTAGCTGGCGCACCCAAGGGCACGATTTTAGAACTTTTCTGGGCGATTTAGTGCCAAATTTGGCACAAATTGAAATCCCTGCCGGATTGGGCATATAGCACGATTTGGAGCCGGGGCCAGGATCGTGTCCAAGTCTCATTGCCCGCCCTGAAAGGGCGGAGGATTTCTGCACCCTTTCAGGGCGCGCCACAATCGATGGATTCCGAAGCCCAGGACGTTGCCCTGGGCCAGTATGCTGCGGCGCTTTCAGCGTCGGAAGAGGTCGATATGGTTTTGCCTGGGAAGGTTCACCCAGTAAGTGTCTTCATTTCCACTATGCCCAAGCATTTGTGAGATACCTCCTCAGGAGCGGACTTCTCGGGACTTGGCTTTCGGCACTTGCTACAATGCGGGCTAGTTGGAACGAAGGCTCGCATTGGTAAAGGCTCTGGAGAGCAAAACCACAGTGTTCGAGTACATCAATCGGAAGAAAGACCCAATCGCTATTGTTTTGGTATTCTATCCATTCGAAATGCAGGCACGCAACATCAAGCAATGGTGGTTCTGGAAACGCATTCCACAAGGCAGATGAACATGAAAGCGAAACCGCAGCTAGAGCAGTCCATGCAAGAGGAACAAATCCGTACAGCCCTGAATAGGCACTGGCACGCGTCGGCCGTCGGCGATGCGAACGCGGAACACGATATTTACGATGACGATGCCATTTGTGATTATCCCCAGTCGGGCGAGCGAATCCTCGGGCGAAGCAATTTGCAAGCATTGCGGAGTCATCATCCCGGCAAGCCGTCCGGCTTCAATGTCAAGCGGATTCTCGGAAACGGGGATCTCTGGATCACGGAATACACAATCACGTACCAGGGGCGGCTGGCATACACGGTGAGTATTATGGAGTTCCGCAACGGCAAGGTCGTCCACGAAACACAGTATTTCGGGGATCCCTTCGAAGCGCCGGCGTGGCGGAGGCAATGGGTTCAGCAGATCGCGTGACGCCGCACTGAGGATGATAAAATTTGCTTGGCGGATAGCAGACCATTGACGCCAGGCAGTGAGCTTTCTCTATTGGTCGAGCCCCGAAACCGCATGATTCA
>Ga0210409_10004266_pt1 | contig 15520 bp, 6 predicted proteins | sample IncBWH17MmetaG_FD_161649 | JGI IMG/M metagenome (GOLD analysis project Ga0210409, IMG submission 161649) | Forest soil microbial communities from Barre Woods Harvard Forest LTER site, Petersham, Massachusetts, United States - Inc-BW-H-17-M | ecosystem: Environmental > Terrestrial > Soil >...
CTGCTGGAGCTCGCCAATCTCCGCATCGAGAACAAGAAATTTGAAGACGCGGCGGTGCTTCTTCGCAAATACGTGAAGCTGAGCAAGGATCCTGCGTCGGGATACTACAAGCTGGCAATGGTAGAGAGGAGCCTGCATCAAACCGAGGCCGCGCAGCGCGATTTGAACGTGTTTCAGACGCTTTCTAAAAATGCGGCGCCAGGACCTTATCCCTATCAGAATTTGTTGGATTACGTGGGTACGCGGTCCAATCTTTCCGAGCGCGAACGCGCCGAACTCGATCTGAAACAATTGACCGAGGAACTCAACAATCATCCGGATCAACCACAGAATCTCTACCTTCTCGTTGAGGCTTACCTCAAACTCGGAAGGTTGGGCGAAGCGCGGCAGGCACTGGAGCAACTCGACCGATTGAGCGGTGGTGACTTTCGCACGCAGACTGGAGTGGGCGTATTGCTGGCGCGCTACCGTTTATATGACGATGCCATTCGGCATTTCCAATCGGCGTTGGGCGCGAACCCCGATTCCGACGACGTAAAATTCGATCTGGCCGACGCTTACTTTCGCAAGGGACTGTACGCCGAAGCGCTCGAAGCCGCGGGCCGCGTTTCGGAAAAAGGGCGACAGGATGATGCGTTTCTCGCGTTGCTTGGGGACATTTACGCGCATCTGGGTGACTCCGCCAAGTCGTCCGAAATTTTCCGCGATGCGATTCGCAGGAACCCGGACAACGACCAATATTATCTTTCGCTCGCGTTGGTGGAATTGCGTGGAAGGAACGTCGACGGCGCCGCGGCGACCTTGAGGCAAGGCCTGGCGCGCATTCCTAGCTCTGGCAAGATTCTTTGGGGCCTGGGGATCGTCTCCGTTCTCGAGGGGAAGACGCCGCAAGCGGAGCAGCATCTGGAGCGCGCCGTGGATTTGCTGCCCGAGTGGCCCGGGAGCTATTCAGCGCTGGGCATCTTCTATTATCAAACGGGAGAAATCGCCAAGGCGCGCGAGGTGCTGAATCGCTTCAAGGGCAGCACCGCCAGCGGTAGCTTGGACGTGAACCGGATTGAAGAAGCGTTGTCTCGAGCGCCCGAGCGGCCTTCGACGCTCGGCCAACCGATGCCGATCGGTGAGCGGCAGCAATTTTTGCAGATGGCGCTTTCGCTGGCGGACCGCACTTTATGATGCGGTGGCTGGCGACGGGTGCGACATTGCGTCCCTGGGGCGAAGTCAATCTGATAACCGCGGGCGCTGTGATTCTGGCGCTCAGCATGTCCGCTCTGGCGATATTTCACGGCAAGGCCTTCGCCGCGCAATCTACGAAATCACAGAATCCTCCGATCACTGTGCGCTACACCGACGTTCGTCAGGCTGCAGGAATTACCTTTCTTCAGGACTCCACGCAAACGGACGAAAAGTATTACCTTGAAACGATGGGCACTGGTGTTGGCTGGATCGACTACGATCAGGACGGCTTGATGGATCTTTATTTCGTGCAATCGGCTGCCACCGATATTTATAAGCCGCCGCATCCCTTGCGTTCCGCGCTGTACCACAACAATGGTGACGGGACGTTTACTGATGTTACCGAGAAGGCGGGTGTGGGAGGCGCGGGCCATTACGGTCAGGGTGTCGCAGTCGGCGACTTCGACAACGACGGCTATCCCGATTTGTATGTGACCGGCTATGGGCGAGCGATTCTTTATCACAATAACGGCGATGGAACTTTCACCGATGTAACGGCTAGAGCGGGCGTTGCCGATGAAGGTGGTTGGTCCACCAGCGCCGGTTGGTTCGACTATGACAAAGATGGGTGGCTCGATCTGGTGGTGACCAACTATATTGAGTGGTCGCCAAAAAATAATTTGTGGTGTGGCGAGCGGCGGCCCGGATATCGCTCCTATTGCAACCCGGGCAATTACAAAGGGCAAAAAACCAAGCTGTTTCACAACAATCATGACGGCACGTTTACCGACGCGAGTGATTCTTCCGGCGTCGGCAAACCCGAATCGAAGGGCATGGGTGTGGTGCTCGCGGACTTCAATAAGGATGGCTGGACCGACATTGCCATCGCCAATGATACGTGGCCGAATTTTCTTTTTCTCAACAAGCACGATGGTACTTTTCAGGATGTTTCGCTCATCTCCGGAATCGCGGCCAGCGAAGACGGCCGCTATGAAGCGGGAATGGGCATCGACGCGGCGGACGTGGACGGAGATGGCTGGCAGGACATCTACGTCACTCATCTTGATTTCGAGTTGAACCGGCTGTATCACAACAACCAGAATGGGACGTTCGACGATTACACCTATCGCTCCGGCATTGGGAACAAGGCGATTTTGTTGAGCGGCGTGTCGATGAAGTTTCTGGACTACGATAACGACGGCTGGCCGGATATTTTGCAGCTGAACAGCGCCATGCTGGATAACGTGCAGCTTTATCACGGCGAAGTTTCGTACAAAGAGCCGTTGCTGATGTTCCGGAATTTAGGCAAAGGCATGTTCGACAAGGTTTCGGATTCGCTGGGGCCGGATTTTGTGCGGCCCATACCGGGGCGCGGGCTCGCTACCGCGGATTTCGACAACGATGGCGACACCGATATCGCAGTCAACAATCGCGGGGATTATCCGGAACTTTTGCGCAATGATGGTGGCAACGCGAATCACTGGCTGGAAATTTTGCTGATGGGGACGAAATCGAACCGCGACGGCATCGGTGCTTCGCTGAAGCTGACCTCGGAAGGCGTCACGCACGTCGAGCAGGCCAAGGGCGGAATGAGCTACATGTCGGCCAGCGACCCGCGCATTTTATTCGGCCTGGGCAAGCGCGCGAAGATCGAATCTCTGGAAATCACTTGGCCGAGCGGACAAATCGATCGTTTGACCAATGTGCCGACCGACCGGATTATCGCCGTCAAAGAAGGCTCGGGCATCGTGCCGCGCGCGTTCCCCAAGATTACATCGAAGGCCGCGACTCCGTGAACTGTCCCCGGCGTCGTTTTCTCGGATCTTCGCTGGTGATGCTCGGCAGCGGCCTGCTGGATGCGCTCGCCACCCCGCTCTGGAAGTGGAATCGCTCCGCAGTGCTGCGCGCGGCGTCCCTTCCTTCCTCCACCACGCTGTCTCCGGTGCAATTCGTCGATGTCGCGCGCGAGGCTGGCTTGAACGCGCCAAACGTCTGGGGCGGCGTCGATCACAAAAAATACATCATCGAGGCCAAGGGCAGCGGATTGGCATTTTTTGATTACGATCACGACGGCTGGCTGGACATCTATCTGACCAACGGCACGCGGTTCGATGCGAAATGGGACCCGGCCCAAGCGCCCACGTCGCATCTCTACAAAAATAATCGCGACGGCACGTTTACCGACGTCACCGCGAAATCTGGACTGGCGCGCACCGGTTGGCAGACCGGCGTGTGCGTGGGGGACTACGACAACGATGGCCGGGACGATCTTTTCTGCTGCTTCTGGGGCCACAACATTTTGTTCCACAACAATGGCGACGGCACATTCACCGAGGTCACACAGAAGGCTGGCGTCTACGACGAGACAATTCGCTGGGGCGCGGGCTGCACGTGGCTCGATTACGACCGCGACGGGCACCTCGATCTTTTTGTCTGCAATTACATCAAGCTCGATCCGGAAAACACACCGTCGAAGACTGAGCCAGCCGTCTGCCAGTGGAAGGGAATTCCCACGATGTGCGGCCCGCGCGGTTTGCCGGGCGACACGAATGTGCTGTATCACAACAACGGCGACGGAACGTTCACGGATGTCACGGAGAAGGCCGGCATTCTGAAGCCCGGCCCGCGCTATTCCATCACCGCGGTCTCCTACGATTTCGATAACGACGGCTGGCCCGACATTTACGTCGCGGTAGACTCGCAGCCCAGCATTTTGTTTCGCAACAATCACGACGGCACGTTTGCGGATCAGGCAGTGATCGCGGGCGTGGCGTACAGTGAAAATGGCCACGAGCAAGCCGGTATGGGTGTTGGGGTTGCCGACTACGACTGCGACGGCTGGTTCGACATCTTTAAAACGAACTTCGCCGACGACACTTGCAACCTCTACCACAACAATGGCGACGGAACCTTTGGCGACGTCACCTTTTCTTCGGGGATTGGGATCAACAATCAATATGTGGCCTGGGGCTGTGGTTTCGTCGACTACGACAACGATGGCTGGGCCGACATTCTTCAGGTGAATGGGCATGTGTATCCGGAGATCGAGGGGCACGACACCGGCCAGACATTCAAAAATCAGCGGTTGGTCTACAAGAATTTGGGCAACGGCCGATTCAAAGACGTTTCCGCCGAAATGGGCCCCGGCATCACGGAGCGATTCTCGAGCCGCGGCGCCGCTTTCGGTGACTACGATAATGATGGCGACGTCGACGCGCTGATTCTCAATATGAATGATTCGCCGTCGCTCCTTCGCAATGATGGCGGCAACGCGCAGAATTGGCTCAAGATCAAGCTGATTGGCACGAAGTGTAATCGTACGGCCATTGGCGCTCGTGTGCGCGTGGTCACCGGCAATCACGCTCAGATGGACGAGGTGCACAGCGGATCGAGCGTGATGTCACAAAGCGATCTGCGGCTGCACTTTGGACTCGGGAAGGTGCAAACGATCGACGCGCTGGAAGTGAAATGGCCGACCACGCAAAAAATCGAGCGTTTTACCCGGCTGAAGGCCAACCAGATACTTACCATCCGAGAAGGTGACGGCATCGTGGACACCTTCAAACCTAAAGGTAAATAGCCTTCCCGGTGCAGTGACGATAGAAGATTTATCGGACGGAATTCCGCGAGGCAAGTAACGCTCGACTCATCGTTCTTATTGGGGCGTGGCGGCTGGCTGGTTCTTCAAAATAATGAGAAATTGTTTCAGCTCGCCGCGCTGGCGCTCGACGGTCGCTGCTTCCGTTTTTTCCGCTTGTTGATAAGCTTCAAATTCCTCGTGCGCTTTGGCTTCGTCGCCCGCGCGCTTGTAGGCTAGGCTGAGCCGGTAGTGAGCTTCCGTCAGCTGCGGGCTCACTCTGATGGCTTGCTGGAACGCCTGAATGGACTTGGTGAATTCATTCTGTGCGAAATAGAGAACGCCTAGCTGCACATACGCCTCGCCGAGACTTGGGTCGAGCTTCACGGCTTTTTCGAGCAGTGCCTCCACCTGGCGCGCAGCCGTCGGGCTCTCCGATCCTCTCCGCCGCTTCCACAGCGACGCCGCGTAGTAGTAATTCGCAAGAGCACTGGCAGGCTGGTCTTGCACAAAGCGCGCCAGCTTTTCCTCGGTGCACGGAAGCGGCACCGACACCGTTTTTTCCATCTGGCCGAGAAAAAGATAAGGAGCGGGGTCAGCTGGCCTCAAGTCCGAAGCGTCGCACAGTCGCCGTGCCGCGTCTTCGTACGATCCCACGCCGTATAAGGCCGCGCCAAGCCCCGCCAGCATTCGCGCGGAACGTGGGTGCAACGCGGATCCTTTGCTGAAAACTTCCACCGCGGGTTGCGCGGCTTTGTGGAGCAGAAGTTCCGCTCCCCAATCGAAATAGTTCTGCTCGCTCGGATACATGCGCGCGGCGCGCTCATATTCGCGCACCGCTTGGAGCGGGTCTCCCAGCCGCTCATCCAGATCGCCTAATAAATGATGGCCTTCGGCATCGTTGGAGGTCGCGAGCACTTTGCGCACTTGCTCACGAGCTTGTGGCAAATCGCCTTTGGCTTCGGACTCTAACGCGACTGCATACCTGCTGCCGGAATTGACGCCCGAAGATTTCTCTGAGAAGCCGCCTTTCAGGTTCACAGTTTCCTTGGCCAGCGCCTCGCTGGTTCGCGAAGTCGTGTCCGATCCATGCAAGCCGACATTCGACCAGTCCGTGACTCCGGCAACCGTGAAATCAGGCTCGTCCTTAAACTCCATAGTCGCAGGCGCGGGCTGAGGAACGAGAACCAAATCGAGGTGTTTTTTTTCGCCAGCTGATAGAACAAAAGGCCCCTGGCTGCCACGCAGCCCGGCTTTCTGCGCACGCACGGTGTACCAACCCCCATGATCAAGCAATGCTTTGAAAGTTCCATCAACCTTTGTTTTCGTCTCGAAGGGTCTAGAAGATCCTTTCTCTTCCACAAAAACCGAGGCGCCAGCGACGGGTTCGCCCGTCGAGGTCCGTACTGTCCCACTGACCGTAATGGCAACGCGCGCATCTTGAGCGAACAACACATTTCGGGGCCAGCTCAGCAGCGCGAGAGCGAACAGAACGACAGCCGCGTACTGTCCGATGCCACCTCTCTGTAATCGCGATAGGAATGCCACTTTTATGCTCCACCGCATTCTAGTCCGCGATTCGGCTAGCGACAAAGACAAAGCCCCACAAAGTCAGAACAATTGATCCGCAAAGTTCACGCGAACTGGCCAGCGACAAATGCAAACGATCTTGTCGCTGCAAACGAATTGTGATGAAGTGTCTGCTCAAATCCACGCAAAGGAATGAGAATGACATTTACGCGGCCGGCAGACGCTACCTTCAAATGGTGTGGAATTCCCATCTTTTTGTTGCTGTATTCGTTGCCGGTACCGGCGCAAAATCCACCGTCGCCTTCTCGCAATCAATTCACAGCTGAACAACGGACGGCGCACGCTCTGGAAAACGCGCGAGTGAACCCTCTGGACCTGCACGCGTTTCTCGTGCATATGCCCAAGGGCGCGGATTTGCATAGTCACTTGAGTGGAGCCGTCTACGCCGAATCATGGATCCGCGCCGGCGCCGAGGACGGACTCTGCGTCAATACCGCTACACTCTTCTTTGCTAAGCCTCGGCACGCAACAGAAAATGCGCCTGGCAATGCGGCTTGTGACGACGAAAACGTTCCGGCCGCGCAAGCGTTCAAGGATCAACATCTTTACGACGCGCTCATCGATGCTTTCTCGATGCGCGGCTACGTGCCGTCGCCTGGGGTCACCGGCCACGATCATTTCTTTGACACCTTCGAAAAGTTTGGCGGCACCGACCATCGCCACAAAGGCGAGTGGCTCGACGAAGTTGCAACGCGCGCTGCCGCTCAGAACGAACAGTATCTGGAATTGATGGAAACGCCGGATTTCAGCCACGCCGCCGCGCTCGTGCACGAAATCGGTTGGCACGACGATTTCGGCCAGATGCGTGATGCTTTGCTGGCGCGCGGCCTGCGCGACGACGTCGCCGTGGTCAAAGCAGCTTTCGATCAAGCCGAAGCTACGCGTGCCAAGCGCGAGCGCTGCGGGCAGCCGGACGCAACTCCCGCGTGCAAGGTGCAGCTCCGCTTCATCTACCAAATATTACGCGGCTTCCCGAAAGAGATTGTTTTCGCGCAAACTCTGCTCGGCTTTGAGTCGATTTCCGCCGATCCACGCATCGTCGGAATTAATTTTGTCATGCCGGAAGACGGATACATATCGATGACCGATTACGCTTTGCACATGCGCATGGTCGGATTTTTTCATGAGAAATATCCGAAGGTTCACATAACGCTACACGCCGGGGAAATTGCGCCCGGCCTGGTCACTGAGGAAGGCCTTTGCTGCCACATTCGGCTGGCCGTCGAGCAGGGGCATGCCGAACGCATCGGCCACGGCGTGGACGTGATGTACGAAGACCGGCCTTACGATCTGCTGAAGGAGATGGCGGCGAAACACGTGATGGTGGAGATCGCTCTGACCAGCAACGACGTGATTCTTGGTATCAGCGGCAAGGATCACCCGTTTGTGATCTACCGAAGATTTGGTGTGCCCGTGGCGCTATCGACGGATGACGAGGGCGTGTCGCGGATCGACCTCACGCATGAATATGTTCGAGCAGTCGAAACCTACGGATTGCGCTATGCCGATCTGAAGCTGCTGGTGCGCACCGGACTTGAACACAGCTTCCTGCCGGGTGCCTCGCTGTGGGGCGATCCGGACATTTTCAAACGCCCTGTCGCGGGATGCTCACAGGAAACCTTTGCCAAAGAGGAACCATCGCCCAGCTGCGCACAATTTCTTCACACCAGTGAGAAAGCCGCTCAGCAATGGGAACTCGAACGCCGGTTTAGAGCATTCGAGGCAAGTCACTAGGGTGTGTGCCAACAGCGTAGGACAAAGCAGAGGCGCGCGCTTCAGTTTACCCCGACGGAGTAGGTCGCTTCCCGCCCGGGCCAATGTTACTGGCCGCCGTCTCCGTTCAAAATGCGGCTCCCAGCCTGGCTGCGTACGCCAGCAATTTCGCGTCACGTCCACGAGCCGCAGCAAGCTGCACACCGGCCCCGTCTTCCCCTGGAAGCGTCACGACCGGGTTTCCCGCAAGACTGAACGGAGTCGTATAACGCAGAATCGCCTTACGCGAATTGCCGTGATCCGCTCCCACCAAAAGCCGCGCTACCGGCGCGCACGGAACAATCAGGAAATCGTGCTCTCGCAGAAGGGCGTCCATCTTTTCGCGAAATCCCGCGTGGCGTTGCCGGAATTGGCGCACTTCCTCGGCGGGGATGGACGCGCCCCAGGCCAGCCGCTGGGCGATCGTCCGTTCGAAAACCGAAAAGTCACCTCCCGTCGCCGCCATGTGAATCGCGGCAGCTTCACTAGCCTGTATGGACGCATAAATTTCCATTGCTCCATCCCAAAACGAGCTGTCTACGGAAACAAATTCGGCTCCAAAATCGAGCAAACGTTGCTGCCATCGCCCAAAGCAATCCTTCACGACCGGTTCACAATCATCCAGAAATTCGCGCCCCGCTACGCCGATTCGAATGGTCGTCTCCGCCACAGCCGGGACGTCGAGGTCGAATAAGGCCGCGGCAAGCAACGACGCATCGCGCAAATCGCGAAAGAGCCAGCCAAGCGTGTCAAAGGAATACGCGAGGTGCACGCCGCCCCGCCACAACCCACGCTCGTGCGCGAGTTCGAGCGAAGCCCGATAGCCAGCCAGGCCGCAAAGCGCGGCCGGCACGCGAATCGAGCCGCCGGTGTCCGTGCCAATGGCGGCGACCGCTGAACCTTCTTGTACGCTGGCAACACCGCCGCTGGAAGAACCACCGGTCAGCAGCGCGGCATTGCAAGGTTGTGTGGAATCGCCATAGTCGGGATTCTCGCCGGTAATCCCGTAGGCCAACGGGTGCAGGTGCGTCTTGCCGACGATCACGGCGCCTTGCGAGCGCAGGCGTGCGGCGACGGCGGAATCCTCGTTCGCGGGCGCATTGCGTTGCGCATAGAAGCGCGATCCCGCGGTCGTGACGCAGCCCGCCAAGTCGAAACAATCTTTCAGTGACACTGGGAGCCCGTAGAGCGGCGGCTTGTTTGCACCGGGAAAGCGCCTCGGCTGTTCGTCCGCGTCGCGGAGCGCGCGCTGAGCATCCAGCGCGATGTATACGTTTCGGCCTGAGTTGCTATTGGCTCGAGCGAGGACTTGTTCGACCGCAGCTCGAGGCGTGATTGCCTCGGACCTGAGCGCGGATTGTAGTTGCTGGATCGGACTGATTGCGGCGGACATCCGTGCATTGTAACCGCATCCGATGCCGAATCGCGGGAGTTCGAGTTGGCCTTCGTACGCTCTGCGGCGTACCCTCTGGGCAGTCTTGGTTCGGAACGTGGTCGTAGTGCCTTTGCGCACTGATCCTGGCAGACTGCGGCAGGCTTGCCTGTTCTCGCGAGCCACAGACACGAGTCTCTGTGCTACCCAAAACGAAAGCGGCGGCCTCTCAGCCGCCGCTGCTTTCGCGCAGATTGAGGAGTACCGGAGGAACTCAGAAAGAAAGCTTCAGAGTCATCTGAATCTGTCGCGGTCCGCCGATGGTCTTATTCACAACGCCAAGGCCGCTGGCGGTGGGAGACGAGTAGAGCGACGAACCGAAAGTCGGGAAACCGTTGAAAAATAGGTTTTGGGAAACGTTGTCGACCGGCACGTCGAAGCTCGCCGTGTTCGTCACGTTGAAGATGTCCAGGCTGTACTTCAGCGAAAACCGCTCCGTCAGCTTCGTCATCTTGACAACCGAGACGTCCGCGCGCCGCTGCCAGGGTTGCCGGAAGATATTGCGTTGCCCGGTGGTGAAGTTCGTCTCAAACGTGTCGCCAGGTGCGACGGCACCACCCAGATCTCCGGGCTTCAAGAGCGGCAGGGTGAAGCACGACGCATTCAACGCGGGCTGCCCAACGTTTGCGCCGCTGTGACCGGTTAAAGCGCCCGCCGGTGTGCACGTACCAAGCGGAACGATTGGATTCGTAATGCCGTCCGAGGTGCCGTAGAAGATGCTCCCCACCGCGCCCGAATAGTCGACGACGCTGTAGGGCTGACCGCTTTGGATGATGGCCAGGCCTTCAAGCGCCCATCCATTCGCCAGTTTGCCTTTCAACGTTGAAGCTTGAAAGAAATTAGGCACTTCGAAGAGGTAGGTGAAGTTGATGACGTGCTTGCGGTCGAAGTCGGACAATCCATAGCCGCTCCGGAGGTCCAATGGATTGTTGCCGTTGTAAAAGAGACCCAAAGCACTTTGCTCGTCGGTGGCATGCGAGTAGGTGTAGGAGAAACCCACCTGAACGCCGTGACTCAGACGTTTTTCAACGTGAGCCTGGAGCGCGTGGTAGGCCGAGATGCCGGCTGCGGTGTACGACTCGGACTCGGATGAATAGCCGATGTAGGGAACGCGAAGGTCCACGTTGCCGCCTTCGTAGTTCGCCGTCATCTGGGTTCCGTCGGGAAGCCCCATGGGAGAGCAACCCGCCGAAGTACTCAGATTGCAAGTTGCGGTATAAGCGCAAGCCGCCGGATTCAGAGTCGGGTTACACCCAGGAGGCGCCTCCACGACGTAGCCATAGGTGTAGTTCTGCCCATGAATCGGATGCGAGGGCGTGGCGATCTGCGATTGGTTGAACGGTATGGGAATGACTCCGTGACGTCCCAGATTTCCGACGTAGCCGATTTCAATGGAGAGATCGTTCCGAGGCTGCCACTGAATGTCCAGGATCTGATTGAGCGTGTAGGGAAGCTTGTTCGCCCGGTTGTAATCCGCGAACGCGAACAACTGCGCTCCACTGTTGATGGCAGCCGCGTTCGGCAAAGTAATGGTCGCGGGATTACCCGAGGGAGGAGGACCGAGAGTCGCGCCCCAGGGATTATTCAGAGACCCGCCGTTTGGCGACGCGGGATCGCAAGTTGGAATGAAGCCTTCGTAAAAGGTCGAGATGGCACTGCAGACCTGCGCGTTTACGAATGGCGGAGACTGATTGACTCCAAATGGTCCGCCGGGAATGACGCCGGCGGCGACACCCGGCGACAGGTAGGTGAATAGCTCGCCGCGGTCGTAGTACATCCCCCAACCTGCGCGAACCACAATCTTGTTGTTGAACTTCTTGGGGCTCCACGCTAACCCGAGCCGCGGGCCAAGCCCCCATTGCCTGCCTGTCAGTGTGGAATCGCTCACGCCTTTGGTGGGAAACAGCTTGTTATTGCCGGCGATGATGAAACCGTTGCTGACAATCGTGTCTGTCGCCGCGTCGTAGTTGTAAGCCGCGGGATTGAAATTGTAAAGACGACCGTTCTTCTCCGTGAGCCCTCCATGATCGTCGAACCGCAGACCAGCCGTCAGGCTGAGGTTGGAGCGAAGCTGGAATTTGTCCTGCACGTATGCTCCCGTCTCCTTGGAGCGATAGTAACGATTGGCGTCTCCCTGCAGGAAAGCGCTGGTGACGAAACCGTTCGAGCTGTAAGACGTCTCCAAACCCTGCAGAAATTGCGAGAAGTCCGCGAAAGCGATCACGCCTTTGTTGGTTCTATCGTCACGAGTGTTGAGTTGCGTGTACGAGAAACTCCCGCCAAACGTGACCGTGTGCTTGCCGAGAGTCCAGATGGCGTTCGCCGAGGGCATGAAGCGGTTCTGAAAGACGCCGGTGAAGGCGCTTTGCGAATTCGATCCGCTGCCGATATTGCTACCGGCGTTGGGGACAAAGTTTACGTTGTAGGGCGCCAAGTTCCCGTAGTCGTCCACAATCGAGATGCCCGGAAAAAATGTGGACCCCAGCGTGTTAAACGTCGCTTGCGACGCGGGCAATCCCGTCAGCGTCTGCACGTAGCTGCTGAACTGCTGCGGCGTGAAAGGCTGTGCGATCGTGCTATAAACCTTTTCGCGAATAAAGCCAAAAACCTCTACGACGCTCAGATTCGGCTTTAAGGTTTGCGTGTTGGTTATCGAAGCTACCTGGCTGCCGGCATCCAAATGCTGGTTGAAGCCCGGGGATCCCGAATAAGCATACGGCGCCAGACTCGGATCGTGCTGGTAGTAGTATTTCAGCGCCAGCGTGTCCTTGGAATTCACCACAAAGTCCAAATTCGAAACCGCCTGATCGGCGATGAAATAGGCGGTGCCGACCGTGAACGTGTTTTCAGGAAAGTTGATCGTAGGCACGAAGCTGCCTGCCGATGGAATCAAAAATTGCCCATTCGGTAGCTGATAGTTGAGCAGACCGAAGGCGATGGGATTGATGTCGCCGGGCGCGGTACCGACTGTGGGCAGAACGGTAGCGGATGCAGGAAAGTTTCCGTTAACGAGCGCCGCCAACGCCGCCGGACTCCGGTCGTTGGTAAGTCCAGCAGGCACCGCTACCCGCGAGCTGCCGATCTCCTGGTCCGAATTGTGAATGTGCTGATAGCCCAGAAATCCAAAAAGTTTATTTTTGATAATGGGTCCGCCAAAAGTGCCGCCCGCGCTATAACGATGTTGCGAAGGGACCTTGTCGCTCGCGGGGATGTTCGGGTCTGCATTGTAGAAAAAGGGCGCGGCATTGAGAAAGTCCGTTCCGCGGTGCACGTAGGCAGCGCCATGAAAGTCGTTCGTGCCCGATGCGGTGCTCATGTCGATGTGCGCCCCGCTGGTGGAACCTTGCTGAGCGTCGTACATGGAGGTGTTTACGCGAAATTCTTCAATCATCTCCGGAGGCGGTGTAGGCAGCGCCTGCCCAATCGCCAGATAAGGCGACGCCGTAGTCTGTAGGGGCTCCGCGGTAGTGCTTGAGAGGCTGGCAGCGCCGCCGAGTCCCGTGTTGTTCACCACGCGCGCCGAGGCCACCGAACTCGTGCTCTTGCCGTTAAACAGGTTGCTGGCATCCACACCATTCATCTGAAACGTATTGCTGGTGTCGCGCTGACCGTTGGCCCAGATCGGCTGGTTGCCCAAGCCGGTATTCACCCCTGTGCCTGCCGCCAGCTCCGCATTGACACCAGGAGAAAGAATCGCCAGCCCCGTGAAGCTGCCCGTAGGCAAAGGAACCGATTCGATCTGGTCCTTTTCCAGAATGTAGCCGTTGGTGGTATCCACGGCATTCATCAGCGGCGAGGCTTCGACGGTCACCGTAGAGCCCACTTCGCCCACTTTGAGCGTTGCATTCAAGGTTGCTGTGCGATCCCCTTGCACGGTGATCGACGGAATCTTTTGCGATTGAAATCCATCGTGACTGAACGTGAGCGTGTACGTGCCGATTGGCAAGTTCACGAAGTCATAAGTGCCACTGTCGTTGGTCTTCTGTGTTCGCGTCAGCGTTGTCTGATCGTTCACCAGCAACACAGTTGTGTTGGGCAACACGCCGCCCGAAGTATCCGTCACTGTGCCGGTAATGCCGCCAAGAGTCTGCTGCGCTTCCACGCGCAGCGCGGATGCGAACAACATAAGGAGGAAAGAAGCGAGGACGAAAATGGATAGGCTGATTTTTTTGCACATTCGAGAATCCCCCCCTGGCAATTGCCAAAATGCACGGAACCTACACCCCCGTGCCAGACCGATGGAAGAACTTTAGTCCCGGCACGCAATGCTGTCCAGACCGCTTTGCACGGTCTGTCGATCGCCAACGAATGGCAGCACGCTATCCCGAACGCGCTGGGAATCGAAACGAATTGTTTCGTTGGCGCAAATCGCTTTTTTCAATTTCTGCGTTACGTGTGGCGGGAAGAGTGCGGAAGAGCCCGGAAGGGGTGGAATGTCTCGTCAGTTCGCTGCAAGTGTCCGCTTTTCGAAGCGAGACGGTTCTTATCGAGCCTTGACTCGGTCTCCGCCCACACTCTCCGGCAGCGCAAACGCATAAACGACGTCCTGCACCGGCACAATCAAATACTGCCGCCCATCAAGCTGATAGGTCATCGGCGAAGCCACAATCTCGCCGCCGACGTTGAGGTGCCACAACGTCTTACCGGTCGCTGGGTCCAGCGCCAGTAAATTGCCTGCGGTGTCCCCGTTGAAAAGCAGATGCCCTGCCGTAGTCAAAATTCCCGTAATTCCTTCCCCCTCACCCAGCTCGTGATTCCACACGACTTTCCCCGTCTTATAGTCCAACGCCCGCAGAGTAGTGTTCTCCCACAGATTTCTGTCGCGCCCGCCCCAGCCTTCCGCCTTTCCATTCCCAACGCGGTAAAAAATGCTGAAGATCCGCCGCGCTACCACGTAAAACAAATTCGTCTGCGGATCGAAACTCGGCGCCATCCAGTTGCTTGCCCCGTCGGACCCTGGCTCGACGAGCGCCCCATCCGGGCTCGGATTCGCCTCCGGCTTCGCAATCGGCCGCCCGCGCGAATCGACGCCCGCCGCCCACGTCTGATCGATGAACGCCGAGGTCACTAGGTGCTCGCCGTTCGTTCGATCCAGCACGAAGAAAAATCCGTTGCGGCTGGCCTGCGCCAAAAGTTTTCGCTGCTTGCCCTTGAACTCCGCGTCAAACAAAACCGGCGTCTCCACCGCGTCCCAATCATGCACATCATGCGGCGATGGCTGAAACGCCCAGACCAGTTTCCCCGTATCGGGATTCAGCGCTACGATCGAACAGGTGTACAGATTATCCCCAAGCCGGTTCTCACCCACGAGCACTGGGTTTGGATTGCCCGTGCCCCAATAAAGCAAATTCAGCGCCGGATCGTACGTTCCGGTCATCCACGTCATGCCGCCGCCGTGAAGCAGCGCATCGGCATCTTTCGGCCACGTTTCCGAACCTGGTTGGCCAGGATCGGGCTCGGTATACCAACGCCATTGCACTTTCCCGGTCTCTGCATCCAGTGACGTCAACACCCCGCGAACATCGGTCACATCCCCGGAAACTCCGGCGATGAGGTGATCGCGCACGACCAGCGGCGCCATCGTCGCGAAATATCCCAGCTTCGCATCGGCCAGCTCCACATCCCAGTGAACGGTACCGTCCTTGGCGTCCAGGCAAATCAAGTGCGCATCCGGTGTGGTGAAGTAGAGCCAATTCTTGTACATTCCCAAGCCGCGATGCCCGATATGATCGCCTTCGGATTTCCGTTCGTAGTGCCAGATCAGGCGCCCGAAACGCGCATCAATCGCCCAGACATTGTCGGGCGCCGTGAAGTACAAAATATTGTTCACTTCCAGGGGCGTCGATTTGATCGCCGCCCCGCGCGTTCGATAAATCCAAGCCAGGGTTAGCGAGCCGACATTTCCGGCATTGATCTGGTCCAACGTGCTATACCGCCGCCCCGAATAGTCTCCGTTGTACGTTGGCCAAGTATCCGTCGGAGCCCGCAGCAAA
>Ga0210409_10004267_pt1 | contig 15518 bp, 9 predicted proteins | sample IncBWH17MmetaG_FD_161649 | JGI IMG/M metagenome (GOLD analysis project Ga0210409, IMG submission 161649) | Forest soil microbial communities from Barre Woods Harvard Forest LTER site, Petersham, Massachusetts, United States - Inc-BW-H-17-M | ecosystem: Environmental > Terrestrial > Soil >...
AATCTTCTACACGCCAGTCGATCAGAACACCTGGTGCAATCAGCGACACAACGTTCCCTATGTTTTCCCGGAAACGCAGCAAGGGGACAACTTCACCCCGCCCGCATCTCTGTACACCAATACACTGAACTTCGGCACTCCAGTGCTCGGAACTGGCACCTTACCGGCGACGACCGTCAGCTTTACCGCCTTCGATCCTCATGCTCCCGCCCAATACATTCAGCAGTGGAATGCGCAAGTCGAAAAGACTCTCGGGACGAACACAACCCTCGAAGTCGGATACCTCGGCGCGCGCGGCTTTCACCTGCAGCGCTCGCACCTCATCAACAACGCGCCTCCCGGACCGGGACCACTCGGACCGCGTCGCCCCTTCCACACATTAAGCTTCGTGCCAGGAACTGTGCTCACTCCCAGCAGCACGGACGCAGTCATCCAGAGCCAGACGTTCCCTGTGAGCACGATCAATCTTCTCGAAGACACCGCCCAGAGCTGGTACGACGCCGGATATGTGAATGTCCGCAGAAAGTACTCCCACGGCCTCAGCTTCCTCGCGAACTACACGTTCGCCAAGAACCTGACCAACGCCCCCGATTTCCGCTCTCCCATGGACGAGAGTGCCATCCCGCAGAACAACAGTGATCTCGCCGCCGAAAAAGGCCCCGGCTGCGACGTCCGCCATCGGCTTGCCCTGAGTGCCGTCTACAACATCCCGGCGTTCCAGCGCGCAACCTGGACAAAGCTGGCGACGCAGAACTGGCAGTTCAGCACGGTTTACCAGGTTCAATCCGGAATGCCGTTCACCATCTCGGTCTTCGGCGACACGGCAAACGCCGGCACGGTTCTCGGCGAAAATCCCATCCGCGCGAACTACACCGGAAAGCCAATCTTCGGACCTGGCACGCGCACGTCGAATGAATGGTTCAATCCCGCGGCCTTCGCCACTCCTCCCGCCTACACCTTCGGCGACGTAGGAAGGAACTCTGTGTACGGCCCCCCACTGCAGACTCTAGACATCGCACTAGTCCGCAGCTTCCGCCTGACCGAACGCGCCAGTTTCCAGTTCCGCGGCGAAGCCTTCAACGTTCTAAACATGGTCAACCTGGGCACTCCTAACCGCTTCGTGAACACCCCCCAGTTCGGCACCATCACGATGGCCATGACCCCAGGCCGCGAACTCCAACTGAGCGCCCGCCTCTCGTTCTAGACGCCACAGGCCGGAGCAGAGCCAGTCTAAGGACCGAGCACAGTTCGTGTGGGGGAGCACAGCCCGTGGGGGAGCACGGCCATAAGCGCTAACTTAAGGATGGTTGAACGGGTGCAGCAACGGTGGGGGGATGGAACTTTGAAGAGCGAGTCGCGGCGTTCCCAGTGAGCGAAATCGCCTAGCCGCAACGCTAGAACAGTCATTACTTGGGTTGGCTGTGATCCGGCTGTATTCGGGTCTGAAGTTAGTGTTCGCCTGTCAGCTTCTGTCACATGTTCAAATGCGCAATTCCTGCCGTCTTGAACTAGAAAATGACCTTCCCCGCCAGTTGTATGTTGAAGGGCTCTCCCGGCCCAATGCCGGGGCCGCCGAAGAAATCGCCGATGGTGTCGGTCACAAAACCGTTGGATCCCACGGATCCACCTCCGGTCGCGAGGTTGATCCGGTTGACGACGTTGAACATGTCCGCCCGAAGCTGCAGCTTGAAGTGTTCCGTGATCGGAATATTCTTGATGACGGAAACATCCACGTCGGCAAAACCGGGGCCGTAAAATTTGTTCCGCGAGAGGTTGCCGTTAGGATTGTCTGGCAGGCATATCGGCGAAGGCACACAGAACGCGGCTGAGTTTACCCATTGCTCACCGGTAGCCGGGTTGAAGGTGTGCGACACACCGGCAAAGGGATCGCGGATCAGGTTTAAGCCCGGGCGCTGGCTGCCGGAAGCACCTGGCCCGGGAAAGTTAAACGGCTGTCCCGAGTGGAATGACAATAATCCGCTCAGCTCCCAACCGTGGGTGAGGATCTTGGGCCCATGTGAAGAGCCGGGGACTTCGTAAGTCCAATATGCCGTGAAGTTGTTGCGGGTGTCGAAATCGCTGTTTCCGTATTCCTGGTTCAGGTTGAAGCCGTCGAGCGGAATTACCCCGCGGAACTCAGTGGCCTCGTCCAGGGCATGGGCCCAAGTGTACGCGAACTGGGAGGTAAAACCGTGCCAAGACCGTATCCGCAGGACGCTCTGGAGTGAGTTGTAGTTTGAGGTGACCGCGCTATTGAATTGGTTGATCGAGCCGACGTTGGGATATTGGACATCAAATGAGCCATTCTGATTGATGCTTTCTGTCACGGTCAGTTTGCGTCCCTGGCTCCCAACGTAGCCCGCCTGCAACACGGCGACGTTGCCGAAACTCTTTTCCAACTGCAGGTCGTAGTTGAAGTAGTACGGTGTGCGGAAATTTTGGCCGACGGAGAAGACGTTATAAATATTGGCACCGGTAACCGGATTCGGAATACCGCATCCTAGCTCAATAGTGTAGTTCATGCTGGCGCAGGTAACGACTCCGGGAAAGATGGACTGGCCGCTCTGCTGAACCGTCTGCCAGTTATAAGTAATCCGGTCGTAGTTGTCGACCGCTTCCGGACCCGCCGGATTGTTTTCCAGACCGTTGGCCGCAGCATTTGGCGGACGATTGTCCAGGAACGGGCTTATCGCGGTTTGTTCGTAGAAGACTCCAACTCCGCCCCGCACTACGAGATCACTGTTGTCCCTCGGCTGAAAAGCGAAGCCGAATCTCGGCGCGAAATTGTTTCTGTCCGGCGGGTAGATGGAATCGATGCCGGCACCCTGAATTACCAGGCCCTGCCCCGGTATAAAAACCGGGAGATCCCTATCGCCAGTATGCAGCGGCCCGCTGTATTCGTAGCGCAGGCCGAAATTCAGGGTCAGCCTCGGTGTCGCACGCCAGGCATCCTGTCCGAAGAAAGCAAACGAATTGACCAAGACGTGCCGTTCTGCGTTTCCCACGGCGATAGACGATGTGCTCACATCGCCAGCCAGAAAGTCCGCCAGAGCCAATGTATCCGCGCATAGGACGTTGGTTGCGACGCACGTCCCAGCCCACGGTCCTTGTGTACCGTCGAAAGTAAAGCTCCCCAGGGACCGGCGGAAATAGAATTCGTCGACTCGCCCCTGCCGTACTTCACCTCCGAAACGGAGCTCATGTTTGCCCGTAGCGTAGGAAGCAACGTCCGTCAGGTGGCCGGTGATGTCGTTGCGGCCCTCCGGAGGAGTGATTCCCACCTGATCGAACCCGGAAATTGCGATATTCGGGGCGCCAAGAATGGGCTGTCCATTCTTGAGCGCGTCCGGGCTTAAGTACAGACCCAGAGCTCTGGTATCGAAACTGTTGTTCGCATCGTGAAATATCTGATTGAAATAGCTGACCCCAACGAGCACCTGATTACTCAACCTTGGCGTGAACTGTGAGTTCAGCACGGCGGAGTAATTCTCTACACGGATGGGAGCCGCTTCAAAATAGTAGCCGAGATTGGAACTCGCCTGCACTAACACCAGAGCGGCACCGGGTGGCTGGATTTGGTTTCCTTGTCCCATGAACCAATGTCCCGACAAATGGTGCTTGCTGCTGAAATCATGATCGAGCTTTACCACGCCGTTGTAGCTGTATCCGGTGGCGGGGACGTTCGCGAAGAAGTTGCTAATCGTACCCGGAAGAGTGCTGATCGAACTGGGCCAGAGGGCCGAAAACAGGGTCGTGGAGAGTGAGTTTTGCGGGACGTTGTAAGCCCCGAGCAAGGCCCGAGCGTTTTGCGTCCAGGCAGTCGAAGGTTCGGTAGCTAAACCTGTGAGTCCAAAAATGTAGTTTTGCTTTTCGAAGCCGAGAAAAAAGAACGTCTTGTTCTCGATCATCGGCCCGCCCAGGGTGAATCCATAATTTTCATTGCGCAGTCTGGGCGCTCTGGGGAACTCCGGGGTCGGAACGAAGAAGGGCGAGTGCGCCGCATAGAACTCATTGCGATTGTAATAATATGCCGTCCCGCGCAAATGATTGGTTCCGGATTGGAGAACGACGTTGACTGTGCCTCCGGCGTCGCGCCCCGTTTCCGCGTTGGATTCTGTCTGGGTGGAGAATTCGTCTATGGCGTCAATGGGCAGCAGCACCCCGGCAATTCCCGAGACACCACCTTGGTTGATGGCGGGAATGTTGTACCAGAAATCATTGTTATCCGTGCCATCGAGCTGCCAGTTGACTCCATTGTTGCGGGCACCGTTGATCGTGCCGCCTCCGTTGATCGAGTAGCCTCCGTAGCCCGGCGCGATGGCCATCAGTTGTGTGAAGTCCCGCCCGTTCAGCGGCATATTCTGCACAGCCTCGTCCGGGATCGTGTTGCTTTGAGTCGCACTCGTGGTATCGACGATGAGCGCAGCGGCTGGCACATCGAGGGAACTGGTTTCCTGCGCAATCGAAAGCTTAATCGCTAATGTGTAGACGGAGCCCGCTGTTACCCGGACGTTGTCCGCCGTATAGCTTACAAATCCAGGGACCACCACAGTGATCTTATAGGCTCCGAGTGGAAGGTCTTGGATGGAAAACTGGCCGTGAGCTGTTGTGATGGTGTTGTGTATTAACCCGGTCGCAATCTCAGTGGCTCTTACTTGGGCATTCAGAACAACCGCACCGGACGGGTCCGTCACCGTGCCGTTGACGGCGCCTCGGAATGTTTGCGCGCCCAACAACCCGGCGTGTGATACGCACAGAAGTAATACTGGAAGAACGCACTTCATGAACCGCGCCTTTCGGGACGGATTTTCAAGACCGAAAGTTTAGCGAAAGAGCAGGGGAAACGCTCGAACTAACATTCTAGTAAGAAACCTCTGCCGGCTGGTTTACTTGATTTGTGGCATTACTCGCATTGGAACACGAACGCTTATTTCGGCACCGTGCATCAACTCTGAAGCAATCGAGATTGTGCCGTTCACTAGCCTTACTCGCTCCCGCATGCTGACGATACCTAGCCCTTGGCCCTTCATGGCCGCTTCAGGGTCAAAGCCGACGCCGGTGTCGCTAACCGTCAGATGAATCTCACCCGGTATTCCCCAAAGGTTTACGGTGAAGCGTGATGCCCGGCTATGCTTCTTTGCATTGTGCAAGGCTTCCTGCATAACGCGGAACAGGCAGAGGGAAACGTCCGATGGCACTGAGCTGGGTAAGTCGTGGCTCTTAAAGTCAACATCCAATTTCTGCTTCTCTCCGAACTCCTGGCAAAAGCCTCTCATGGCCGCCACTATGCCCAGATATTCCAGCTTCGGAGAGTGCAACTCGTGGGACAAGGCCTGGATATCGGCGGCGATCTCCGAGGTGTGTTTCTGTAGTTGGTCGATGCGGCTGAGGACTTCGCCGTTCGAATCGGGAATGTCCTTCTTGAGTCCTCCAAGCTGAACGGCGAGCAATGCCAGACGCTGATTGGTGTCGTCGTGAAGGTCTCGGGCAATGCGAGTACGTTCCTGCTCTTGCGCTTCAATCAACCTGCTGCTTACGCTGGAAAGCGCTTCTTCTGCGAGCTTGCGCTCGGTCACATCCATGCACGATCCAATGTAACCGGAAAATGAGTGGTCGGGATTGAATCTGGGCACTCCAATGTCGAGAACCCAACGATATTTCCCATCGTGCCGCCGGAGCCGATACTCTATCCTGAACTCCTCTCGCCGATCAAAAGCCTGAGTATAGGTTTCCAGGCACCGCTGCTGGTCTTCGGCGTGAACTCCCTCCGCCCACCCATGTCCGAGTTCGGATGACAGTGGTCGCCCAGTGAAGTCGAGCCAAGGCTTATTGAAGTAGGTGCAGAGTTTGTCGGTATCGGCCATCCAGATCAGCACTGGAGCCGTGTTTGAGACTAAGCGGAAACGCTCCTCGCTTTCTCGCATCGCATGTTCCGCTCGCTTGCGCGCTGTGATGTCGTGAACCGTGCCATGAAGCCGCACGAAGCCGCCGGTGGCATCGCGCTTCACTTCGCCTCGACCGACGAGCCATCGCGTAGTTCCATCAGAGTGGACCATTTCAAGATCGAGCTCGTATGGGGTTCCAGTCCGCAACGATTCTTCGACTGCACGCCGCAGCCGTTCCCAACTTTCGGCCGTGTAGAGCTTTGGGTACTCTTTGTACGTGGGTGCCGCTTGACTGGGATCGAGACCGGCGATCCGATAGAGTTCTTCGGACCAAGTGACCGAGTCTGTTTCCGGGTCCCATTGCCAGGCGCCGACCTTGGCCAGCTGCTCCGTCTTCTTGAGCTCTAGCTCTTTCTGGCGTCGCGCTTCCTCGGCCTGTTTTCGGTCCGTGATGTCCACCCTTATGCCCAGACCGCGCTGAGGGGCGTCGTTGGTTGCGTAGTAGAATTTGCCGCGGTCAGTAAGCCAGCGAATAGTTCCGTCCGGTCGCACCACGCGAAACTCTGCTGTGTACGGCTTCTGTTTTTGCACTGCATCCGTGAGGGTTTTCAAAACTCGCTCCCGATCATCTGGGTGCACGCGTTGATAGAATTCTTGGTCGCCTGCCAGGTAGTTGTCGGATCCGATGCCGAATGTGGTCTGCAGATCGCCGAACCAAATGCTTCGTCCGCTTGGCAGATCCCAGTCCCACCCCATTGATCTGCTGGACTCCATAGCCAAACGAAGACGGTCGTGCGCTACTGTGACATCTGAAGTGAACTCGCGGTTGGCTAGATAATCCTGGACAAAGACCGCAACGGCCAAAAGCACGCCGGCGATCATTACCAAGAGCAGGCGAACTTCATGGGTTCCAATCGGCTCATCCGTGCGGAACAGTTCCCACACGCCGACAATGGGAATTGCAAGCACCGCGAGCATTGCCAAAGAGGAACTGTACTTCGTGTCCGCGGTGTCCAACTGGACGGTTTGCGCCAGTTGCGGTGCCAGCCTCCGACCCTGCAGACCGATCCAGACAAACCAGCACATGGCGGCGGTGAAAACCATTCCCATCAAACCTCTGGCAGCGGGGAAAGACGTCCCAGTCAAATCGCCCGAAGGGTCTTTCAAGGCCCAGACGACGTTAGCGGCCAATGAGCCGAATGCGTACAGGGCAGAGGCACCGAATAAATGGCGGTAGAGGGACTTCCAGGGAAGTTGGGAATGGAAAATCAGCCGGCCCAGAACTCCAAGAAGCAAGAGATTTTCCGTGAAGTAAAGGCCCTCAAAGCGCAAGATCATCGCCGACCCTTGGGGGCCGTACTGGTATGGAAATAGCAGGTAGGCGTATGTGAAAACCCAAACAAAAAGCAAGATAAGAAAGTTTAACGTCGCTCGATATGGCCTACGGGTCGGTAGTTTCAGATGAGGACGGGAAACCACCGCCGCGATCACAAACACGATGTGCAGAAATAATGGAGGATTGTCGAACAGGAAGGCAGGAATTTTGCCGTGCAGAACTACACTGTAGAACCAAGAGCACGGGACGAGCGCCCACAGCCCATATGCCGCCGCGAGGAACGACCAGAATAACCGGATCGTTTGCCTGCTCTGAACTGCATTCCGGATCGCAACGCCACTGGCCAAGAGAAGTAGAAGGAGATAGCTGATTTCGCAGTATGCAACCAGGGTGGGGCCTTGCTTCAAAGTGAGTGAGAGAGTTGCCTGACTTAAGAGAAGGGCGACCGCGACGGCCGGCCACGAATAAAGCCAGGGGCTGAGTCTTGGAGCGAATGACGTGTCCAGCATAAGTCGTTCGTAAAGCAGGAGTTCGGTCCTTTGCGAGAAGGCCCCGCCACTACACCGTCTCGGCCCCGAGTTTGGTGTCCGAGGCCAGCGCCATCCTGCGCGGCAATTATAGTCTGGTGCGGGACGCTGTGGCGACCGCGGCGGTTCTGCGTGGGCCGTCAGCAAAGTGGACCGTCAGCAAACAGGACAACCGAAGCAATCCAGTTCCTTTCAGTTTGCAAGTCCTCACGGAGCAATCCAGTTAGGTCGTCCTGAGCGCTCCCTGACTGCCTCAACAGGGAATGGCTGGCAGGCATGTGGGCACGTTTCACCCGGTCGTATTCTCACTCCGTCGATGCACTTCGGCTTTGCCACTCGACCGCCGCCTTGGACCTGATGAGGGTGCAATCTTGGCATTTCTTCCATGCCCACCCTATACTTTGAGTGCCGCTCGGCTGTTAGGTCCGGTGTTGGTACAGGACGAATAGCCAATTACCGCAAAGTCAGTTCCCAGAGCTCTGGAAGGGTCTGTGTCGCACTTCAAGCGAAAAAGGTGATCATGGCGTGTAGATCGTGCGGGTCGAAAGTCCCGACGGAGTTCGTTGCGGAGATGAGTGTCCATGTTCTCGGACTGGAAGAATGTAGACAAGTCTACGGTTTTGATATTCCCAAGGCTTCTGGTCTGCATGAACTGCGGCTTTACGGAACTCACGATGGCGGAAAAGGAGTTGCGTCTGCTAGGGAAAGGTCCTGCTGGTGATGTTAAGGCTGCCGGGTAGCCCGATAAAGCACGGCATGATGCGTCCGCTAGAAGAACTTCCGTTTTGCGGCCCGTAATACCCGCAAACGCTGTCACAATTGCCAGTAGAACAAGCGGTGAATCCCTGACTAGCCTGATCTTTGGCGAGCTGGCCCGCCGGAGGCGCGCCCGAAGAGGCATGGTGGCCTTGCTCCGAGTAGTACTCGCTGATGATCACGCGGGAGTGCTGGCGGAGCTTCGTGTGCAGCTTGGCAAACTGTTCGAGATTGTCGGGGTCGTTGAAGACGGAAAACAGGCCGTTGAAGCTACGCTACGGCTAGATCCTGACGTGCTGATACTCGACATTTCGATGCCGGTCATGAATGGATTCCAGGCTGCGGCATGTCTCCGGGACCTGAAGTGCAGAACTAAGATAGTCATCCTAACAACTTATGAAGACCACGAGTACATCGACAAAGCATTTTCCTCTGGTGCCAACGCCTATGTCACCAAACGAGATCTCGCGACCGCTCTAGTGACAGCCATTTGCGAAGTGTTTCGGGGGGGGCGATTTATATCTCCGTCATTGCGTAGCCAGGATGTCCGCGGTTGATTGGATGCGCCATTGAGTTAGAAAAAGAAGCCACAAAAACACCTGAAATCAAACCGTTCGACATCATCAACGGTGAACAACAGAAAGAAAAACACGCTGCGAATCACTTTTTCAGCAGCCTGCTGTCTAGTGCGCTTGCAAGGACCGAGAGAGGCTTACCAGATTTTGAGGTATCACGCGAATCAGGCCTTGACGCGGACTGTCAATGTCGGCTATCAGAAAAAACGAGATTGAGATAGCGAGGGGCAGAACCAGAAAGAAATATCTACCCGCCCGCGCCCCGTAGCCGATCAACAGGTTGCAGATGATGGCAATCGCCATCAACATACCCCATGCCTCAGCTGGGATGCGGTTCCACCATGCGAACTGAGTGTATCCCTGCGAGTTCAGCACATCGTTCATGCCCGAGACGGCAAGGGCAACTACTGGTGTCGGCTGCGCTGCCGCGCGAGCTTGTACGGTGAACCACAGCTGGGTTTGCAGTTGATCCATAGAGGCCGTGATCCCCTGTAACTGACGCTCATCGCGGGTTTCATAAAACAAAATGCGCTGATCGAGATAGTTCCGCAGTAGATCACGTATTCTTGCCGCATCAGCGGCAGGCAACAGGTCTGCCCGCACGTATTCCGTACCGATCGCGTTGGCCTCTGCTTCTTCGTAGTTCTTCCGCTGATCGTACCTGCTGACAGCCATTGAAAAACTGAATCCGATAAGCAACCCTAGCATTGTCAGGATTGCGCCTTGTACGACTCCAAAGTGTTCCCGCTCCTCTTCTTTCAGCGGTCTCAGCCTTTGGCCAAGGAAGCCTCCGAGGTTGGCCGAGAGCCACAGGACAACGAGAGAGATCACGAAAACGAGACGTGGGAGATTGATTATTGTGTTCATATGGTTGTAGTACCAGAAAATAGCTGTGCCAGTCCGATTTCCTCCTGCTCACAGCCATTCCACGGAGCCAGTTCCAACTCTTAGTTCGGCCTGCCCAACCACGACTACTGCCATGAGTGAGACAGATTCTGGTAATCACCACCGGTAGCTAACGTGTGATTTCAACGGTGGCAAGTAGTCAAGCTGTTTTCGCGCGCACTAAGCCATGCACTCTGAAGAGCGCGCCATTTCGCTCGAGCGGAAGAAGTGCCGTAACCAACCAAGGCTCGCTCGCAATCAGTCTCAGGTGCGGAACTCAGTCCGACCCATCCACCTCTTCGGTCGCACTCTGCTGGAGAGTCGGAACATCGTCACCTCGGACCGCCTCGTTGGCAACTACCAGGTGGACTTGAACTGTGCCCTGGGAGCTCTGATCTTGTGATTGCGCGATTTGCGCAGCGAACATCAGGAGGCACAAAGTACTCAACGATCCGAAAACAGCCTTGTAGTTGTTCATTGACCCTCACCCTTTGAATGAAGGAATTTTGAAGCGATCCAAGAGGCGAAACGTTGGTACGGGTTCATGTCTGCACCGCGTCAGGCACTCCGAATCGACAAATTTTATGACCACCATAGCACCCCGATAGCTGTCAAAACTGCCAGTTTACGGGATGCGGCACGGTACGCATAATTTTCGACGGTTCGCACAAGTCGTGAGAGGGAAACTTCCGTTGTAATGGCGGCTCTGGCAGCAGAGCGTCAGGAAGGTGCGGACCGACCTGCCGCTCCGGAGCGGATCGCTTCTGAACACCGAATTTGAGCAATCAAAGCATTGAGGAGGAATGATCCCAGATGTCAGACCCTAAGAATATCGATTCGCATTCTCGTGCCATCCTTCCCATCCCATCCCAGCCGCACACCGGCCTCACAACCTATGACGCCAAAGACCCCAATACGAAGTTCCCGCCGATCGAGCCACTGCGACCACCCAAGGGCGCACCCAACGTATTAATCGTCCTGCTCGACGACGTGGGCTTTGCGGCGTCAAGCGCCTTCGGCGGACCGTGTGCGACACCCAACTTTGAGAAGCTCGCCTCCGGCGGACTGAAATACAACCGTTTCCACACTACGGCTCTCTGTTCCCCGACGCGGCAGGCTATGCTTACGGGGCGCAACCATCACTCGGTGGGGATGGGTGGCATTACCGAGATCGCCACTTCCGCTCCGGGCTATAGCTCCATATTGCCCAAAAACAAAGCGCCGCTAGCGACGACCCTCAAGCTAAACGGTTACTCGACGGCGCAGTTCGGAAAGTGCCACGAAGTGCCAGTCTGGCAGACTAGCCCGATGGGTCCATTCGACCAGTGGCCAACCGGCGGAGGAGGATTCGAGTACTTCTATGGATTTATCGGTGGCGAAACTAACCAGTGGGACCCCGCGATCTACGAGGGCACCACACCAGTGGAGCCGCCTAAGACAGCCGAGGAAGGCTACCACTTTACCGAAGACATGACGGACAAGGCCATCTCTTGGGTGCGCCAGCAGAAAGCTTTGATGGCCGACAAGCCGTTCTTCGTTTATTTTGCACCTGGCGCGTGCCATGCGCCACACCATGTGCCCAAAGAGTGGGCTGACAAGTACAAGGGCAAGTTCGACCAGGGGTGGGACAAGTTGCGTGAGGAGAGCTTGGCGCGACAGAAGAAACTCGGCGTGGTTCCACAAAATGCCGAGTTGACGAAGCGGCCCAATGAGATTCAGGCTTGGGATGAAGTCGACCCGAAAATGAAACCGGTGCTGGCACGCGAGATGGAGGTGTACGCCGGGTTCCTGGAGCACACCGACCATCATATCGGTCGGCTGATCGAGACGCTGAAGGACCTTCAGATCCTCGACGACACTTTGATCTACGTCATCATCGGGGACAACGGCGCCTCGGCCGAAGGTACGCCGAATGGCACGTTTAACGAAACGATCATGTTCAACGGCGTCACTGGCGTCGAAACCCCAGAGTTCCTGGCGGAGCGGATCGATAAGTTTGGCAGCCCGGAGTCATACAACCACTATGCCGTGGGCTGGGCGCACGCCATGGACACACCGTATCAATGGACCAAGCAAGTCGCGTCGCACTGGGGCGGCACGCGCAACGGGACGATTGTGCACTGGCCCAAGGGCATCAAGGCGAAAGGCGAGATTCGTTCGCAGTTCTGCCACGTGATCGACGTCGCCCCGACCGTGCTGGAAGTTGCCGGCCTGCCGGAGCCGACGATCGTCAATAGCGCGCAACAGGCGCCCATGGAAGGCTTCAGCATGGCCTACTCGTTCGATAACGCCAAAGCAGAAGAGCGGCACGATCTGCAGTATTTTGAGATGTTCTGCAATCGGGGGATCTACCATAAGGGATGGAGCGCAGTGACCCGGCACTCGACGCCTTGGGTGGTGACCGCGAAGCTGCCCGCCTTCGACGATGACGTCTGGGAACTGTACGATGGCAGCAAGGACTGGAGCCAAGCGCGCGATCTGGCGAAAGAGATGCCGGAGAAGCTGCACGAACTGCAGCGGCTGTGGTTCATCGAGGCTGGCAAATACAACGTGTTACCGCTTGATGACCGCAGAATCGAGCGCTTCAATGCCGACATGGCGGGCCGGCCCCAGCTCGTCAAGGGCAACTCGCAACTGCTGTTTGGCGGGATGGGAAGGTTGAGCGAGAACAGCGTTTTGGTCATGAAGAACAAGTCGTTTTCGATCACCGCTGAGGTAGAGGTGCCATCGAAAGGAGCTGAAGGCGTCATTGTTCACCAGGGCGGCACGTTCGGGGGCATGAGTCTTTACGCCAAGGGGGGAAAAGCAAAGTTCGCCTACAATTTTGTCGGTCTCCAGACTTTCACCACGGAGGCAAGTCAGCCAATTCCAGCCGGCAAGCACCAGGTGAGAATGGAGTTTGCCTACGATGGCGGCGGCCTCGCTAAGGGCGGCAACGTTAGCCTTTACTACGACGGCAAGAAGGTCGGAGAAGGCCGGGTAGAACACACACATGCGATAATTTTTTCTGCGGATGAGACGACCGATGTTGGCCGCGATACGGCTACACCGGTCAGCTCAGACTACACCCGCAAGACCAGCGAATTTAACGGGAAGATCCACTGGGTGCAGATCGACCTGGGCAAGGACACCCACGATCACTTCATCACTCCGGAGGACCGGCTGAACCTGGCCATGGCGAGGCAGTAGACTGCGGCTAGCCTTGAGCAACGACACCGTCCGTGGGCCGGCAACGCCTACGGACGGTATCAATCCTGACCTGCACTGTGATTTGTCGTCGCATGCTGTGGACAAACTGCGACAGCAAGACGTAATTCTTTCAACCCAGCACCTGTGCAACGATATTCGGGCAGCCCGGCCAATCGCACAGATATTCGGATAGCTCCTCTTCGCGGCCGTCCGGACCCGCCATCCCCGTCTTGATCGTCACCTGTGGCATATCTGGCGCCTTACGCTCCGTATGCCTAAATTCTTGCCGAAGATAACCGCTTGTGCAAGTACCTCCCCGTCGACAATGAAACAAAAATAACCCTAAGACGCCTCAGAACCGAATGAGGTGGGTTGCTGCTCTCAGGCACCCGGAAGTCGGAAAGACCTGACGACGCACGTCCGTGACAAGCCGGGCACGAATGTGTTTCGGCCTCGCTCAAAGGAACATCCCGAAGATGAGACATTTTCCGGCTTGTTGCTGCTGAGAATGGAGGGCCGGGTTTTCTTTGCCAATGCTGAACACATCGCGCAGAAAATAAGACTCTTGGTTGAGGAAGCGCAGCCGAGCGTCGTTGCCTTTGATCTCAGTGGTGTTTTCGATCTCGAGTATACAGCCCTCAAGATCGACCGCACCCGAACGACGCGAGCAGATTCCAGTTTTCTTCTGCGATATGGATTCCCTAAGAATATGTCCACGAACACTAGAACCTGTTTCTTAAGTTAGCGCTTATGGGGGAGCACGGCTCCTGTGGGGACGGACGCCTTCGTCCGTCCAGCGATGGCGAAGCCGAGCGCCCCCGACCACGGAACCAGATTCTCCCGAATACCAGTTCACCCCACCCGCCCCGAAAGGGAAGCGCGATGATAGCCAGGCGCTTCAACGCCGGGAACGCCCAGTCACTCCGGGTCCGTAGGGATGCCTGAAACGTTGCTCTCCAAGGTGAAAGAGCGGCGGTGAAAGAGCGGCGGTGATGGAGCGACGGTGGAAGAGCGGCCCTTCAGGGCCGCGTTAATGCGCCCTTCAAACCCGCCCTTTAGGGCCAGTAATTTCCACAGCCCAATGTGACATCGGTCCTTGCGCCACACAACGAAAAAGCAGATGGTTTCCAAGGCGCAGGCGGTAAGCGAAACTTACCATCCTTAACGCCTAAGCTCTTTGAAATCAATATTTTCCTCGCAAGTAATTGATTTACAAGATTTAGTTTCATATTTTCCCCATAAGCTAGTGATTCCAATAGACCAGTGGGAAGGGGGGTACCTCGCGTACGGCCCCCGAATTTCCAAAAAGGGAACAGTTGGAACGAAGGTCCTTTGGCTCCACGCAAAATTTCTTTATATAATGTTAGTCACCTTCCCGCATCCGCTCTCATTCGGTTCCATCCAACAAAATATGAACTCGCTCCACATCACCTACATTGGTGGTCCAACCCTGCTGTTGGACTTCGGCGGAATCCGAATCCTGACCGATCCCACTTTCGATCCCGCAGGCGCCGAATATGTTTCCGGACCTGTCACTCTGCACAAACTGTCTCCGCCCGCGCTCCAGCCAGACCAACTGCCATCGTTCGACTACGTTCTGCTCAGTCACGATCATCACTCCGACAACCTCGATCACGCGGGACACCAATCCTTGCAGCGAGCCGAGCTCGTTTTCACCACTCCGGAAGGCGCGCAGCGTCTCGGCGGAAACGCCATTGGAATGGACGCCTGGGACAGTCGTGATCTCCGGATTGCCGATCGAACTCTGCGGATTTTTGCTACCCCAGCGCGTCACGGACCCGCAGGCTTGGAACGCGGAGCCGTGACCGGTTTCGTAATCTTCTTCACGGACTCTCCCGACCAAGGCCTGTACATCTCTGGTGACACCGTCTGGTACGAAGGCATTGCGGAAATCGCTCGACGTTTTAGGATACAGACTGCGGTGTTACACCTCGGCGCAGCGCGCGTTCCGGAAGTTGGCGAATTCCCCCTGACCATGACTGCGGAAGAGGCAGTGCAAGCAGCGAAAGCCTTCTCTGACGCAATCATCGTCCCCACACATTTCGAAGGATGGGCACATTTCTCCGAGGGCAAGGAAGATATTCTCCGCGCATTTCGCGCAGCGGGAATGGAGCAGCGGCTGTGCTGGCCGAAAGCGGGCGAAGCCATCGAAGTACGCCCAAGTCAAGACCTGCGCACTGCCGGATGAGCTTGTGCTGTTTGTCTCCAGCCACGGTCGACAAGTAACATTGCATTATGCCCGTCGAAACTGAAATCCAGGCCCCAACCTCAATCCGTGCCCCACGCGGCAATCAGATCGTCTGCAAAGGCTGGCAACAAGAAGCCGCGATGCGCATGCTGATGA
>Ga0210409_10004271_pt1 | contig 15514 bp, 8 predicted proteins | sample IncBWH17MmetaG_FD_161649 | JGI IMG/M metagenome (GOLD analysis project Ga0210409, IMG submission 161649) | Forest soil microbial communities from Barre Woods Harvard Forest LTER site, Petersham, Massachusetts, United States - Inc-BW-H-17-M | ecosystem: Environmental > Terrestrial > Soil >...
TCCGTTTTAGTCCTTGTTCGACAGCACGAGGTTGAGCACGACCGCCATCACGGTGCCGACCACGATGCCGTCCGCGGCGAGGATACGCACTGACGGCGCAAGCGCCTCGAACAAAGCGGGCGGGGCGAAGTCCACGGCCATCGCCAGGCCGAGGCTCGCGGCCAGCAGCAACAGGTCGCGCTGGCTCCTCATGCTGTCGGCGAGCATGCCGACCCGGACCGCCGCGATCATGGCAAACATGAAAATGAGCGTCCCGCCGAGGACGAATGGCGGGACGATGGCAATGAGCGCGCCGACCTTGGGCACCAGCGCCATGAGGATGAGAATGGCGCCGGCGGCGGCGACGACGAAGCGGCTCCCTACCCCGGTGAGCGAGATCGCTCCGACGTTCTGATCGTAGGAGATGAGCGGCACGCCGCCGAACAGGGCGGCGACGGCGGAGCCGAGCCCATCGGCGGCAACGGCGCCGCGCACGCGCCGCTCGGTCCCCTCGACGCCGAGCATCCGGCACAGCGCCAGCGTGATGCTCATGGTGTAGACCGCCGCCACCAGATGAAAGACGAGCACGGTGATCAGCCCGGATGTCTGCGGCCAGGTGAAGGAGCCGTAGGGCAGCACGGACGGCAGGCGGAACCAGGGGGCCTTGGCCACGACAGCGAAGTCGGCGAGACCAAGCGGTATTGCAACGAGATAGAGCACCACCAAGGCGATGAAGACCGACAGCGCGCGCCAAAAACCCGTGGTCAGGCGATTGACGGCGAGGATCAATACGACGCTGCCGATAGCGAAGGCGAACACGAGCGGTTTGCCGGCATAAGGCGTGTTGGTGCCGCCGGCGATGTTGACCGCAATGCGGATAAGGGTGATGCCGGTGACGACGAGGAGCGTGGCGATGACCACGGGCGGAAACAGCGCGCGCATCTTGCCGATGACGGGGCTGGCAGCAAACAGGATGAGGCCACCGAGCATCATGGCGGTGCTCGCACCGGCGAGACTCGAGGCCTTGGCCATCGCCACCACCGCGACGATGTAGACGGAATGGCTGCCCAGCACGATTGGCAGCCGCGCGCCGACAAAGCCGAATCCGAGCGCCGACACGGTTGTCCCGATCCCGCAGCCGAGCATCACGCCGGTCAGCATGTTGGTGCGTAGCTCGGGCGGCAGATCGAGCAATTGGCCGATCACCAGCGGCGCCGCAATCATCCCCGTGAACATGACCAGCACGTGCTGCACGCCGAACAGCGCGGTGGCGACGGCGCCCGGCTTGTCCTCGAGCGCGTAGCGCAGCTTGAGGATGGTCACGCCGCTGCGGTCGCCTTCGGCGGCCATCACGCTTCCCGCCTGTTCCGTCGGCGTAACGGATGTCATCAACTCCCCCGTTTGCTCACAGCGTCAGGTAGCTGCGCTGCACTTCCACGTTTTCGGCAAGCTCGGCCATGGTCCCGCCCCAGCGGATCTGGCCTTTCTCCAGCATGTAGGCGCGGTCGGAAACGATTTCGGCGAAGCCGACATTCTGCTCCGAGAGCAGGATCGACAGGCCGCGCTTTTTCAGCTCCACGATAGTGTCGGCGATCTCCTCGACGATCACCGGGGCGATGCCTTCGGACGGTTCGTCGAGCAGCACGACCAGCGGATTGCCCATGAGCGTCCGTGCGATCGTCAGCATCTGCTGCTCGCCGCCGCTCATGCGGCCACCGAGGCGGTGGCGCATCTCGGCGAGGTTGGGAAAGAGCCGGAACAGGATCTCGCACGTCCACGCCGGGGCTGGCGTGCCGTCGGCGAAGGCGCGCGGCGGCTGCCGTCCGGCGTCGAGATTTTCCATGACCGTGAGGTCGGAAAAGATGCGGCGGTCCTCCGGCGTAAAGCCCAAGCCGAGGCGGGCGATCTCGAACGGCCTGAGCGCCGAAATATTGCGGCCGTTGAGCAGCACCGTGCCGCTTCGCCGCGCCAGGAGCCCCATCACGGCCTTAATGGTCGTCGATTTTCCGGCGCCGTTCCTGCCCATCAGCGCTACCACCTCGCCGCGCCCGACGGTGAACGCCACGTCGTAGAGCACTTGCGCGGCGCCGTACCAGGCGTTGAGCCGCTCTACCGCCAGTGCGGGGGGCGCCGATGCGGACGGGGCGCTCATGAGCCGACCTCTCGCCGTTCGAACGTGCGCCCGCTGCCGAAATACACCTGCTGCACCACGGGATCGCCACGGACCGCCTTGGCGTCGCCGTCGGCGATCAGCCGGCCGCGCGCCATCACCACGATGCGGTCGGCGAAGGCGAACACCACGTCCATGGAGTGCTCAGTGAAAAGCACCGAGACGCCGCGCTCGACGACAAGAGCCTTCACCAAGGCGATCAGGTCGTTGCGCTCGCGCGGCGCCATGCCCGCGGTCGGCTCGTCCATGAGCAGCAGGCGCGGATCGCTCGCGAGCGCAATCGCAAGCTCCACGCGTTTCACGTCGCCATAGGCGAGCTCGCGGCTCGGCCGGTCGGCGGCTTCCTCCATGCCGACCTGGCGCAGGAGCTCGAGCGCGCGGGCGCGATGGTAGGACGCCGCTCGCCGCCACAGCCCGTAGGTTTCGCGGGCGTGGGCGATCAGCGCCATCTGCACGTTTTCGGCGACGGTCATCGAGCTGAACGTGGCGGCGATCTGGAAAGTGCGGGCGATGCCGCGGCGGCAGATCTCGCGCGGCGGCAGCCCGGCGATGTCGCGGTCCTCGAAACGGATCGTTCCGCGGTCCGGCTTGAGCTGGCCGTTGATGATGTTGAAGCAGGTCGATTTGCCGGCGCCGTTGGGGCCGATCAGGGCCAGAAACTCGCCGCGCGCCACCGCGAAGCTCACGTCATCGACGGCGCGCACGGCGCCAAAGCTTTTGCTCAGCGAGGCGACGGCGAGCTCGCTCATGAGGTGCGCAGGCGTCCGGCAAGCAGCGCAAAGGCGCCGGCGAGACCCGAGGGAAAGGCCAGCACCAAAACGAGGATGATGCCGCCGAGGAGCGCGTGCCAGTATTCGGTCTGCTGCATGACGAAATCCTGCAGGACGGCGAACACCGACGCGCCGACGATCGGACCCGACAGCGTCTGAATGCCGCCGAGGAGCACCATGACCAGGCCGTCGATGGAGCGGCCGATGCTGATCGTTTCCGGAGAGATCGAGCCCTTGGCGAAGGCGAAGATGCCGCCGGCCACGCCGCACACCGTGCCGGCTACGGCAAAGGCGAGCCAGTGCACTCGCTTCACGTGAATGCCGATCGCCTCCGCGCGCAGCGGCGAATCGCGGCCGGCGCGCATCGCATAGCCGAACGGCGCAAACAGGATGCGCCGCAGCAGGAGCACGCCGGCAACGACGAGGACGAGCGTGAGCAGGAAGAACAGCGAGAGCCGGTCGAACGGGACGCTCGGCCAGATGCCGAGCACGCCGTTCGAGCCTCCGGTAAGCTCCTGCCACTGGAACACGATCGACCAGACGATCTGGGCGAAGGCGAGCGTCAGCATCGCGAGATAGACGCCGGAGAGCCGCACGGCGAACCAGCCGAAGAGGAGCGCCCCGAGCGCGGCGGCGACCGGCGCGGTCGCCAGCGCCACGCCCATCGGCGCCGCGAACCATTTGACGGCAAGCGCGGCGCCGTAGGCGCCGAGCCCGAAATAGGCCGCGTGGCCGAAGGAGTGCATCCCGCCCGGCCCCATGATGAAATGCAGGCTGGTCGCGAACAGCACAGCGATGAGCACGTCGACGCCGAGGACGAGCGTATAGGGCGAAGAGCGCGCCAACAGCGGCAGCGCCGCCAGCACCACGAAAACGGCCAGCCCGAAGAGCGCAAACGCGCGCGAGGCCGGGCGGAGCGGCGCCTCCGGCTCGGCGCCGCTGCGCGCGGCGAGCTGCGGGCGCCCGAGCAGGCCCTGCGGGCGCGCGATCAGCACCAGGGCCATGACCAGAAACTCGGCGACCAGCGTCAGCTTGGAAAAATTCACCGAGAACCCGCCGAGACTGACGAGCCCGATGCCGATGCACAACGCCTTGACCTCGGCGATGAGTACGGCGGCAACGTAGGAACCGACGATCGAGCCCATGCCGCCGATGACGACGACGACGAAGGCGTCGGTGATCACCGTGAGGTCGATGCCGAGATTGGCCGGCTCGCGCGCGACCTGCAAGGCGCCGCCGAGCCCGGCGAGCACGGAGCCCAAGGCAAAGACCGCCGTGAACAACACCGATTGATTGACGCCAAGCGCGCCGAGCATCTCCCGATCCTCGGTCGCCGCGCGCACCAGTCGGCCGAAACGCGTGCGCGCGAACACCGCGTGCAGCAAGACGAGCACGACGGGCGCGATGATGATCAGGAAAGCGTCGTAGCTCGGCATGCGGCGGCCGAGAATTTCGATGGCGCCGCGCAGGCCCGGCGCGCGCGGCCCGAGCAGATCTTCCGGTCCCCACAGCCACAGCGCCGCATCGTTGATGACGAGAAGCAGCGCAAAAGTGGCGAGGAGCTGAAACAGCTCCGGGGCGACGTAGATGCGGCGCAACAGCACGATCTCGATCAGCGCGCCGAGAACGCCGACGATAAGCGCTGCGGCGGCGATGCCGCCCCAGAAGCCGAGCGCGCCGTTCATCGCCGTCGCCAAGGTGACGGCGATATAGGTGCCCAGCATGTAGAGCGAGCCGTGCGCGATATTGATGATGCGGGTGACGCCGAAGATCAGGGAAAGTCCGGCGGCGACGAAGAACAGGCCGGACGCCGAGGCCAGACCGTCGACGGCCTGAAACGCAAGCCCTTCCCAGTTCATTGCCGGACGATATCAGAGCCCGGCAGCAGCGTCATCGTTGGCGCGTGTGCCCTAGGGCCGTCGGCGTAGCTTCAGCCGTGCGGCGGATGCGTCAACAGCGGCGGCGGCTGTTGCGAGTTCGCGTCCGTGATCAGCGTCCCGCCATGGCCGTCGGCGACCGCGACGAAGCTTCCGGCCATGTAGTTGCCGAGGAGCGCGATCGCCGCCGTGTGCCGGCCATCGCTCACCGTCAGCGTACCGCCCGTTCCCGCCGCGTTCTGTGCATAGGCAAGCGTCGTCTGCGCGCCGAAGGCGATGTCCGGCAGGTCGATGCCGCTGTGCGGCAACGAGGACCCGGCGGTATCGCTGCTGACAGTGCCGCCGTTTGGCACCACCGGATCCCTGATGGTGACTGTGCCGCTGATCGCCCCGGAAGCGTGCGCGCCGTCACCAAACTCAAAATTACCTGACGAATAGGCCCCGACGAAATTGATTGCGGCGACCAGGCCGCCGCTGGACACGAACAGAGTTCCGCTGGTGTTGCTGCTATTAGCGGAAACGTAGCTCCACGATACATTCGGGTTGAAGGTTACGGACGGCAGGTTGATGAACTGCACGTTGTTTGAGTGGTCCCCACCGCCAAATCCGGACACCCTGCCGCTGAAGGCACTGGTTTGGTCCGCCTTATCCGCAATTGCGAGCCCGCCTTCTCCGAGGGGGAGGAACTTAACGCTTTCACCACTGGAGCCGGCGATCTTGACAATGCCGTTGTTGATCAGGGCGACGCCGCCGTTGACCACGGCGCCGAGCGTAATCGAAACTTGGTCGCCGGCGCTGTTGGCGAACAGCGTGCCGCCGTTGCTGACGGTGCCGGAGACGACCACATTGCCGCCGCTCGTCTCGACGACTGCGCCTGCACCGATCGTTCCGCCGCTAAAGATAACGTTGTTGACCTCAATCAGCGAGGAGGCGGCAATGGTGACACCGCTCACCGCACCGAACTGAGCCGCAATCGTTCCCCCCGCTGACGTCTTCAGTGTACCGCCCACGATCGTCTCGCCTACAAGCTTCACTTGTGCCCCATTGCCGGAAGCGAGAATCAAAGCCTTCGGATTGGAATTGATGACGGTTTCATTTGTGATAACAACCGATGCGCTGGTGCCAAGCGCCGCGATGGTCCCGGAGTTTATGAGGGTGGCTGAATCTATGAAAAGACCTTGCGATGTCGTTCCCTCGATCAGCCCGGCGTTGGTGACGTTCGCGACCAGTTCCAGGCGGATCGCGGTGCCGTTGCCATTGATCACGCCGGAAGATTGATTGTTGATGGTGAAGTGGCTATCGCCAATTTCGCCGGCGCCGATGATCTTGTTGTTCACATTGGTCAATGTGAACCCGCTGCCTCCGGTAATTAGGCTCTGATTGCCGGACATTGACACCGTCCCGCCGCCGGAGAGTGTCACGTTCTGCTCGATCAGCAATTCGGTGGCGCTGAAAGTACCCAAAAGATTGATGCTGCCCGCGTTATTCAGCGCTGCGGCACCCACCGTCTGCGTGGCGCCGTTTTGCACGTTGACCGCCCCGGAATTGATGAGTGTCCCGAAATCCGTCGCGCTGACCGCGGCGTCGAAGCTGCCGCCAACGGAGTTGATCGCCGTGCCGCCGCTGGCAATAGTGATATCGACGGCGCCGCCACCGCTTCGGACGAAGAGCTTGCCGCCCCCGAAAACCGTCGCGCTGGCGTCGAAGCCATGGCCACTGGCGATCTCTGTGCCACCGCTTGAGATCGCGCCGCCGACGGCCGTTCCACCGCTGAGGACGAAGAGCCTGCCCCCAGCGACTTGCGCGCCGAGGTCGGTGCGCCGGCGCTGACGGTCTCGCTGCCGCCGCTGAAGATGGTGCTCGGATCGGCCGTCCCGCCCGAAGATACGACAAGCGCGCCGCCGCTCGACACGTTGGTGTCGCTTGCGACGCCGCCGCCGGACACGATCTCGGTGCCGCCGCTCTTGAGCGCGACATCGATGCTGGCGCCGCCGAACGTCACCTTCTCGACGCCGCCCTTGAGGATCGTTGCCCCGCTGTCCGTTCCGTCGGACCCGACGATGAGCGCGCCTCCGCTGCGGACGGTGGCGTCCAGATCGGTGCCGCCGGAAAGGACTTTGAGTGTGTGGCCGCTGCTGACGATGAGACCGCTGTAGACGCCACCGCCGACCCCCAAGGTGGCGCCAGCCGGGATCGTGACGCCGGACGGCAGCGGGATGCCGCCGAAGAGCTCGAGGGTGGCGCCGGTCTTAATGGTCACGCCGCTCACGGTGGCGCCGGAGTCGATCGCCAGCACGCCGCCGCTGCTGACCGTTGTGCTGGTCAGCGCGCCGCCGCTCGTAATCTCCAGCGTGCCGGCCTTGATGGTCCAGTGGGCGGTGCTCGCGCTGCTGACCGTCCGGGTGCCGCCGACCACGTTGAAGATGGTGAAGCCTTGATACTGCGCAGCGGCGCCGATGGAGCTGAGATTGAACGTATCCGAGCCGAACCCGCCGAGCTGGAACGTATTGTTGCCCGACTGCGGATCGACGATGCCGCTGATGAAATAACCGGCGCCGAGGGTCAGCGTGTTGCCGCTGCCGGCGAACTCGATCGCCGTGCCGCCGGTGCCGATGATCGTGCCACCGTCGAAGATGCTCACTGCATGGGCGCTCTTGATCTCGATGCCGGCCGAGCCCGACACCACGCCGGTGTTGAAGATGCCGCCGGTGAAAGTGGGGCCGGCGATGTCGATCGCGGTCTTGCTGGAGAGAACCTCGCTCAAGCCGTCGATGCTGATGCCGGCTTCCGTCGCTTTGATGCTGCCGCTGTCGACGATGCCGCCGGCCACCGTGGCCGTGAAGACGCCGATGCCGAGTTTCCCCGCGATGGTGCCGGAATTGACGATCCCGCCCGAAAGCATGCCTATCTGAAAAATATCAACGCCAGTAGCGCCCGCAGAGATCACGCCGGCGTTGGTGACGCCTCCCGCAAAAGTACCTTCACCGAGCCGCAGACGCAGTCCATCGTGGGTCGCCGAAATCAAGCCGCTGTTGACGACGGCGCCGCCGCTGCCGGAGCCGCCGAATATCGCGACCCTGGACAATCCGATACCATTGGTGCCAACGATCTTGCCGCTGTTGCTGATGTCGCCAAGGAAAGTCGCGGCGTTCACGGATATGCCGCCACCGCCGGAGATCGTGCCGGCGTTCGTTATCCCCCCGGCGACGCTTCCCGCCCCGAAGAGGGTGCCATCATTAAAATCAATGCCGCCGCCGATGATTTTGCCGGCGCTGCCATTGACGATGCTGCCAAAAAAGGTCTCGACCGTTTTCAGAAAGACGTCGCCTTGCATAGTACCGGTGTTCGTAATCCCGCCGGCACCATTGCTATTCCCGAAGACGCCAACATCGGTTACCCGAATGCTCCTTACCGCCGCCGCAATTTTACCGCTATTGCTTATCCCGCCCGCGAAAGTGCCGACGGTGACAACTGCGATGGCGCTCTGGCCCGCGGAGATTGTGCCGCTGTTGACAATACCGCCGCCGGCGCTGCCGTTCCCGAAAACGGCGACGCTGACAACGTCGATACCGTCCCCTGTAGTCGCGGTAATCTTGCCGCTGTTGCTCACTCCGCCGAAAAGCGTCGACACACCTGTAATTTTGCTTCCAGTACCGTGCGCCGAGATGACGCCGCTGTTGGTAATGCCGCCGGCGAAGGTCGTAAAGTTCTGAAGCAGGATGCCGCTGTTATGCGCCGAGATCGTTCCGCTGTTGGTGATGCCGCCGCCGGCGCTTGGGTTGCCGAAGACGGCGATGCTGGTGCCGACGAAGACGCCGATCCCCGTGGTGGAGACAATCTTGCCGCCGCTGGCGTTACTGATACCGCCGGAGAAGCTGTTGACAAGCCCGACCCGAATACCGGAGTTCTTCGCCGCGATCGTGCCGCTATTGGTGATGCCGCCGCCGGCGCCGGTATTGCCGAAGACGGCGACCTCGTTGACAAAAATCCCTTCCGCGCCCGTCAGCTTGCCGCTGTTGCTGATGCCGCCGGTGAAGCTGCCAACGTTGGTGGAAACCTCGATTGCGGCCGCACTGCTCACCGAAATGGTGCCGATGTTAGTAATGCCTCCCCCCGGGCCACCCGATCCGAACATCGCGACGCTGCTGACCCACGATACCATGCGACTTCGCGGTGATCGTGCCGCTGTTGCTGATACCGCCGGTGAAGGTCGTAACCAGCTTGATCTGGATGCCGTTGGAGCCGGCGGCAATCCTCCCGCCGCTGTTATTGACGATGCCGCCGGCGAAGAGCGAGGCGTTGTCCACAAAAACGCCCGCGTTGGAGTGCCCACCGGAAATCGTGCCGCTATTGGTAATGCCGCCGGTGAAGCTCGATACCGTAGCAGGCGTGCCGCTGGTCGTTCCCACGACAATGCCGTCACCGGATTTCGCAATGATCGTACCGACCTTGCTGTTGCTGATTCCACCGGCAAAGGTACCCACGGAATTGAGACGAATTCCAGCGAAGGGGCTGTTGATTTTGCCGCTGTTGCCGATGCCGCCGGTAAAGCTGGATAGCTGGACGAGTACAACGCTCTCGCCAAGTGTACCGCTATTGGTGATGCCACCAGCAAAGGTCGAAACGTTGAAAGCCAAGATAGCGGCGGCTTGCGCCGAAATCGTGCCGCTGTTGGTAATTCCGCCGCCAAATGACGTGGTGTTTCGCACCGCGATGCCGGCGACCCCGGTCCCGCTGGAAGTCAACGGCAGTGCAATTATCTTACCCTTGCTGGAAACCTGTATGCCGCCGACGATGACCGCCGCGCTGTTGACCTCGATGCCGGCGCTAGCCGCGCGGATTGTGCCACTGTCGACGAGCGCACCTTGAATGGTGCTGTCGAGGATGGTGAAACCGGTCTCAGCGACGGTGGTGCCGCTGTTGACGATGCTGCCGAGAAAAGTCCCAACACTGGTCAGGTCGATGCCCGCGTGACCCGCGGAAATGGTGCCGGCGTTGGTTATTCCGCCGGCGATGCTGCCCGCCCCGAAGGCGGTGACAGTGGTGACGTCGATGCCCCCGTCCTTGGCAAAAATCTTTCCGGTGCTGCTGTTGACGATGCTGCCGAGAAAAGTCCCAACACTGGTCAGGTCGATGCCCGCGTGACCAGCGGAAATGGTGCCGATATTCGTTATCCCGCCGGCGGTGCTGCCCGCCCCGAAGACGGTGACAGCGGTGACGTCGATGCCCCCGTCGCTGGCAACAATCTTTCCGGTGCCGCTGTTGACGATGCCGCCGAAAAATGTCCCAACACTGGTCAGGTCGATGCCCGCGTGACCCGCGGAAATGGTGCCCCTGTTCGTTATCCCCCCGCTGGTGCTGCCGCCGCCGAAGACCGCAACGGTGCTCAGATCGATGCCGGCGCGGCAGGCGAAAATGCTCCCGGCGTTGTTGATGCCGCCGGCAAACGTGATCGTATTCTCTACGACGATACCGCTGGAGCCGGCGGAGATTTTGCCCTGACTGCCGACCTGGATGCCGCTGGAAACCACGCCGCCGCTGACTAGAATGCCGTCTTTAGTTGCGCGGATCGTGCCGCTGTCGACGATCGCGCCGGCGATGGTGCTGTCGCTGAGGACGCTAATGCCGTTCGCGGTGCCGGAAATGAGGTTGGTGTTGACGAACCCGCCGGTGAGGAAGGTGCTGCTGGTGATGATGACGCCGCCGCCGGGGCCGATCGTACCAGCATTGGTGACGCCACCGCTGAAGGCGGTGGCGCTGATCAACATCGCGTTGGTGTGACCGCTGAACTTGGTCGGATATGGCCCCGTAAATTCCATTGGCACCCCCCGAAGGCGTTATGCCGGAACGAGATGTAGCGTGCTGAACGCGTTCACCAGACTGCCGCAGAACGGCACCTTGGTCGAAGCCTTCTGCGGTGTCCAGTCGTGTTTTCCTAAAGCTTGTCGATTAAGCTGACGTGACCGGGAACAATTGCGCCGCAGTCGGTGTGGGCTTTGATGAACGTCCGCGGCGGAGAATTCTGCTCGAGACGAACGATAAGGCGATCGCATCAGCGAGCACGAAGGCTTGCCCCGGCGCCGGCACCCCGGGATCGCGGAACGCGCGCGCCGCTCGATCCGCCGCCGGGCGCAGCTTCTTTATCCCCGTGTTTCTTTATTGTGTTGATCTGCACCCGCACTAGCCGTGCGGCGCATGCGTCAACAGCAGCTGCTGTTCGGGTCGCGTTTCCGTGACCAGCGTGCCGCCATGGCCGTCGGCGACTGCGACGAAGCTTGCGGCCATGTAATTGCCGAGGAGCGCGAACGCCGCCGTGTGCCGGCCGTCGCTCACCGTCAGCGTCCCGCCCATGCCGGTCGCGTTCTGTGAATACGCAAGCGTCGTCTGCGAACCGAAGGCGATGTCCGGGAGATTGATACCCGGCCGCGGGAAGGTGGAGGCCGCACTCGGCTGGACGCTGCCGCCATTGGGAACCGCCGGATCGGTGATCGCGACAGTGCCGCCGGCCCCGGAGGTGATATGGAAGTTACCCGCCGAATAGCTGCCGACCATCTTGATGGCAGCGACCATCGTGCCGCCGCTGGAGATGAACAGCGTTCCGCTGCCGGCGGCGGGCACGTAGCTCAGGCTGATCGTGTTGGGGGCGGACGCGACCGACACAAGGTCGATGAACTGCTCGGGTTTCGAGTGCCCCGAACCGCCGAACCCGGACACCCTGCCGCTGAAGGCGCTGGTGTGGCCGACCGTGTCGGCGATTTTGAGCCCGCCGCTGCCATTGGACAGGAACCTGACGCTCTCGCCGCTGGAGCCGGCGAACTCGACGATACCATCGCCGATCAAGGCGACGCCGCCGTTGACCACGGCGCCGCTCGCGATCTCGATCAGGTCGCCGGTGGCGCTCGCGAACAGCGTGCCGCCATTGGTGACGGTGCCGCTCACGATCGCCGTGCCGCCACTCGTTTCGATGATTGCACCAGCGCCGATCGTTCCGCCCTTCAGCGTCCCGCTGAGCGTACTGCTATCGAAGCCCGTAATCTGTCCGCCGGCTGAACTCTTCAGCGTGCCGCCCGAGATCGTCACATCAACGAGGGAAATTTGCGCCCCGTTGCCGGACGCAAGGATCAGGGCCTTGGTCGTGGAGTTCACAACGGTAGTTTCCAGAATTTGCGCGAACGCGCCGGTGCCCAGCGCCGCGATCGTCCCGGAGTTCGTAGTGAGCGAGGCGCTGCCGCCGATGGCAACCCCTCGTGAGGTCGTCCCCTCGATCAATCCGGCGTTTGTTACCGTCGCAACGATGTCCAGTTCGCCCACGGTGCCGCTGCCGTTGCCATTGATGATCCCGCCGGCCTTGTTGACGACGAACAGCGCAAACTCTCCGCCGAGCCCGCCGCCGCCGACAATCTTATCGTTGACATTGGTCAGTGTGAAACTGTGGCCGCTGTCGGTGATCAGATTGTGGCCACCGGCCATCGACACCGTGCCGCCGCCGGAGAGCGTCACGTCGTGCGCGATGAACAGGGTCGTGCTGCTGGTGCTGCCCAGAAGGTTGATGCTGCCCGCATTGTTGAGCGTCGCAGCGTCCAGCGTCAGCGTCGCGCCGTTTCGTACATTGATCGTCCCGGAATTGACCAGCTCGCCGGAATCCGTCGCGCCGGCCACGACGTCGAGTTCACCGTGGGCGGAATTGACGGCCGAGCCGCCGCTGAAGATCGTGACGTCGATGGCGGTGCCGCCGCTCTGAACGAAGAGCTTGCCGCCACTGGAAATGCGGGCGCCGTCATCGGTGCCGCCGGCGCGGATGGTTTCGGTGCCGCCGCTGAAGATCGTGGTCGGATCGGCCACGCCGCCCGAGGACACGACCAGCGCGCCGCCGCTTGAAACCTTGGCGTCGATTGCGGCGCCGCCGGCGGAAACGATTTCGACGCCACCCTTGCGGATCGTCGCCCCGCTGTCGGTGCCGCCGGCGCCGACGATGAGCGTGCCCCCGCCGCTGACGGTCGCGCCGAGATCGGTGCCGCCGGAGAGGATTTTGACGGTGTGGCCGCTGCTGACGGTGAGACCGCTGAAGGCACCCCCGGCGAGCCCAAGGATGGCGCCCGCCGAGAGCTGGACGCCGGGCGGCAGCGCGATACCGCCGACGAGCTCCACCGTGCCGCCGTTCGAAATGATCGCGCCACTCACGATGGCGCCCGACTCGATGATTTCCGTGCCGCCCGCCTTGACGAAGCTGCTGCTCGCGGTGCCGCCGGATTCGATCACCAGCACGCCACCGCTGCTGACCGTCGTGCTGGTCAGCTCGCCGCCGCTCGCAACCTCCAGTGAGCCGCTCTTGATGGTCCAGTGGGCGGTGCTGGCGCTGGTGACCGTCCAGGTGCCGCCGACCACGTTGAAGGTGGTGAAGCCGAGGTATTGAGGCCCGATCGAGCTGAGATCGAACGTATCGGAGCCGCTCCCGCCGAGCTGGAAGGTGTTCTTGCCGGAAGGATCGACGGTACCGCCGATGCTGTAGCCGGCGCCGAGCGTGAGGGTGTTGCCGCTGCCGGCGAATTCGATCGCCGTGCCGCCGGTGCCGACGATGACGCCCCCATCGAAGACGCTCACCGAATGGGCGCTCTTGATCAAGATGCCGGCCGAGCCGGCGACCACGCCGGAGTTGGAAATGCCGCCGGTGAAGGTCGGCCCGGCAATGTCGATCGCGGTCTTGCTCGAGAGGACCTCGCTTGCGCGTTCGATCAGGATGCCGTGGCTCGTCGCCTTGATGCTGCCGCTGTCGAGGATCGCGCCGCTGATGGTACTCGCGAACAGGGCGATGCCGGTTTTAGCGGTGATGGAGCCGGAATTGACGATACTGCCCACGACGCTCGCAACGCCGAACGCGTTGGTGGTCGACTTGCCGAATTCGATGCCGATATGTCCGGCGCTGATCGAGCCCCTGTTGCTGAGGCCGCCCAGGAAGGTTCCTACGCCGCGGACGACGATGCCGTCGCCGTGCGCGAAGGGATCACCTTTCGCCACGATCACGTTGGCGTTGATGATGGCTCCGGCGATGGTATCAGCCTGGACGACGATGCCCTTCGCCGCCGATATCGTGCCGCTGTTGACGACGCTGCCGCTGGCACTGGTGCTGCCGAGCACCGTGGCGCTGCTGCTCTTGCTGATCGCGATGCCGGTCCCAGAGGTCGCCGTGATCTTACCGCTGTTGCTGACGCCGCCGGAAAGCGTCTGCACACGTACGATGTCGATTCCGGTGCCATGCGCCGCGATCACGCTAGTATTGGCAACGGCCCCGGTGAAAGTAGCGCCTGCGGCAAGAAGAATGCCGCGGTCCGACGCAGTGATCGTGCCGGTGTTGGTAATGCCGCCGGACGCGCTACCGCCGAAAACCGTGAAGAAGCCGTAATGGATGCCGGTCTCCGCCACCAGCCTTGCGCTGTTGACAATGGCGCCGGCAAAAGTGGCCACTGATTGGAGTTGGATCGCATTAAACGCCGCCGAGATCGTGCCGGTGTTGGTGATGCCGCCGCCGGCGCTGCTGTCCCCGAAGACGTTAACCCGGGTCACGGCAATACCCATGGCCAAGGTCGCCGTGCCTGCCGTGATCGTGCCGCGGTTGATGATCCCGCCGGAAAGCGTGGTCACGCCGGAAATATTGACGCCGGTCCTTCCGGCCACCACGGTGCCGCTGTTGGTGATGCCGCCGAGCGCTGTCGCGCCGAACACCTTGATGCCGCTGAACGCGGAAATCGCGCCATGGCTGGCAATCTGCACGCCGCCAAAAACGTCGCCACCGCTGACCAGGACGCCGTTCGCCCCGAAATTCGCCGCCACAATCCTGCCGCCATCGACGATCGCGCCCCCAATGGTGCTGTCGAGGATGCTGACGCCGGTCTTGGCGACGATCGTGCCGCTGTTGACGATGCTGCCGGCAAATGTTGCGACCGGGAGTGTGCCGTCGATTTGGGAGCCGCCGATCACAATACCGCCCTATCCAGCGGAAATCGTGCCCTTGTTGTTGATGTCGCCGACAAACGTCTTGATGTCCTCGAGGAGAACGCCGTTAAGGGCGGTCGTCAGCGTTCCGTCGTTTTCGATGTCGCCTGAAAAGACTGTCACGTCGAGGGCTTTGATGGCGCTGAAATCCGAGGAGATCGTACCGGTATTCGCAACGGAGCCGTCGAAGATCGATACGTCGCTTACGAAAATGCCGCGAGCCGAGACCCCCGCAGAGATCTTGCCGACGTTGCTGATGTCGCCCGTGAAGGTAGTGACCAGCTTCACCTCGATGCCGGTGGAGCCGGCCGCAATTCTGCCGACGCCGCTATTGACGATGTCGCCGGAGAAGAGCGAAGCGTTTTCGACGAAAATGCCGTCAGCGCCCGCGGAAATCGTGCCCGCGTTACTGATGCTCCCGGCGAAGGTCGTGACCAGCTTGACCTCGATGCCGGTGGACCCGGCCGCAATCCTGCCGCTGCCGCTGTTGCTAATATCGCCGGAGAAGAGCGAGGCGTTGTCGACAAAAATGCCGACGCGTCCTGTCGAGGTAATTGTGCCAGCGTTGCTGATGCCGCCCGTGAAGGTCGACACCAGCTTGACCTCGATGCCGCTGTCGCCTGCTGCAATCCTGCCACTGGCGGCGTTGCGAATGCCGCCCGAAAAGATCGAGGTGTTGCTGACGAAAATGCCGTCGTGGGAATGCCCGGCCGAAATCGTGCCGCTGT
>Ga0210409_10004272_pt1 | contig 15514 bp, 14 predicted proteins | sample IncBWH17MmetaG_FD_161649 | JGI IMG/M metagenome (GOLD analysis project Ga0210409, IMG submission 161649) | Forest soil microbial communities from Barre Woods Harvard Forest LTER site, Petersham, Massachusetts, United States - Inc-BW-H-17-M | ecosystem: Environmental > Terrestrial > Soil >...
TAAGGATTATGGCGGGCCGGGTGGGATTCGAACCCACGATTTGCGGCTCCGCAGGCCGCCGTCTTGGTCCTGGCTCGACTACCGGCCCCGGAAAATGCATTCTCGTTTCCCCTTATAACGGGTACAATGGCAAAACCCAACTCGACTAGGCGACCTTCTCAGACATCTTGTCCGACAACAATTTCATATGTCGAGCCGAATGCATCTTTGTGTAGAAATGTTCACCTGCACGAAGTGTCAGAAGCGCGAATTCCAAATGACGCAACTCTCGGAAATGAGACTCCTAGCGGAATGTGTCGGATGCGGAACATCTTTTGTTGTGGACTCCATCAGCGAGAAGAAGTCTCGGATCGAAGCTGCGGACCCTAACCAGCACCTTACTTGGAACTGGAAGAGTGAACAGTGGGTCGCTGCTAAGAGATAGTAGTCTCAATTATGACGCGACTATCGTGGACACCGATTTGAACCTACGCGGAAGTGCCGGAAGGAGCAACCTCTAAGGTTAATCCCTCAGGTCCTACATATTCTGCGTCTGGACGAAACAGTCTGTTATCGTTTAACTGCTCAATTATGTGGGCTGTCCAACCTACAGTCCTCGCGCACGCGAAGGTGCACGTGAAGAGTTCGGGGGGAATCCCGACCGCATGCAAAACTACCGACGAATAGAATTCAACGTTCACATCGATCGGCCTCTCCGGATGCTGCTCGCGTAAAAGTTTGCGAGCGGTCTCCTCTACTGTTGTCGCGAGTTTGAACAATTCAGGATCGACTATCTGACGTGCAAGCTCTTTCAAAACTCTTGACCGCGGATCCTCGGTCCGATAAACCCTATGGCCAAAACCCATTATTCTATCGTGCTTCTGCAGCCGATCCCTTAGCCAACCCTCTGCATTCTCCGGCGTCCCAATAGACTGCAACATCTCCCACACATAGATAGGCGCACCTCCATGAAGGGGGCCCTTCAAGGCAGATATCGCGGCTACAACAGCAGAGTGAACATCGGTCAGCGTCGAGGCAGCAATCCGAGCCACAAAGGTCGATGCGTTAAGGCTGTGATCCGCGAGCAACGTGAAGTACGAATCCAAGGCGCGAACGTGTTCAGGTCTACCCGGTTTGTTGTTGAGCATGTACAGGTAGTTCGCCGCGTGGCCAACCCCCGGTCTAGGAGTGACGGGTTCCTGGCCTTTTCTCAGACGGTGATATGCGGCGACGATTGTAGGCATTCGAGCCGTGAGATCTATGCTCGAGTCGATGATCGAAGGGTCAGTACGGCCCCGTAGACCTCCTAGAATGGAGACCGATGTCTGAAGTGCTGAGAGAGGCTCGGCAACTCTTGATTCTCCTCTCAAGAACCCGATGACTTGATTCGGCAAAGCATGTTCGCGGGAAAAACGAGCTTCCAAGGCAGAGAGTTCTTGTCGATTCGGAAGGTGCCCGTACCAAAGGAGGTGAGCCACGGATTCGTAGGAAACGCGCCCGGCCAATTGAGTAACGTCGTAACCTCTGTAAATTAGTCGTCCTGCTTGACCGTCGATCTTGGTGAGAGAAGTCGTAGCGACGATGACGCCTTCGAGACCTTTTGGCGCGCGAATCATGACGTTTCGTGACGCGATGGATATCAACCATAATTAAGGAATACCAAGAGACAATCTTAGTAGGCGGGGAAAGCCTTTTTCAACGCCGGCAAGGTCGAGGCGACCGTCGATATCGGCCTTGACGAGTAAGATTCACAAGATCGCGGTATTGCCTGGAGATGGAATCGGCCCCGAAGTTGTCGAGGCCACGCTCACGGTCCTTAGTGCAGTTCAGAAAGTTGCTGACGTTAGGCTCGAGATGCTGAAGGGGGAGGCTGGATTTGATGTGATTTCGAAATACGGGACTAATCTCCCGCCGAAGACGGTGGAGATGATCAAGAAGACTGACGCATGTCTCAAGGGACCCATGACGACTCCAGAAGAGCCAGGATCGCCACGGAGCGTCGCGGTCACTCTCCGTTCCATGTTCGACCTCTATGCCAACATGCGACCCGCTCGTACTCTTCCAAACGTTCCTTCCCTGAAGCCAAATATCGACTTGATTGTGGTCCGAGAGAACACGGAAGATCTCTACGTTGGAAAAGAGTTTGAGGTCGCTCCTGGGATAGGGATTGCGATCAAGGTCAACACGACCAGGGCCTCTGAACGAATCGCGACATTTGCTTTCGATCTTGCTATGAAGAGAAGAAAGAAACTGGCGTTCGTCCACAAGGCGAACATCTTGAAGCTGACCGATGGAATATTCAAGCAAGCAGTGTTGAATGTGGGTAAGAACTACCCTGCAGTAGAACTAGAAGACATTCACGTTGACGCAGCAACCATGCAATTCATTCGACGTCCTGAGAGCTTTGACGTCGTTGTTGCGACCAATCTCTATGGTGACATCCTGACCGACGAAGCTGCAGCTCTAGTCGGTGGACTAGGGGTAGCTGCGGGGGGAAACATAGGCGACCACTATGGCATGTTCGAGCCCGCTGGCGGTTCTGCACCAAAGTACACAGGACAGAACAAAGTAAACCCGATCGCCATGATTGAAGCCTCACGGATGATGCTTGATTTCCTGGGCGAACCCGAAGCTGCCGCAAAAGTCGAGAAGGCCACAATGAAGGTTTTGGAGGAGGGCAAGGTGCTAACTTTCGATCTGGGAGGAACCGCTCGCACTAGCGATATGGGTAATGTGATCGCCGAAAGGATCCTCGATTCTAAGTAGCGATTACATTCGGTCAGCTAACTTCAGGCCTAACAATCGTGTCACGCTTTTCAGCACAGTTCCGGTAGCGTCTACCAAACTCGCTCTTTGCCGCTGCAACTCTTCATCCTTCAAGTGTGAAATGTCAGATTTTTCGTAAAACTCGTGGAACCGTTGAGCGAGATCGTTGGCGTAAAGGCAGAGAAGGGTTGGATTAAGCTCTTCAGAGGATCTTGCAAACGTCTCTGGAAACCGTGCTAGAGCGAGTATGAGGTTCTGCTCGGCAAGTTCTTTGAGTCTGCCAAAGTTGGTAGCCCGCTTGAGTGGGCCGAGTTTCTTGAGAATCCCGAGTCCTCGAGTGTAAGCGTAATTGATGAAAGGTGCACTGTTCGCTTCGAAGTTCAAAGCCCTATCCCACGTAAAATTCGTCGACTTTACGCCTTCAACCGAGAGCATAGCATATCGGACAGCTGATATCGAGAGGCTCTCGGCGACACGTTGCTTAACCTCCTCAGGTAATTCGGATGACCTCTTGTCCACCTCTTCCCTTGCGCGATGTAGAGCTTCATCCAGTAGCTGGTCAAACGTAACGTATCGTCCTCTCCGGGCCGACATTCTCTGTCCCTCAAGAGTAAGCAGCCCAATTGGAAAGTGGAGGAAGTTCATTGCCTGTTTTCTGTATCCAAGAACCCACATTGCAACTTTGACTTGGAGCTGTGCGAGAGACTGTTCGACTCCGATCACGTTAACGACGCGATCCGCTTTCTCGAACTTGTAGAGACTGTAAGCGATGTCCCTCGTCGGGTAGAGAGTAGTTCCATCTGAACGTGTGAGGGTGAGTGAGGACACCTCGAAGGATTTTGAGAGTCCAAGCCTTTCCCGAAGAGCATGAATATCGACTGCTTTCCCAACATCAAGCACCCACGCCCCAGCTTTGTTGTGGGCTAGTCCGGTCTCCTTCAAACGATCGAGTAGTTCTGAGACTCTTCCTGACCAGAGCATTTCGCTCTCCCAGTCCCACTCATCAAATTGAATGTGGGCCCTTCGAAGAGTCTCTTCGAACCCTGCGAGCACCATTTGACTGACCCGCCTGATCAGGCTCTTGGTATCCGGATCCGCTTTTTCGTATTTCCTGATGAGTTCGTTGATAGATCGTTGCGGATCTGGATCGTCTCTAATCTTCTGGGTGAGAAGATCAAACTCGACTGGATATTTGCTCTGAAGCTCAGCGGCAACTCCTACCCATTCGTCCAACTCTTTCGTCACAGCTACTATGTCGATGTCAGAAGCGTTTGTTTTTCGGAGTAGGGCTAGCCGTTTCTTGTTCTCATCAAGTTCCACGAGGGTCGAGGTTATCGAGTATATTTTGCCAAAGAACTCATCAGGCTTCCCATCGGGCTTTGCCTCTCCGAGTAGCCTGTACCCATAGGCCATCTGTGCTACTTGTCTTCCAGTGTCGTCAATGTAGAAATGGGTCCTGACATCATAGCCTCGTGCGTCAAGAATTCGCGCGAGAGTGTCTCCAAAAATGGAGTTCTTCGCGGTGCCTATGTGAATGGGTCTTGCTGGGTTAGCACTTGTGTGTTCGACAATGAGACGGTGAGGTTGACTAGTCTTCAGTAATCCATACGTTGACCTCTCTTGGAGAATGGCGTCGAGAGTTAGCTGTGCGAGAGCATCAATTTTCGCTTTGAAATTGACATAGCCAGGCTCTGCAGCCTGAACCGACTCGACTAGGTGGTGTTGTTTTGTCTTGTCTAGTTCATCGACAATCTCTCTAGCGATAGCCATCGGCTTTGATTTCTGAACTCTGGCGAGCTCAAACGACAGGGAACTTGCAAGGTGACCAAATTCTTGGTTGGGCGGGTCTTCTAGGCTCGAGGCGACGTCCAAGTCAGGGAAGCGCTTATTGTCTGACCTCTGGAGGTTCGAGTATGCGGTGCGAAGCAACCTCTCGCATTCGGCTCTGAATTGTCCGAAAGGATCAGGAGACTGATCCTCTGTGACTGTTGGCTTCTCTGTCATGTCTTTCAAACTTAGTTTGAGAGCATCTCGGACATGAGAATCTTCTTAATAGAACTCTCTAGACGAGCACCTTCGAAGGTGCCTTGGACGGTACTGCTGGGACCGGTAGACATACTGGTCATCTTGCTGGTTTCCATCGTCGCCGGATTCGTAGGGGCCCTTTTTGGATTGGGAGGAGGAGTCTTGATCATCCCCTTTCTGACGCTCGTTGAGGGGGTCCCAGTGCCGCTCGCTGTAGGGGCAAGCATAGTCTCCGTTGTGGCAACCTCCAGTGCCTCAGCCGCCACTTACGTTCAGGATCGTCTCACGAACCTACGGCTCGGGATGTTTCTCGAAATAGGCACTGTGGCGGGAGCCATAACAGGAGCCTTCGTTGCGGTGTTTCTGCCAGCGTCAGCGCTTTTCGTACTTTTTGGGCTAATCCTACTATATGCAACGATCATCATGATTAGGGCCAGAGGCATGGATTTCCCAGCGAACGTAGAGCCGGATAAGATGTCTAGAATTCTGGCACTAGGTAGCCAGTACGAAGATCATAGCCTGAATAGGGTCGTCAAGTACGAAGTCACCCGGACACCGCTCACAGTCTTTATCGGCTATTTCGCAGGGATAGTTTCAGGTTTACTCGGTGTGGGCGGTGGAATCATCAACGTTCCCACAATGAATCTTGTGAGTAAGGTTCCTGTCAAGGTAGCCTCAGCTACCAGTAACTTCATGATTGGTGTTACGGCTGCTGCCAGCGCGTCTGTCTATCTCCTCAGGGGGGACGTTCATCCGCTACTCGCTGCTCCGCTGATCATAGGAGTTGCGGGAGGAGCGCTAATTGGAACTAGAGTATTGAAAGTGACGCCGCCGTCACGAGTGAAGGTAGCGTTTGGAATCCTCCTTGCGGTGATATCTCTGCTTATGATATTGAAGGGATTCAATCTGGCCGTGGTGCTGTAAGAGCCGTGGACCTCAACAAGCTCGTATCTTATTCGTTGCGTGTCGGAGTCTCTCTTAGCGCTCTATTGAGCGTGATCGGTCTCTCTGTGTGGGCCGTTGGTGGTTTCAAGAGCGTCGTCGCGATTATGGGGTCAGAGATTGCTGGGACGGTTGCTTCGGCGGTACGTGGAGAGGCGTCTGGCATCATCTACCTTGCGATTGCAGTTCTCATAGCCACTCCAGTCTTTCGAGTCGCAGTATCCTCAGTCTATTTTGCACGTGAAAGAGATAGCAAATATGTTCTGATCAGTCTGGCAGTTCTCTCCATGCTGATATTCGCTCTTGTCTCAGGATATGCGGGCTAAGGGCGAGCCTGATCATTGAGAATCAATATCTTGATCGGGGGTGGATTGATTCTGGCAGTTAGCATCCTTCTCTTCAACTCCACGGCCGTCGCTTCCGTCTTCGGATTCGCTGTTGGAAGCTTGAATGTAATCATCGGAATTCTTACCCCAAGAGCAGTTGGAATAACGATCCCAGCCGACCAAGCGGGTCCATTGAAATTGTCAATTGACAAAGGGGTCATTCGGACCAATATCTACGCTCTTGCCTTTTTGGAAAAGAAGATGGTTCTAAGAAAACTGAGTTCAGCAAACCTAACAGTCGTAGCTGCTCTTATCTTAGCGATCCTGGGAGTAGCCGTAGCAGGCTACTTCGGTGCCATAGCAGGCGGCATCACAGCATTCTCACTCCAGGAATTCCTTACGCAGAGGCGAAGAGATGAGATCAAACGAGGAGACACTCTAGACGCCTCGGGCAGCAGCGACCTTGAGTTTCCCTACGATGAAATCGAGCATGTTCAGTTGCTAGGGAACAGAGTTCAGATCAATCTCAAGGATAGGACGGTGAGGATCGCTATTTCCCGTCGGTCCGCTAGAACTCTGGGTCCTGTGCTTGAGAAGATTATTCCTGCAAAGATTCTGTCGAGGCCAGTTCCTTCTGGGAAAGACCTCTAAAGAAGAGAACGAGAAGTGCTATCATTCCAGTCGCGACCGTTGCGAGCTCTCCTGCCGCCAATACGCGATTCGGCTCGATGAACAATGCGCCACGTCCCGTCGTTTCGACATAGAAAGCCCATGCCATGAAGATCATGCTTGCTAACCCAGTTGCGACAGTGTAGATCCAGAGTCCGCTCCAGAAGAGAGCACGAGAGTTTCGCGTTGAGGCCATGACGAATGTGAATAATCATCGGTGCGCGCTATTAACGTGGCGTAAAGCCTAGAGTCCACTCGACAGTTTCGACCTGGGAACGGGGGTTCTCAATAGTTTGCTTTGGCCTTACAGTCAAGAAACTAGTTTTTATTCCGACAAAGTTCAACAACGACCAGGGACCGTAGTCTAGATCGCATTCGGTCGGCTACGCGGCTGGCGAGGACAACCAGGATAGGACATCGGGCTCCGACGCTCGTTGCGGGGAGACCCGAAGATCGTGGGTTCAAATCCCACCGGTCCCGCTTTGCCAGATAGGAAGGGGAAGCAAGGAAGAAGGGTGTCTCCTGTGTGGCTCCGAGTTGTATCGAGGTCCCACTCTATGCTACAGGCACACAAAACATGACTCTCGGGCCGCGGGTAAACTATTGTTGGCCCCCTTTTTTCCTAGAGGGCTCTCGCCGGCTGGAACGTTTCTCGGCGAGGATTCTCGTTTACAACGCAGAATAGGCTTGAAACATGATCTTCGAAACGAAACTCTTCCTATAGGGAAAAGGATGGATAAGGCGTGGTTACGGGATTGCCTGTCCAGATTCCCGATCAGGGCTTATTCTGAGCCTATTCGGCTAATAGCATGGTGGACAGGTTCTCTGTTCCAGGCGGGACTGAAGTGGCATTCCAAGCCCTTTCTGGAAGTAGAGGTATCCGTCCACGTAGTTCTGGTGTGAAGAGACGAAGATGAAGTAGATGTAATTCCACGGCAGTGGGAATGATCCAGAAGGCGCAGTCCAGCCCATGGTAATCTGTGCCATGTCTCCTACCGGAATAATGATTGGAAGCAGGGTGCAAGTAGCTGACTGTCCACTCCCACACTGAGTCGGGTGTCCCGAGGCAAGCTGCCATGAAAGACCGCCGGCTAGCGGGATGTTAGTCATGTAGACTTGTAGGAACTTGACAGGTGTGGATCCAGTGTTCGCTACGTCCACCTCAACATTGCCAATACAAGTGCCAGTGGTCGAGCCTGAGATCTGGTTGTTTCCGGTGCCACACCATCCATTCGTACCGTACTTCGCGGTGCCGCTCACGACATTCCCCGCGATTACGATCGTCCCGTTCTGATCGAGGTCCAAGCTACCGACTACATTATTGATTATCTGACCAAGATCCGCGCTTTCGATTTCCAACCTCCCGGTTACGCGATTGTTGTTTACAATAGTCTCATGACCAACCTCGTTCTCAACCTGGCCAGTGACGTTGGAGTTAGTCATACTGAAGTAGCCACGACCACCGGCGTACATCGCTGCACCGCAAGCATCGGTGCAGATGCCTGGGTTGCCAGAAGTGTTGAGTCTGCTTCCGGAAATGGTGACCGTCTGGACATTATACAGGCCTGTATAGCCTGAGACACTTGAGTTCTTGAGCGTCACAACTGATGCCTGGTCAACTTCCAATCCCCCGTTGATGGTCCCGCCTACTACGGTCAGGTTGGCCCCAGTAGACACATACACGTTCCCGTTTACTGTTGAGGTAATCAGACAGGCACCGTTCGTGGGAACGAGGACATCCCCCGTATGCGGGGACGTTATTGATCCACCGCATGTCAAGTACGAACCACCGGGGGCACATCCTACATTCGTATCCTGGGATCCGCATGCGGCAACGGTCTCAGGAATTGACACGACATAAGTCGCAAACTGAGCACGAACAGTCGTGAACTTCTCAGAATAGGCAGCACCCGCATTGTCCTGGGTCGCCTGGGACGTAAAGGCAGGCACTACCCAGATGTAGACAATGGCGGACATGAGTATTACGATGAGAACCATCATTACCTCTGCGATAATCGTGGCCACTCCTCTTCGTGATCGACGGAGATTGGAGAGCATAGCCACCACAAGGTGGTAGGCAACTGTAGGGCAAAAGGAACCTGTTACAATCGCTAAGGCGCGACCTAGACAACCCCTTTGGTCTTCGCCCAAGGGGCAGTCTCACGTCAGATATTCGAGAGAAGGGGGTCGTACCAATCTCTTCAGGAAGCTGGCGAGAAAGCTACGCTCAGCCTTGCCTTTGCCCGCAGGACGGGCAGAAGAAGAGGCTGGAGTCGTAGGAATGCCGACATTTCTTACAAATTACCTGCACCCCGGATTGCAGCGCCGTCGACACCCCGGCCGAAGGTGATGAAGCGGCCGAAGCTTGGTCCGGGAGGACGACTCCAATTATCGCGGTTATCACTCCGGCGACGAATATTATTCCACCGAGAACGAAATAGACGATGTCGTTCACGCAGGCAAAAACGTTCCCGGACAAGATAGTTCCCAGACAGGACGAGACAGCGGATAGGGTCACTAAAGGACCCAAGATAACCATCCCTATTCCGACGAAGAAAATGACCGGTCGCATTGAGTTGGGGCCCCTCTAAGATGGCTCAAACTCGTTTTTTTCGATACTGTCTTTCTAAGTCTCCGTTACCTAACTTCTAGGCCAGGAGGAAGATCGGGACCTCTAACTGTGCCTATCGATTGAAACGTTCAGTTCTTTGAGATACGAAGGTGAATCGGCCGAACCACCTGTGACTGAGAATGTTGCATCCGCCCGGACTTTGAAACGAACATTCTTCGTCTCTCCACCAAATACAGCCCTTACTTCTCCTATCTTGGCGCTGTTGACGGTCTCTGGAATTATCCTCAGATTCTTGTCCCTTCGACTGAACCACGCAATGAGACTATCGCTCAGGATCTGTCCAGTCTTGTTAAACGGGATCCCTTTGTGTTTCTCATTGAATTCCAGCGTTAGAGCCTTACGTGACTCCTTCGCCACTGATTCTACATAACCGAGAAGCCGTTGCGAATCATCTTTTCCCGCGAGTTTGTCGGTCATCGGAAACTCACTTCGAAACCCTTGTGCCTCCGAATTCTCTGAACAGGTAAAGTATCCATTGTCACCATCTTCTACTCCGACCACGAGATCTGTTTCTCTGATCAAAGCGGCGTTGGGGTCTTCTGCCTCCAGCACCGCCCATGGGCCGGCCTGGAAGGTGGATGCGGGGGATGTTGAGTCCAGGAACGTCGGGTGGGCTAATCTCGTCCAGTGTCGCAGAAGTCATCCGTCGCAATCCCTCGAATACAGCCCAATCCTCTCTGGTGAGAAATGAGATGGCAATTCCTCTTCGTCCAGCGCGAGCAGTCCTACCGATCCGGTGAAAATACATCCCAGGGTCTTCCGGCATATCATAGTTGATCACGTGACTTACTTTCGGAATATCGAGACCTCTTGCCGCGACATCCGTCGCAATCAAAAGGCCCGTCTTCCCAGTGCGGAATGCTTGAATTGCCATATCTCGCTGTCTCTGCGAAAGGTCGCCGTGGATCGCCATTGCGTCGTAGCGGTTAGCGTGCAAAGCTTGAGCCAGTCTGTCGCAACGAATCTTTGTTGCGCAGAATACGAGTCCTCTGCTTATCAGGTCCTTCTCGAGAAAGCTGCAGAGCGCTCTAAATTTGTCGTCCTCTTCAAGTTGAACTATTTTCTGGTCAACTGTATCCACGGACAGCTCATCGCTGTCTATGAAGATAGTGAGAGGATTGCGCAGGTAACGTTGGCTAAGCCGGACGATCTCCTGAGGCATGGTTGCGGAGAAGAGAGCCGTCTGATGGTTCTTCGGGACTTGATTGAGAATGTAGTTGATGTCGTCGATAAAGCCCATGTCCAGCATCCGGTCCGCCTCATCCAGAACGACAAACTTCACATTGTCGAGCCTTATCGTCCTCCTCTCCATATGGTCCGTCAATCTACCCGGAGTGGCCACGACGATCTTGGCCCTCGGATCCTGCAACCGATCCATCTGAAGGTTGATGCTCTGCCCCCCGTAAATTGGCACGGCTCTAATCCTCAGATGTCGAGCCAGTTTCGCGAACTCCCCCGCAACCTGCTCAGCCAACTCACGAGTCGGCGCCAGAACGAGTCCCTGTATCCCATTAGCCTCAGGTCTGATGTTCTGTAGCATCGGAACGGCGTAAGCAAGGGTCTTGCCGCTCCCGGTGTGGGCCTGACCTATCAAGTCCCGGCCTTTGAGAATAGGCGCGATAGCCTCCGCCTGTATTGGGAAGAGTTCGTCGAAGCCCATGTCCTTGATGCCTTGCAACAGCCGAGGGTCTAGGTCGAAGGCTTCGAACTGCCCCGTCGTGCTCAATCTGGTTCAGAATGCCCTAACAAGGGGAAGATAAAGAATCGTGATTCCAAGGTTAGGCTTAAGCCGAACCATCTAAGGGCATACAGCAGTGCATTCACTGAATGGTGAAGATCACTAGACAGAGAATTACGTTATTCCTAGTCCTAGTATTCGTATTTCTCACGGTTCAAGCCGCCTTTCCGCAGAAAGCGCATGCGCAATCTAACATCTACGTAGCTTCTCTCGACCAGAATATTGATCCCGGAGCCGAAGACTTCGTAGTCTCATCAATCAACGATGCTACTTCGTCGGGAGTTCACAACTTCATCCTCATCCTCAACACCAATGGTGGAAGCGGCGCAAATATGGAAAACATCATCAGCGCTATCTCGAACTACGAGAGCACGAGCGGCAACAATTTCACCACCCTAGTTGCTCCAAGCAGCGCACATGCATTCAGCGCAGGTGCTTACATTGCCGAATCTTCGAATCAGATCTTCATGGTGCCAGGTACGGTCATTGGGTCCGCCACGCCTATCGTCAGCGGCATTCCCACCGGGGAAGAGAACACCACCCTGACAAAAGACATCAACGCTTTCACCCAATACATGACCGCGCTGACAGGCAGCCATGGTAGAAACGCCACTAACGCAGCCCTGATGGTGACACGCGGCGTATCATACGATTGTCAAACCGTCAGCTCCTGTTCCGCACTGCAGAGGGGCGTAATCAACCGGGTCCTAGCTGCGAACAGCACCCAGCAGGCTCTCACGATAATGCAAGCGGGAGACGCTCCGATCCACTATGCCGGGACGAGGTCGGTCTTTCTCTCGGTCATCAGCGATCCGAACCTTGACAGCATTCTATTCCTCGCAGGGGTCTTTGCGATTCTGGCAGACCTTTACCATCCTACCATCATCTTTACGGTCGTGGGCGCAGCAGCGATCGCCCTTGCTCTGCTGGGGCTAGGAGTCTTCGGAGCCCCTATCGTCTCGATCATCCTGATGATGATAGGAGCCATCTTCATCTTCCTAGAACTCAAAACACACCATGGCGTCAGCGCTATCGCAGGCGTCATAATATTCATCGTTGGCTTTCTCCTCATATTCAGTCTACCCTCTTCAACGCCCGCACCCGCATCTGCTCCATCAGGGTCAGGCACTTTCATCCAGATAGGAGTACTAACCTACACAATCTTAGGAATCGTTGGGGGTGGAGGAGTCCTCGGAAGCATCTACCTCTACCGAGTACGAGAGACTCTAATGCATAGACCTCCGGCTCAAAATCCCAAGGCTATAATAGGGAAGTCGGGTCGCCTGACGAGTGACTTGAAGGCCGGCGAAGTCGCCACGGCGAACATAGGCTCCGAAGACTTCACCGTAACCGGCTCAGCTGACTTGCCCAATGGCACTTTGGTGAGGGTCAAGGACCTTCAAGGGCTCAGACTTATAGTGGAAAAGGCGGAGAGCTAGAATGCTCCCTAGCTTCCTTAGCTCAATCATCCTCCAAGCCAATGATGTCACACTTTACGTTGAGATATTTTTCATTGTCATTCTCCTAATCATTTTTCTCGCACTTTTTGCGTCCTCCATCAAGATCGTACGAGAATACGAGCGCGTCGTCCAATTCAGACTCGGTAGACTGACCGGCTCAAAGGGACCCGGCATAGTCCTAATCTTCCCTGTCATCAATAGGCTCGTCAAAGTCGACCTTAGAGAAAGATATCTAGAAGTTCCACACCAGACGGCGATTACCAAAGACAATGCTCCCGTCGACATCGACTTCCTCATCTACTACAAGGTGGTCGACGCTTCCGCTAGCATTGTCCAGGTGCAGAATTTCACCGGCGCCTCGGTAGGACTCGCAACCACAACCCTGAGAGCAGTAGTTGGTGACATACCGCTAGATGAGTTATTGTCGAAGCGGGAACAGATCAACTCAATCCTGAGAACAAGGCTAGACGAGGTCACTGAGAGATGGGGAATCAAAGTCACTAACGTCGAGATCCGAGAGATCAGACCACCAAAAGACGTCCAGGACGCAATGGTCAAACAAATGACAGCCGAGAGAAGCAGACGCGCTCTGGTGACAGAATCCGACGGTATCCGAGAATCCTCCGTTCTCAAAGCCGAGGGAGCTAAGAACGCAGCCATCCTTCAAGCAGAAGGACAGAAGCAGTCCGCGATCCTCGTAGCAGAGGGGAACAAGCAATCTCAGGTCCTTGTAGCAGACGGTTATGCACAAGCGCTAGGTCTCATCTTCTCCGCTGCCAAGAACATCGACTCGAAAACAATGGCCCTTCAATACTTAGACATGCTCAAGGCGCTAGGCGCGGGCGCGTCAACCAAGTACATCCTGCCAATGGAGTTCACAAGCATGATTTCTAAGCTGAAAGAATTTGTTCAAGACTCCGCGAAGGACTAGAAGGGTCAACCGAAGATAGTACCGTAGAAGATGGCTCTTAGTTCCGAAGTAGACTTCTGAGTTAGTTTCATTAAGCCTCAAGCCGTTGACAGCCAGACCCATGAACCGAGAGAACATTGCCAAGTTCGGAACCAAGACCGTTCGATACATTATCGTACTAGCAATTCTCATCGGAATCGCCGGCTCAGCAACATATGCCGTCATGAGCGACACGTCCATTCATGGATTGACGGTGAGATTTTACAACAACGTCTCCAGATCCTGCGGCCCTACGACCGTCCCCGTTCTCACATTCAACTTCAGCCAAGTAGTTGTATACAGCACCGCGTCCCTCGAAACCACTCTTTCACACGTGCGCTTCACGATGTCGGCTGATGGGGTTCTAGTTGGAACTGTGATTGCACAAGATTCAAAGTTCGGTCCGGGTCAAAGCGTCCCGTATCCCCTCATATTCAGCAACGGTACCATCGACCCGCATTCTCAACCTCTCAAATCTCAGATAGCGCTCGGCATTACAGCCCTCGTGAGCGCGGGCCTCTACAGCTCCACAACCACGGCCTCGGATTCGGAACTGGTGACATTCTCAGGCTCCCCTTGCTAGGGCAAAGGTCTGTTGGAGGATTCGGATCCAGCCAAACTCGGTCATAATCTACATTATTCTGGCGATTTCAACAATCCATGGATCACTAACACCGACCAGACAGTCTGGAATGTTCACGCAGAAAAACACGTTTCCGGTCTAACGGACGATTATCGGACCCAATCGCGTCAAGAATCCGATAACTTGGAGGCATGCGGAATGCTTTTCTTCTCATCACAAACACCATGGGGCATGCCGAAGAAGAATGGAATACCAAAGTCCCTCCTCGCGGACATCAAATCGGTAAAGACACGACTCTCAGGTCTAGAAAAGCCGAAGGCTATCCTCTCAGACATTGGCAGCCTAAAGTCGAGACTAGGAAATCTCGAAAAGGCGCACGCATCAATCAACAAAGAACTCAAGAACATCTCAGACGCTCTCAAACGACAAGAGAGCACCATCGCCCAACTGGGCAAGAAACCAGCGAAGAAAGAGAAGCGCAAACCCAGCGAATACAACCTCTTCCTAAAGGACAAGATGTCGGCTGGCATGAGCATGATCGACGCTGTCAAGGCATGGAAGGAGAAAGAGGGCGGATCGCCCTCATCCTCTATGAAACAGCCCGGTCAAGACTGGCAGTCCCCGTCTCAGCAATACTAGCCTAGACGCCCCCGTCGAGGAGCAAAGGCGCGAGGAAAAACAGCTGGCGCCCTCGACAACCCTCTTTTTCATTTCTGAATAGCCTATAGACTCATCCTCTAAGTTTCGAAAAAAAATTTGGGAAACTTGTTCTCACCCGATCGAGCTAGGTCAATCGAGAAGCTTGACAGCTTCAGCCCTAGGAATAGCCAGCAATGTTTCAATGCTCAGGTGATCGCCCCCTCTCATCAACGCTTTGAGTGCTGTCTTCTCGTTGGGAGCCTCAAGGATCGCTACTGCATCGTATCTACCAAATGTCCAATACGCTTGCAACAGGCTGCCGCCTTCGCGCTTCAACTGTTCCCAATTCTTGTCCATCTGAGCAATAGTTTCCTTCGTTGGCTTCTTTCTCCACTTTGCTAGGCTTACGAATATCATTCTGATCTCACCCTCCTCTCATTGTTGGGTATTTTCAAGCCCCTCCTCGGCAGCATGCTTCTGATGTTAGTTCTAGATGTCGGATAAGCTTTCCACGGTATTCCGAATCATCAATGGAAGGACAGATGCCTAGGCCTCGTAAAAGAGCAAGCGGTTCGGCTGACCGCGAGCCGTGAGAAAGACAGACACCGTTAGCCGAACACCGGAAACAGGCTCATCCGGATCTGTAGCGCGAGGATCAGTCGAATTCAGAAAAATGCTAGAATTCTAGCCGCCGCGAGATTCTACCTCTTGATGCTAGCCAGGCGCGTAACTTGTCGTTATCTCTCTTAGAGGATTAACAAGACTAACGGCAGGTTCTTGATTCTAAGGCGGTTCCTAAGCGTCTT
>Ga0210409_10004275_pt1 | contig 15506 bp, 11 predicted proteins | sample IncBWH17MmetaG_FD_161649 | JGI IMG/M metagenome (GOLD analysis project Ga0210409, IMG submission 161649) | Forest soil microbial communities from Barre Woods Harvard Forest LTER site, Petersham, Massachusetts, United States - Inc-BW-H-17-M | ecosystem: Environmental > Terrestrial > Soil >...
CCTCGAGTTTAATTTCCTGAAAGTTGCCAGTTCGCTGACTTCAAAATAACCTGATCTGGCTAATACACTATAAAAAACAGGGGAGATATGACCGTTAGAAAGAAAAAACAGATCCTCACCTTTACCATCCATTGTAAAATCAGTAGAATGATTCATCACTTCAAAATACAGTGCGGTCATGAAATCTGCGCATCCTAATGATCCACCAGGGTGTCCGGATTGACATCCGTGAACCATTCTTACAATATCCCTCCTTACTTGAGAAGCAATATCCTCTAATTCATTGATTGTATGTTTCATTAAATATGGAAATGTGTTAATACGAGCAAATGTAATTATTTACTTGTTTAACACGGTAGTTATGTCAAAAATACATCTTCATTTGTATTTTATACTATAAATTTTGATGAATTTAAATAAATGTCATATTGACGTATAATAGAAGGGGAATTATGTTTTATAAAGTTGCAGAATGCTGTAGTTTAATTATGGGATTTAAAGGATAGAGAGGTGTATTGTTTCGGAAAATTCTGTACATCTGCTTCAAGGCTAACAATATCAGGCGGGCTGAAGAAACCCGCAGATCTCAGAGACCTTTCCGCCAGGGTACAAGAATTTTCCGTAGCAAATTGAGAGGAAGGAAAACGGACGAGTGGGCAGAGATCTGCGGGACAGGCGGGGTCCCGGAATATATCAGGTTTTGCTCTTTAGGTATTTGCTGAATTGTTCAGGTGAAAGAACCATCTTAAGGCTTTCGTCAAAGGCATGTTGATTAGCCGCCATTGCCTCTTTTTTCTCTTTTTCTGACCCTTTGCCCATACGAATCTCATCCACTGATTTGGCGTTACCCATGTAGGCATTAAATACCTTTTTGGTGGTGGATTGATCTAAATTTAGTGACTTTTGCAGCTTTTGGGCGAAGGCCCTGGATCGCAATATGGCATCTTTAGGCATCTGCCATTGATGGCCAACTTTAATCGGTTTTTCGCCAGGTGTTTCAGTCTGGGCATTCAGGCGTGTACTAATAAGAGCTAAAACTGCGAAACTCCATAGAATTACTTTTTTCATGATTTTTAGTTTTTAAGGATTAAATGATAAATTATTCTTTTCGAAGGGATTGAATAGGGGTTGCACGCGCTGTCTTAACTGCCTGGTAGCTTACGGTCAACAAGGCAATAAACATCGTTACTAGTCCTGCCACAGCAAACCGCCACCAGGATAGGTTGACCCTATAAGGGAAATGCTCCAGCCAGTTGTGCATGACCAGCCAACCCAAAGGGATGGCCAGAAAAAAGGAGATCAGTATCAGACCGGAAAACCCTCTGCACAGCATCAAAGCCAGCGAACTGACGGAAGCACCCAACACTTTGCGAATTCCAAACTCCTTTTCCCTTTTTTTTGCTGTCAGCATAGCCAGGCCAAACAGACCGGTACTGGAGATAAAAATGGCGAGTCCGGCAGCAAAGGTCATGATCTGTTTCCACCGCTCTTCCGATCGGTAACTGTTGTGGTTGGATTCCTGACGGAACTGGTACTCAAAGGGATGTTCCGGATTCAGATGATGAAATACTCTTTCCAGCTCCGCTAAAGTCTGTGAACTGTTTTCAGGGCGGATTCTGATGATCATCTCCCCTAAAGGCAGTGAAGGTTCCCCGGTAAAGATCATCGGTTGAATCCTTTCCTTTAAAGACTCGTTATGATAATCCCTTACTACTCCAATGACAACCATTTTCCGGTTCCCCCATCCGGGAAGGTTCATATAATCAATAGTCTGGCCAATGGGATCTTTCCAGCCAGCCTTTTTAACCAGGGTTTGATTGATCAGTACTGAAGACAAAGAATCCGAGCCAAATAAGGAAGAGAAACTTCGGCCACGCATAATTATTGCACCAAGTACCGAAAGATAGTTTTCATTCACATGTTCATAAGTGGCTGTAAACTCTTTACCAGCGGCCTGTGTTTTGCCTCCAAAATGCCCGATATTTTTATAGCCAGCTCCGCTTACTCCCGGGATCCTGGAAAATGCTGCTTTGTAGCGCTCCATCAATGACCGGTTTCTGATACCCTCTGTTATTTTTACGCTTAGAAGGTTTTGGTCTGGATAACCAACCGAAGTTTTGGTTAACAGGCTAAATTGCGCATAAATGAACAGGGTAGAAATGATGAGAAAAGTGGCCAGTGCAAATTGAAAGACCACCAGACTTTTGGTCAGCTCATTCTTTCCGATCAACCCTGTCTTACCAGTCAGCGCCTTCACTGGTGCCAAGGATGAAAGTACCAGTGCAGGATAAAAACCGGCGGCGAATCCAGTGGCCAGGAACAAGAGTACAAAGGCTGTCACTAACTTCCAGTTCAAGAGATCATGCAGGCAAATGTCTTTATCACATAAACTGTTAAAGACAGGTAAGACTGTACCGGCTAAAAACAGGGCTAATATAAACGCCAGTAGACAGGTCAGCATCGACTCGCTTAAAAATTGGATAGTTAACTGCCTTCGGCTGCTTCCCATGACCTTTCGAATGCCAATTTCTTTGTTTCTTTTCACCGATTGGACAATAGTCAGGTTGATGAAATTGATACAGGCAATGACCAGGGTAAATAGCGCAACCCCTCCCAGAATATAAGAATATACCGGGTCGCTGGCAGAAGGTGTACCTTCGTAATCTGTATTCAGATGCATACGGGTCAGCGGCTGCAGACCCCAGCTGAAATGGTTTCCGTATCCAGCTAAATGGTTTAGATCAATCTCCTCTTTAGCGTTAGAGCTATAAATCTTGTCCATTTTACGTTCTACCTGCGAAATATTTGCGCCTTCCGTGAGCAAAAAATAGGTTGGGAAGGACACCCACATCCATCCGTTATCCGGATACGCAACCTGAAAATAGGAGAAAGGAAGGAGCAGACTAAATTGAATGCTGGAGTTTTGCGGCGCTGGTTTGGCCACCCCTGAGATTTTAAAAAGTTCAAATTTTCCATTAACCTCCACTTCCATAGACTGGCCCAGGGCAGCTGAGGCCGATCCAAAGTATTTTTTTGCGATCAGTTCGTTTAGTACCATGGAGTGTTGATCTTTTAGCACAGTACGAGGATCACCTGTAAGCAAGGGAAAGGTGAAAACTTTAAAAAAGCTTTCGTCTACCCAACTGATTTGTTCAGTGCTGATCTGGCGGTTATTTCTTAGTACGGTCTCTCTGGTATTCACACGGGTAAACTCCAGTATTTCAGGAATACTTTGTTTGAAGGCTGGACCTTGTACCAAGGCTGCAATAGCAAATTTTTTACTTGTTCCGTCCTGCTCACTGCGCAGACAGGTGAGTTGATAGATTTGTGCTTTCTGCTGATGAAAGCGGTCAAAACTCAATTCGTTGGTGATGTACAGTAAGATCAGCATGCAGCAGGCAAGGCCAATACTTAAGCCCAATATATTAATCAATGAAAGTGTAAGTTGCTTATGCAGGTTTCGGACCGCGATCTTAAAATAATTCCTAAACATGATTTGATATTTAAAAAATAATGCAATAGCTGGCCAGGGACACCAATCTGGTGTGCAGGGGAAGCGGATAGAAGTTTAAGGTTAGGGAGCTATTTCCCTCTTACTGACTGCAGTATGAGGGACAGCATACGGCCTCGTTCGGCGTATGGCATCAGCTTCGGCTCTTTTTTTATCTTCGTGGGCCTTACGATTGGCCTCTGCGCTAGGTTTCCCGACCGATAGGGGGATTTTGACCAGGAATTGTACCTGATTCCTTGGGCCAGGTACCATCGCTAATGTACCTATAGTCAGGAGCAGTGCAATGACCAGAAAGTCCAGTTTCCCTGGCGAATTTTTTTTCCCTTTTAGAAGCCTTTCCATTCTGGCCGGCATTCTGGTACTTGCGCCTGAAAAGGCCAAACTCAATTTGTTCTGTTCCCGACGGTATTGCTCAAAATATACCATTGCGCTCATGAGATCGACCGGACTACTTAAATGTTGAACTGCTATATCGTCACAACAATTCTCGCGTTCAGACCTGATCAGAGAGGATAACCACCAAACTGCGGGATTAAAAAACAACAGGGTTTCCATAAGTATCTGAACCAGATTGACCAGGCCATCTTTGCGGCGGATATGTGCCAGTTCATGTAAAAGGATGGCTTCTACCTGAGCCTGGTTCAGTGCTGTAATCAATCCAACCGGAATCAATATTAAAGGTTTAAGATAACCGATCACTATAGGCACTTGCGCAATTCCAGATTCCAGCAAATTTACGGTATGCCGAAGTCCAAGATTTGAACACAATTCTTGCAGTCGTTGTTGCCAGAATTTACCCACCGGAGCTATACGAACCATTTTCATGCGCTGGAGGACATAAAAACCTAGTGATAGCCGGCAAATTTGTACAATAACGGCAAGTATCCAGAACATTGAAATAAGGCCGGCATGTTCATGAATGTATTTTAAGGAAAAGGCCAGATTTTGCCAAAGTAGTGCAGGAATATCCTTTGAATTTGAAGGATGCAGATCTGGTAAGTTGAAATCACGGTCGGGAACAGTATAGAGTTCCAGGATAAAAGTTAAAGCAACTACCAAAGTAAATAATAGTAAAGTCGCCGTCAAAAAACGGTAACGCCATATCGCAGCAGTCCGTTTCGTCAAATGAAGAATCATTGCCACAAGAATCACCAGCACCATCCCCTGCCATAGATTGTGCAGGAGTGTGTGAGTAATTGCCTCTGCCATATTTTCAGGCAAGTAACCGCTAATGATCTTTTCCATTTTTGTCGTATTAATGGTTGGTCTTCCTTTCTGCCTCCTCTAGCAGGGCTCTCATTTTAGCCAGTTCTTCTTTCGTTGTTTTTTTATTGCCCACCAGCTGTGTTACCAAACTGCTGGCCGATCCTTTATATAAAGTATCCAGAAATTTGTCCAGTAAATGCGCCTTCGTTTTTTTCTCCTCTTCCACTACATGATACACATGCTGCATTTTACGTTCGTCACGTTTTAAAATTCCTTTATCCACCATCAATTGCATAAGCTTTAGTGTTGCAGTGTAATTCAACTCCCGGATCTTATTGATTTCCTGCATCACAACACGTACAGGTAATGGTCCATGCTCCCATAAGATTGTTAAAATTTCCAGTTCCGCTTTGGTCGGTTCTATTTTCTTTGATTTCTCCGGTTCATTGATTTTCATATGTAAACCTACATATAAATTTGTACCTACAAGAATGTTTGTAGGTTTATTTTCTGAATTTAACTTTATTTAACAATGTAGTGGAGAATTGGCTGCAAAGAAAACCTGCTACATTCAATCAGCTGTTAGAATTGGGTAGAAGGAGAACATGAAACAGGCATTGCTTTTTCCATTGCAGAAGAGGGGGCAGGTAGATTTTTTACCTAAATGAAGAGGTAAATGCGCTGATACCGCTTAAATTGATCAGGAAAGGAACTTATTTAGACAAGGATGTCCTAAATTCCTTTCCGTTAATAGGTTTATTTTAGTAGGTCCAAAACCTGTGCGGTGGCATTTTTGGTATCTACTTTTTCAATGATATGTGTAATGATACCTTGTTCGTCGATCAGGAAGGTTTTACGTGCGATACCCATGTATTTCTTTCCGTACATATTTTTTTCTACCCAGACGCCATAAGCTTCTACGATTTTTTTATCTGTGTCAGCCACCAGGGTAAATGGCAGGCTATGTTTGGTGACGAATTTCTGATGTGATTTTTCATCATCTACACTGACACCAAGAACTACGATTCCTTTTGCCGTTAAGCCCTGATAGTTGTCCCGGAAATCACAGGCTTCTGCTGTACAACCAGGGGTATCATCTTTCGGATAGAAATATAAGACTACTTTTTTTCCTGTAAACTGAGACAGGGATACAGCAGCGCCATTTTGGTCTGTTGATGTAAATTCAGGGGCTTTCTGGCCTTCTTTTAATTCGCTCATAGGATTGTTATTTGTAATAATCAATAGTCAGGGTTTTAACGTTGTTCTTTACATCGTCAACAACCAGTTTTAAGTTATGTTTGCCGGAACTGCCGGTTTGGTCATTAAAGCTGTGCCATAAGGTGGCCGTTTTGGCGTCGAACTCCATAAGAGCCCACTTTCCGTCAATATAGCCGTTAAAGCTTTTGATTCCGGAAAGATTATCTCTTATTTTAAAAGTCATTTTACTAATCCCCTTCATACTTTGCCCGTTGGAAACATTGACGGGAACTATGGTTGGAGCAATAGTATCGATAGAGATGAAAAAGCTTCCAAAACTTCTTGGTTTCGCTTTAACATAGCCATTTTCAAAATAACCTCCCTGAGAAGATCTGCCAGTATTGACGATTACAGCTTTGTCTTTATACTTGCTCAAACTGGAATCGGCCTTAATCCATAATTCAAACCCTGTATGTAATGGGGTGAGGGTGTTATGGATTTGATAAACAGCAGAATATGCATTTACCCCAGGTCTTGGATGTTCTGCATAGGTAAAGTTCAGGTCGCTGTACAGATTTCCCGCAGGAATGATCACCTTGATCTGGTTGTTGTTGAATTCGTTGACCTGATTGTAGGGAAAAAGAGTGCCTGCCGGAAGAACTTTTGAAGCTATTGTTGCTTTGCTGTCTCCCAGAACATTAAAAGCAAGGACACTTTGATTCCCCTTGGCATCTGTAATGGTGTATTTAAGTGCATAAGTCCTTCCCTCTTCGAACTCAATTCTTCCGTTGTTAACCAGGTTGAAATAGATTCCCATAGGGTTACCGGGATCAACGAAGCTTTTCTGAATGGTGCGTTTGGTGTTCAAAAATGCTGGAAAGTCGATATGGGAATTTACTGCTTTGCTATTTTCGAATTTAAAACGTTCCAGGGCCGAAGTATACACGGATTTTCCATCTACTTCCAGTTCAATAGAATATACCCCATTGGTACCCGATGCCCCATTGTGTTTATCAGTTACCGTAATCCCAAATCCGACTTCTCCACCGAGATGAATGGTGCTGACCTGGTTCAAATGATATTTTCCGGCACCGCCACTCACCTGGAAATACTGCTTTGGCGTGAATTCATTAAAGGCTTGTTTGTTCAGGCGATAAATATACATTGCGTAGATGACCGGCGGAATATTATCCGGAATATCCAGGCCGAAGAGCTGCGGGTTTATGGTTGCCTCTGTTTTGGTATCTCTTACTTCAAAATGGAGGTGTGGACCACCCGAACTACCCCGGTTTCCAGACCAGGCAATCAGATCACCTTTACGAACTGGGATCAGACTGGCCGCGGGAAATTCGTCTATTTCAAACGATTTCTTTTCATATTGTACTTTTTCAACCTGTTGTGCTATTTTAGGATTGAAGCGTTGAAGATGTCCGTATACCGTGGTGTAACCGTTAGGATGGTTAATATAAAGTGCCTGCCCAAAACCACTATTTTGTACACGAATCCGGGAAATGTATCCGTCGGCTACTGCGTATACCGGATAACCTTCGCGTTGATTGGTGCGATAATCCATACCGGAATGAAAATGGTTGGGCCTGATTTCTCCAAATGATCCTGCAAGGGCGGGAGGCGTAATGTCCAGTGGCGGACGGAAATCAAATTGCGGATATTTGTTCCCGCTAAAGATTTGTTGTCCGTTGGCGAAAAAGGAACTCAGTATAAAGTAAAAGAGTACTGCGTAAGATCTGAACATTAAAATTATTTTATATGGAAATTAAGTAATTGTTCTCCGGCCAGCCATGCTTCAAGATGATCACCAGCGTGGACTTGTCCAACACCCTCTGGGGTTCCGGTAAAAATCAGGTCTCCTTTTTTTAAAGTAATGTATTGTGAAACGAAGGCTATTATTTTTTCAAACGGGAAGAGCAAATTTTTAGTATCTCCATTTTGACGTGTTTTTTTGTTGATTTGTAGTTCGAATTGCAGATCGTACAGATTTTCAAATTTTGATTTGGGTACAAAGCTGCTAATGGCAGCTGAGTTATCAAAAGCCTTGGCAAGTTCCCAGGGTAAGCCCTTTTCTTTGTGCTGGCTTTGGATATCGCGTGCGGTAAAGTCTATACCTAAACCCACTTCTTCAAAATAATTGGCGGCGAACTTTTCTTGAATATGTTTGCCTTCTTTGCAGATCTTTAAGACAATTTCCAATTCGTAATGGATGTCTGAAGAAAATTCCGGAAGGTAAAAAGGTTTGTTATCTTTCAAAACAGCCGTATCTGGTTTCATGAAAATAACCGGAACAGAGGGGATGGGATTGTTCAATTCTTTAGCGTGAGCGGCATAATTGCGGCCAATAGCAATAACTTTCATTGGGATATAAATTTGTTTTTCATCTGTAATGAAGCTATCAGGAGTTTCATTCTTTCCCTTTTGAGGGTAAACTCATGATGGTTTCATACGGAAATAGTGTTGTTAAAGGAAGTAAAAATAGTAAAGAATAGCTGAAAACTATAAAACGGAGATTCGTTTTACGCTGGTTTCTGCGCCCGCAACAATCCTAAGGAAATAAATCCCACTGTTTAAGCGGTTAGGAATAGTAAAGCTTTTGGTAATTTCTCCAGAAGGGGAGCGTTCATTCATGAGGGTAATGACCTCATTGCCCAAAAGGTCCATAACTTTAATAGAAAGGTTGGTTTCACGTTCCAGTTTTAAACTTACATTGATCTGGTCATCCACAGGATTTGGATAAACTTTAAGAACAGTAAGTATTTTATCAGATTTGGAAGCTGCGGTTTTGCTGCTCATTAGCAGACTGTTGTAAGGAATAAAATCAAAAACGGGTCTGTAGGACTGTATGTTTGCTTTGATTTGAGGGGTTTTATTGACCTTTTTTACCTTACTGTTGTAATAGATACTGTCTGATTTCTGAGCCATAGCATCCATGCTGCACATTATACCAATGCAGGTGATGCAAGAGACGTATACACAGAGCGTTATTTTGGACAGTTTATTCATATCTAGTAGCAGCAAAAATATAAATTATAAAACAAAAAAATCAAATATTTTGTTTAGAAAATAAACATTTAACAATATTTAACAGATTTTAACGTATCTCAAATTTAGCTGTTTGTAACTTGTTGATTTTCAGTCATTAAATTATAAGCGTGAATATAGCGTTTTATATCTGTTAATTCCGAATCTGATTTATATACACGTGTCGAACAAAAATAACTTAAATAATCTATCCTTCGCTGGATTACTCATCAGTTTAGGGATAGTCTATGGTGACATTGGTACGTCACCTCTATATACGCTTCGCGCTATCTTTAATACGGTGGATGATGCCGGGCAGGCCATTACACCAATGGTGGTACTGGGTGCTTTATCTTGTATCATATGGACCCTCACCCTTCAAACAACCATTAAATATGTGGTCATCACACTTCGCGCAGACAACAAAGGAGAGGGAGGAATATTTTCTTTGTATTCTTTAGTACGTAAGAAGGCAAAATGGCTGGTTATTCCTGCTATGATCGGAGGCTGCGCTTTACTGGCCGATGGGATCATTACTCCAAGTATTACGGTAACTACGGCTATTGAAGGCTTACAGATGAAGTTTCCATGGTTCCAGGTAATTCCAGTGGTCTTGGGGATTATTGTCGTTTTATTTATTATCCAGCAATTTGGGACCAGTACAGTTGGTAAATTATTCGGTCCAATCATGTTCCTTTGGTTTGCAACGCTGGGTCTTTTGGGTGTTGTTTTTGTAGCTCAGGATCTTTCCATCATCAGAGCCTTAAATCCATATTATGCTTATCATTTATTGGCTACTAATCCTAAAGCACTGGTCATTCTGGGTGGGGTATTTCTCTGTACGACGGGAGCGGAAGCCCTGTATTCCGACCTTGGACATTGTGGAAAACAGAATATTCACATCAGCTGGATTTTTGTCAAAACAACATTGGTATTGAATTACCTTGGACAAGGGGTTTGGTTACTTCAGCACCCAAACTATAATGCGGCACAAAACCCGTTTTATCAGATTGTTCCCGAATCCTATTTATTACCAATGGTTGCCCTGGCAACTATCGCGGCGGTTATCGCCAGTCAGGCTATGATCACTGGATCTTTTACATTAATAGCTGAGGCTGTGCGGCTAAATCTCTGGCCAAAAGTGCGGATCAATTATCCAAGTAACCAAAAGGGACAAATTTATGTTCCGTCTATCAACTGGCTGTTGTGTGCGGGCTGTATTATGGTGGTCCTGATCTTTAAGAAATCCATTCATATGGAGGGGGCATACGGATTGGCCATTAACCTGACTTTCCTGTCCACTACAATTTTAGTAGCTGTATACATGCTGATGAAGAAAGTGCCCCGCTACCTGATCGTCATTTTTGTGCTGGTCTATGGTTTATTGGAACTGGCGTTCCTTGCCGGTAACATGACTAAATTCCTGCATGGAGGTTTTGTAACCCTATTTATTGGGGCTACTATTTTTACCGTGATGTGGAGTTGGTTTATTGCCAGAAAGATCAAGAACAGATTTGTCAAATATGTAGAGATTGAGGATTATTATGAAATTATAGACGAATTGAGCAGGGATGAATCCGTTCCAAAATACTCTTCTCAACTGGTTTACCTCACCAGTGCAAATTTTAAAACGGAGATAGAATCTAAGATCATTTATTCTATTATACAGAAGGAACCGAAACGGGCAGATGTTTACTGGCTGGTCCATGTTGATGTGGTGGATGAACCTTTTACCAGTGATTATAAGGTTGAATTCCTAATTCCCGGAAAACTGATCCGCATTGATTTTAAACTCGGATTTCGTGTGGAACAGAAAGTCAATTTATTATATAGAAAAGTGGTGGAAGAGCTGGTGAAAAACGGAGAAGTGGATATTACAAGTCAGTATACTTCGTTGAAGAGGCATAAAATTGCGGGTGATTTTAGGTTTGTATTACTGGAAAAGCACTTGTCTAAATTTACTTCATTGAGTTTTTATGAGCAGTCTGTTCTTTATTATTATTTCATTTTGAAAAGGCTAAGTCTGTCGGAAGAACGTGGTTTTGGTTTGGATTCCAGCTATGTGGATGTGGAAAAAGTTCCATTGATTTTTGTCCCAACGGATGATATAGAACTGAACAGATTGTCTGTATAAAAAACAAGAGGATGATCTTATCATCCTCTTGTTTTTTATGAGTTATTTTGAAGGCTAAGTTTGCTGTGTTTAAATCCATACAGGAAATAAACAACCAATCCGACAACCAGCCAGATTCCAAAGCCAATCCAGTTGGAGATACCCAGTTCGCACATCATATACAAACAGCAAATTAAACCCAGTACAGGGATTAATGACAGGTTTTTTGTTATACAATAATAGCAAATGAAGATACAGATGAAGAAAAAGATCCACATAGGAATTTTGTGTTTAAACAGGCTCCAGCCACTTTCATATTTCTTGTTTGCAGATATAGAAGACCGGTCTACAAATTTTTGATAGTCTTCTGCAGACAGATTGCCGAGATAAGCTTCAGCATCTATGTCTTTTCCGCTAAGCTTCGAAGCACTTTGTGTAGTTTTGATCCGGTTTTGTACCGATTGCAATTCTTCCTTGCTTAGAGAAGTAATCAGACTGATCGGATCATGTACTCTTGGTGTATTATACAGAAAGTCGCTGCTTTCCTTTTTATATCTTGTAAAGGCCAGAATGATTAGCACAATAGCTATAACCGGTATGATATATTTGGAATTGGCATAAGGGATTTTAAATTTCCCTCTTTTTACATCGGGTTTGTTTTGTAGTACAAGCACACCGGTACAAACAAGAACGAAGGCAAAAAGGGTACCTATGGAGCAGAGGTCTGTGACGATGGTCAGGTTCATAAACAAAGAAGGAACAGCAACCACAAATCCAACAACGATAGTTGCAAAGGATGGGGTTTTGTATTTGGGATGGATCCTTGAAAAAGATTTTGGAAGTAAACCATCGCGGCTCATGCTCATCCATATTCTTGGCTGACCCATTTGAAAAACCAGCAATACACTGGCCATTGCAAATACGGCACTCACCGCAATAATTCCACTCATTAGTTTCAGGTTAATGTGATCAAACACAAAAGCTAAAGGATCTCCTACGGCCAGCTGACTATAATTTACAATCCCTGTTAATACCAGGGCAATGGCTACATATAATATGGTACAGATGATAATGGCCCACATCATACCTCTTGGGAGGTCACGCTGCGGATTCTTGCATTCTTCTGCAGTTGTAGAAATAGCATCAAATCCGATATAGGCAAAAAATACAGCAGACACCCCTTTGAGGACACCACTCACACCATTAGGGGCAAAGGGGTTCCAATTATTGGTGTCTACATAAAAGATACCTACAGACAGAACCAGAAGAATTACAGCAAGTTTGACGATGACCATAGCATTGCTGGCATTCCTTGATTCTTTCATGCCTCTGTATACCAGCCAGGTAATAAAAATGATAATACCTAATGCCGGAAGGTCTGCAACGACATGAAAACTGCCAATTCTCGGCGCCGTGATCCAGGCATTATTGGCCAGTCTGGTCGCTTCGTCCAAATTGGTGAAGCTTTTACCAGCATTGATTAATGCTTCCGCATGTTTATGTCCGTTAAATGCAGTTAAATAGTCCATGGTCATCCAGTCTGGCAGATGGATCCCTGTAATTCCTAATGCCGGTATATGGATAGAGGCCAGCAAACTGGTGAAGTAATCTGACCAGGAAATGGCAACAGTGATATTTCCGATGGCATATTCCATAATCAGGGACCAGCCGATGATCCAGGCCACCAGTTCTCCAAAAGCTACATAAGAATAGGTGTATGCACTTCCTGAAACCGGTACCATGGAGGCAAACTCTGCATAAGCAAAGGCCGCAAAGCTACAGGCCACAGCTGTAAATATAAAAAGGAAGATTACTGCCGGGCCACCATCTGCACTGGCTTTTCCAATGGTACTGAAAATTCCAGCTCCTATAATAGCAGCTATGCCGAAAGCTGTTAAATCTCTTACACCTAGTGTTTTGTGGAGGTGTGATCCATGGTCACCATATCCTTTTTCTGCATCTTCCAGTATTTTGGTGATGGATTTTTTTCTAAATAGCTTTTCAAACATAAGTTAGCGGTTAGTCTGGTTGTTTTCTCAAACTTATAAATTAGGATTGAAACTAAGCTAATTTGTCCAGTTCATTTTTCACAAAGGTGGCCAGTTCATTAATATATTTTGAACTGAAATCGAATTTGATCCCGGCAGTTTCATAAATCTCGTTCATTGGTTTGGTATAACCCAGTGCCAATGCATCAAGATATTGCTGCAATGCTTTTTCAGGCTGTTCTTTGAAATTTTTCCAGATGGCTATGGCCCCTAATTGTGCAATAGCATATTCTATATAGTAAAACGGTACCTCAAAAAGGTGTAATTGCTTTTGCCAGATGTTTTTAAATTCCGCTTCCTGTCCTTCCCAATTGGAGAAGCCTGCACCAAAGCGTTTGTAGATTTGTTGAAAGGCTTCCTCTCTGTCGGCTGCATTATGGGTAGGATTGGTATAGATCCAATGCTGGAACTGATCAATAACAGCCACCCATGGAAGCGTTTTTAATACATCCAGTAACTGTTCTCTTTTTGCTCTTAGAAGGTCTTCCTCCTTGTCGAAGTAAACATCCCAATGATCCATTGACATCAGCTCCATACTCATAGATGCCAGCTCTGCAACTTCTGAAGGACAATGTTTAAAATCGTTCAGTTCCAGATTTGCTGTCAAAAAAGTATGTACAGCATGCCCGCCTTCATGAACCATTGTGGTCAGGTCGCGCAGTGAATTTGCAGAGTTCATAAAAATAAATGGCGCTCCGGTTTCAGCAAGGGGATAATTGTAGCCACCTGGTGCTTTTCCTTTTCTGCTCTCCACGTCAAACAGGTTATTTGCCTTCATAACGGCAAGCATTTGTCCTAGTTTTGGATCGATGGCGTCAAAGCATTCGATGCTTTTGTCAATCAGTTCCTGTCCATTTTTGAAAGGTTTAAGAGCTGGCTTTCCGCTGGTGCTTACTTCCTGGTCCCAAGGCTTAAGTACTTCAAGACCCAATAAATGTGCCCGGTTTTCTGCTTGCTCTTTGAGTATTGGAACAATTTCCTTTTCAATAGCTTCATGGAAATCATAACAATCCTTTGGGGTATAGTCAAACCTTCCAAGAGCCTGGAACATGTAATCGCGGTAATTTTCGAAACCCGCATTGAGCGCAACCTGATTACGCATAGCCACCAGTTCATCAAATAAAAGATTTAAGGTGTCTTTGTCTACCAGACGACGCTGCTGAATGATTTTCCAGGCTTCCTCGCGTACCGTTCTGCTGGTGTCTTTCAGAAAATTGGAAGCTTGTTCCAGGGTGTACTCCTGATCATTGATGATCACACTCATTGCACCGGTTACAGACTGGTATTTTTGCTGGGCAACTTGTAACTTGGTGAAAAGATCGATATTTTCTTCCCTGTATATTTCCAGGGCTTTTTTCACCGCCCGCAGGTAAACAAAATATTTGTCTTTATCCAGTTCGTCAATATAGACACTTGACACAAGTTTTTGGTTCAACTGGTTGGCCAGGGGGGCTATTTTTGGTTCTATTTCTGTAGCAAAATACTGAAAATCCTTAACCAGATCTTCGTTGGCGGTATCGCAGCTCATTTTGATATACCTCCATGCGAAATCCTCTTCAAGTGCGGCCTCGAGTTCGCTTTTGTCTTTTAGCCATTGTTCAAGAGCTGCTGCATTATCTATCTGGCGGGCAAGAAGTTCGTCGAAAATAGGAGATAGGTTATCCCATTTTATATCCAGTTCCTGCGGGATATAATGTCTGTTTTTTTTAGGTATGGTTAAGTTAATCATAGATGCTAAAATTAAAAATGAGTTCTTATAAAGGTATCCACTAAAAAGCAAAGGGCAAATATCACCGAAGCGAACCCATTGGTGGTTGCAAATGCTTTGTTTACTTTGCTGATGTCATTTGGTTTCACAAGCAGGTGTTGATAGATCAGCATAAAGCAGAAGAATGCAACTCCAATATAGTATACCCAGCTAAAGGGAACAAAAATGACCGGGAGTATAACGCACAGCGCAGAAAAAACATGTAGAACCACAGATAAATTCAATGCCCTGCGGATACCTAATGCGACAGGAATGGAGTGCAGTTTTTCTTCTTTATCAAAGTCTTCATCCTGCAAGGCATAGATAATATCAAAACCACTTACCCAGAACAGCACTGCAAAAGAATAGAGTACAGGAACAAGGCCAAAGTGACCGGTTACTGCAATATAAGCACCAATAGGGGCCAGGGAAAGACCCAGACCAAGGACCATATGACACAAGGCCGTAATTCTCTTGGTGTAACTATAAAATAACACGACAAATAAGGCCACAGGCGAAAGATAAAAACAAAGCTTATTAATGAAAGCAGTGGTGATCATAAATAAGATGCAATTAACGATCACAAAGATCAGCGCTTCATTAGCAGAAACTTTACCCGCAGGAATATCCCTCATTTTAGTCCGGGGATTC
>Ga0210409_10004278_pt1 | contig 15504 bp, 13 predicted proteins | sample IncBWH17MmetaG_FD_161649 | JGI IMG/M metagenome (GOLD analysis project Ga0210409, IMG submission 161649) | Forest soil microbial communities from Barre Woods Harvard Forest LTER site, Petersham, Massachusetts, United States - Inc-BW-H-17-M | ecosystem: Environmental > Terrestrial > Soil >...
GGCCCTCATGGCCGCGGCCGTCATCGGCGACGCCACCGGCTACCTCATCGGCCACCGCCTGGGCCAAGCCCTCTACCGCCGGCCCAACTCATTGCTGTTCCGCCGCGAGCATCTCCTGAAGACCCAACACTTCTACGAGCGCCACGGGGGCAAGACCATCATCATCGCCCGCTTCATGCCCATCGTCCGGACCTTCGCGCCCGTAGTGGCGGGAGCGGCGGAGATGACCTACCGCCGGTTCGCGGCCTACAACGTGGTGGGCGGGGTGGCCTGGGTGGCGAGCATGACCCTGACCGGGTACTACCTGGGCCGGGCCGTGCCCGACCTGGAGAAGCATATCCACGTCGTGGTGGCGGTCGTGATCTTCCTCTCGCTCTTGCCCGGGATCTTCGCCTGGCTGCGCTCTCGGCTGCAGCCCCCGGCGGGCGCGGCCGGCCGCGCCGACGAGGGCGGGGTCTAGCCCAGGGTCAAGCCGCCGGTCAGGTGGACGTTGCAGCGTGCGCCCGCCTCGAAGACCATCCCAAAGGGGCGATTGTCCGTCTCTCGCCCGCATTGGTTCAAGAATAGCCTCTTTATTCCGCCCCCACCTGGCGAGGGGAATCACGCCCGAAATGGGACTCCCGCCAAGGAGCCGCTTCGGCATTTTGGACGGGCCGCGGCGAGCTCACTTTCCTCTTGAAAGGCCGGGCCACGGCGGATATAGTCCCCGTCAAATCACTGTGCTAAAGCGCAGAGGCCCTTTTCCAGGGGGAGGAACATGCTGATCCGACGGTATGTCTTCGTCTTCGTGTTGATGGCGTGCATCGCCGCGGCGGGAGCGGCCTGGGCGCAGACACAGATCACGACCGGCGTGATCCAGGGCACGGTGACCGATCCCTCCGGAGCCGTGGTGCCGGGAGCCGAAATCGAAGCCAGAAATCTCGACAACAACGTGAAGCGGACCCTGACCACGGGAGCGGATGGCCGGTTCGTCTTCCTCCAGTTGGCGCCGGGCCGCTACACGGTGACCGTCACCCGGGCCGGCTTCGCAACCCTGGTCCAGGAGAACGTCACCCTGACCGTAGGTCAGTCCGTGAACCTGGGCGTGACCTTGAAGGTCTCCACGGCCACGGAAACCGTCACCGTAACCGGGACCCCGACCGTGGACACGTCGCGGACGGAGGTCTCCACCACGCTCAACGAGACCACCATCGCCACGACCCCCATCCTGGGCCGCAAGTTCGAGGACCTGCTGACCCTCACCCCGGGGGTGAGCATCGTCCAGGGGCCGGACGGGGATGAGATCACATTCGCGGGCCAGCGCGGCATCTTCAACAACATCAGCCTGGACGGAGGGGACTACAACAACGGGTTCTTCGGGGAGCAGATGGGCGGCCAGCGGGCCGCGATCGACATCACGCTGGAGGCGGTAAAGGAGTTCCAGGTGGTGGCCCAAGGAGCCAACGCGGAATTCGGCCGCACGGCGGGCGGTGTCGTCAACGTGATCACCAAGTCCGGCACCAACGATTTCCACGGGAGCCTCTTCGAGTACCAGCGCCTGGAGGGTCTGACCTCGAACACGTCGGACGGCAAGCCCCTCACGAACTTCCGTCGCGAGCAGTTCGGGGGCACCCTGGGCGGCCCGCTCGTCAAGGACAAGGCCTTCTTCTTCCTGGCTTTCGAGGGGATCCGCGAGAACCTTCAGCGCCCGAACCTCTCCGACCCGATCGGGAGTCCCTGCTCGGTGCAGACCCCGACCCTCGCCGCCAACGAAGCCCTCATCAACGGCAGCCCGGACTGCCAGCGTCTGGCCCTCCTGAACTTCTTCCGCACCACGCGTGGTCAGCAGGAGGGCCTGCCCGTCGATCACACGATCAACAACAACGCGGCGCTGGCCAAGCTCGACTGGACCATCGACGCCAAGAACAGCCTGTCCATCTCCTACAACTTCGACTACTCGAACAACACCAACCAGACCTTCGACGTCGCCACCTACGGCGACTCCGCGAACGGGATCGAGGGTCCCTCCAAGATCAACGTGGCCAACCTGAACCTCTTCAGCACGGTGTCCGCGGCCAAGCTGAATGAGTTCCATCTGACCTACTCGCGGGAGAGCCGGCCCCGGTCGGCCATCCCCTCCAACGTGCCCCCGGACACCGCCATGGGCTTCGCCACCACCTTCCGCTTTGGCAATCCCTTCTTCCTGGGACCCACCGTCGACGAGCTGATCTCGCGCTTCCAGGTCAAGGACAACTTCTCGATCGTGGCCGGCAAGCACACCTTCAAGGTCGGCGGCGAGTGGCTCCACACCAACAACAATCAGATCTTCCGGGGCTTCTTCGAGGGGCGGTACATCTTCGACAGCGTGACCGGCTTCCTGCGCTACGCGTCGCCCGCCGCCCCGGGTGGGTATGGTCCCGGGACCGTGGCCTGCTCCAACGGGAGCTACGTGACGAACCCGACCCCCTGTCCGGCCGGTAGCACCAGCACCGGCGGCCCCTTGCTCTTGTTCCTGGATGCCACCGACAACAACGGCCTCGTCACCGACGCCTCGGGGGCGTCGAACATCAACAACAACGAGTTCTCGCTGTTCGCCCAGGACCAGTGGCAGGTGCGGCCGAACCTGGTGATCAACTACGGCCTGCGCTGGGACGCCCAGTTCATGCCCTCGACCGTGGATCCGAAGAGCACTGCCTTCGCCGGGCTCCTCAACGACCCCCGCTTCCCATCCGACGGGACGATCCCGAACCAGACGAAGGAGTTCCAACCGCGGCTGGGCATCGCCTGGGACATTGGCAACAACCGCAAATCGGTCCTCCGCGCCAACGCCGGCATCTACTACGCCCGGCAGAACATGCTGAGCGAGGTGGGCTCCGTCACCACCAATGGCCTGCAGCAGCAGAGCGGTTTCGCGAGCACCGCCAACCTGACCGGCTTCGGCGCCCCCACGCCGACGTGGCCCAACATCCTGCCGCCCTCGCCGGTGGCGCCGGGAACCTTCCCGTTCTTCAGCGGCATCCGCGTCTTCGCCAAGGACTACCACAACCCGCGCATCTACACCGCGAACGTCGGCTTCGAGCAGGAGGTGGCCCGGAATTGGTCCCTGTACGTGGACTTCACCTGGTCCCACGGTGTCTATCTGACGCGTTTCCTCAACTACAACACCCACGGGACGGGAGTTGCCCCCGTTCAGCCCGCGAGCTACGACAGCGTGACCTACACCGGAAACAACCCGTTTGCCCCCCAGTTTGGGGACGTCTTCGTCAGCACCAGCCGCGGCCGGGGGCTGTATCGGGGGGGCACGTTCGGGGTGCGCAAGCGCTTCTCGGAGAAGTACCAGCTCGAGGCCAACTACGTCCTTTCCAAGGATCTCGACGACGACTCCAACGAGCGCGATCCCTTCACGGAACGCACCTTCAACTTCTACAACCTGAACCTGGACTACGGGCCCTCCGATCGTGATATCCGCCACAGGTTCAACCTCTTCGGCTACGGTGAGCTCTTCGGGGGGCTGCAAGCCAACGTCCGCATCCAGGCCCACTCCGCCCAGCCCATCACCACCTCCCCCCGCGTCCTCAACGGCGTCGACCGCGGGCGCAACTGGGACCTCAAGGACAACGCATACTTCTCCTTCGACTGGCGGTTGCAGCGGCCCATCAAATTCGGCAAGAACTCGGCCCTGATCCCCACCGTGGAGATGTTCAACACCTTCAACAACGCGAACAACGTCAACACCCTGAGCACCCCCGCGCTCTTCAACTTCGACGGCTTCCTGCGGCTGGGGGTGGGTGACCCGCGGCAGCTGCAGCTCGCGCTCCGGTATACGTTCTAGGCCGCTGGGGGGTGCCGGGCACGCGGCACCCCCCGCCGCCTTCCCCCTCTCGGCGCCGCTCCTTCGCGTCCCCGCGCTCCCCGGGGCAGAGGGGCTCCTCACGACGGGGGGTGGCTCTCCGCTTCCTGCTTCGAGCTTCGTCCAGGGGGGCGCGGGCGGCGGCCGGGGGGAGGTGCACCCCCGGTGACCTCCTCAGAGGGTCGGGGGCGACCCCTCGGGGGCGGCCCGGCGTTTGCCCGCCTCCGCGATGAGCCGGTTGTTCTCCCCGAGCACCTCGTACTCACGCCGGAGCGCGAACACGCAAACGAGCAGGGTGAGCCAGGCCAGGCCCTCGTGGACCAGGGCCGGAATCACCCGGGTGTGGGCGGCCGCGCCCAGGATGAAGTTGGCGACGAGGAGGAGCAGGACCAGGGTCATCACCGGGAACACGCGCGCCTTCAGGGCCACCGTGCGGCGGCGGAAGGAATCGCCCCATCCCTTCTCTTTCTCCAGGCCCTTCATCTCCACGCCGGTCGCGATCAGGAAGAACATGATGAAGGAATGGGCCATCACGAGCAGGAAGGTGGCTACGAGGCCGATGAGAAAGTGGGGGCGCATCTCCCGGGGGGCGCCCGGCACGCGGTAGCCCCCGAGGGTGGACCAGGCGAACGCCACCGTGCCCACCAGGGCCAGGGTCAGGAGGGCGATGGACATGTCACCTCGACGAGGCTTCCCGGGGCAGTCAACCGGGGCGGAAGGCGGGGGCCCCGTCCGCGGACGTAAAGAGCGGCCCCTCCACGCCCAAGGGCACGGCCAAGGACTCGAGCTCCGCGCGGTTGAACCCCTCGGAGACGCTCGCGATGGCGCTCCCGCGGCGGAGGAGGAAGAGGGTGGGCACCGTCACCAGGCCCAGAGCCTCCGCCAGCGGGTAGGGGTCCGCCTCCAGGCCCACCGGAACCTCCAGCTTCAGCTCGGAAACGAGCGAGCGGGCGGCGTGGGCGTCGTCCTGCAGCACCAAGAGCACGCGGGCGCCGGGGCCCCGACGCCGATGGATGCGGTCCAAGTAGGGGAGGACCTGGCGCGTGGTCTGGCAGTCCCCGTGGCCGATCAGAAGGAGCCCCGCTCCCGTGGCCCAGGTCTCGGCGAGGGGACGCAGCGTGCCCGTGAGGTCGGGCAGGGACATCTCCGGGAAGGGACCCTGGCGACGAAGGCCCGGCATTGTCAAGCGTCGACGAAGTCGGCGGTCACGCGACGGGGAATGACGCCCGCGGCGTGGCCGCGGTCGAGGAGGGCCTGCACGCCCTGGCGGCCGCGGGGCCCGCACTCCACGGTCATCTCGTTCACCCACATCCCCACGAAGCGGTCCGCCACCGCGGGGTCCATCCCCCGCGCGAAGCCCAGGGCGTAGTCCAAGGCCTCCCGGCGGTGGGCCAGCGAGTAGCGCACCGTGTCCCGGACGAGAGCGGTCAGCCTGGCCATGAGCGCGGGCCCGAGGTCCCGACGCACGGCATTCCCGCCCAGGGGCAAGGGCAAGCCCGTCTCCTGCTTCCACCACGCGCCCAGGTCCAGGACCTTGTGCAGGGCGTGGGCGCCGAACGTGAGCTGCCCCTCGTGGATGATGAGGCCCACGTCGACCCTTCCTTCCCGCACCTCGTCCAGGATCCGGTCGAAGGCGATCACCCGGGTCGCGACCCCCGGGGCGAAGAGCTTGAGGGCCAGGTAGGCGGTGGTGAGGGTGCCGGGCACGCCCACCATGCTCTTGGCCACCTCCGCGGGAGCCAGGGGCTCGCGCGCCACCAGGAGGGGCCCGTATCCGTCCCCGATGCTGCCGCCGCAGGGCATGAGCGCGTACTTGTCGGCCACGTAGGGATAGGCGTGAAAGGAGATGGCCGTGATCTCGTGCCGACCGTCCTGGGCTTGGCGGTTCAAGGTCTCGATGTCGGCCAGCACGTGGGCGATCTCCAGGTCCCCGGTCGGGACTTTGCCCCGGGCCAGGCCGTAGAACATGAAAGCGTCGTCGCTGTCGGGGCTGTGGGCGAGGGAGATCTTCACCAGAACTCCATCATATTTCAGGCCGCGACAACCCACCAGATCGGGAGGGCAACAATGTGCACGACTACGTGGATCACCTTTTCTGACCCGCGATCGCCTTGCTCGTTAGATCCTCCACAAACTCGGCCTTTGCATTCATGTAGCCGGTCCGGTCGTCCCGGAACCGCTCGGAGAGTGCCATCTTCAGGTCGCCATAGACTCTGGCGTCCTCTGGGTGTGCGCGGAGGTAATCTCTGAAGGCCGTATGCCTCAGAAACTCAGTGCTGCCCGGTGGGCAGACGTAGAGGTGATGCATAGGATCGTTGGCGGGTGCGCGGAAAGCCTCGCGCCCGGGGATGCCCAGGTCGCCCCGATGGCTATAGCCCAAGCGCGCGAGGCGCTCAATCGCCGCCGGGAGCATGGTTTCAGACGCCAGTACCACATCGATGTCGATGATCGCCTTTGCTGCCAGATCGGGGACAGCAGTGCTGCCCACGTGCTCAATGGCCGCCGCCACGTCACCGAGGGCATCGGCGATTCGCCCGCGAAGACACTCAAAGATTGCCGGCCAGTTGGGGTCGTAATCCACGACGATGATGGGATTCACCATGGCGGAGCCAAAATATAATGATGCCACCGGGAGGGGAATCAACTAGGGGGCCGACTCCGGCGCGGGGGACGGGAAGGGCGCGGGTCGTGTCCCGGGGCCAGTGCCCCTAGGCGTTCCCAAAGCGGCGTCGCGAGCCCAGGTTCTGCAGTCCCACCGCGCCCATAATGAGCGCGGCCCCCGCCCACTGCCGCGGGCCCAGGCGCTCGCCGAGCAGGATCACGGCCAAGGCCAGGGTCACCACCATCTCGAAGGAGCTGAGCACGGCGGCCCGCGCCGGCCCCACGCGGGCCAGACCCGCCAGGAACGCGCGCACCGCCACCACCGTGGAGAGGACGGTGATCCCCAGCACCGCGCTCCAGGCGCGGGCATCGGAGGGGAGGAGGATGCTGCCCTGGGCGATCGCCCAGGGAACACAGACCAGGGCGCAGACCTGGGTGAGGTGAAGGGCCGCGGTCTGGGCCGGGACCCGAGCCGCAAACCGGCTGCTCAGCATGATGTAAATGGCGTAGAAGACGGCGGTCAGGAGGGCGAAGAAGACGCCGGGGCCGGCGACGAGAGCCCCTCCCGCGGTCAGGGCGCAGCCGGCTCCCGCGAGGCCGGCCGCGCCGAGACCCCGCGGGGTGAGGGCCTCCCAGCCCAGGAGGCCGGAAAACAACGTGACGATCACGGGGTAGGTGTAGAGGACCAGGGCGACGGTGGAGGCGGGCACCGTCTCCAGGGCCTTGAAGTAGGCGACGGCGTTGACGACGAAGACGGCTCCGATCGCCCAGAGCGTGAGCCGCTGCCGGCCGGAGATGGGCTTGGCGGGGCCCGACGGCAGGAGCGCGAAGAGAAGGCTGGCGAGCAGGAAGCGCCAGGCCAGGAGCGGGATGGGCCGCACCCCCCTCCCATAAGCGATCTTGGTGAGGATGGGCATGGCTCCATAGGCCACCGTGCTCAAAAGGATGAGGGCCAGACCGCGCCCCTCCTCGTTCCTCGCCTCCCCCTGCATCAGGACGCAGTATACGTGCCGCCTCGAGACCCGAGCGCCGGGCTCCGGCCGCTTCCCCTAGCCGCACGCTTCGCCTTGGAGTACATTGTGGCGCGTTCTACCAAGGAGCCGACATGACGATCCCCCGGCCGTTCCGGGTGGTGGCTGCCGGCCTCGCCCTCCTCGCCTCCACGGGAAGGGCGGACCAGGAGACGGCGCCCCCGACAAGCCTCGCCGATCTCGCGTGGATCGCCGGACGCTGGCTCGACACCTCCCCGGGTAGCCTCTCGGAGGAGGTGTGGACCGCTCCGTCCGGGGACTCCATGTTGGGCATGTGGCGCTTCGTCTCCGGCGGGCGGGCCCGGATCTTCGAATTGCTGACGATCACGACCGGCGAGGGAGGGATTGCGCTGCGCCTGCGCCACTTCGACCCCCTGCTCGTGGGGCGCGAGGACAAGAAGCGGCCGGTCGTGCTCAAGCTCGTGCACCGCGCGGAGCGGGAAGCGGCCTTCGAGGGCCCCGAGTACGCGGGCCGGGTGCGCATCACCTACCGCCGGACCGAGGAGGAAGGGCTCACCGTTACCCTGGAGAAGGGCGGGACCAAGGAGGAGTTCCGCTTCCGACGCGCGGACGCGCGCACTCCTTGACCGCGAGGATGGTGGCCCCGTGCTGGCCCTAGCCCTGGGGAGCCTGCTCCTCGCCCCTCCCCCCGGGAGCGTGAGTCCCATCCCGCCCCCCCTCGCCAAGATGCGCGGGGTTTGCTGGGAGGCGGGAGGGCGCGTCGCCCCCGAGACCCTGGACCCCCTGCGCGCCCTGGGGGTGGACTGGATCTCGCAGACCCCGTTCGGCTGGTGCCCGTCCCTGACCGCCCCCAAAGTCGTGCGCAACGCAGGCGATGACGTCTACTGGGGAGAGAGCGACCAGGGCCTGGCCGAGACCGCCAGCTTCGCGCGCAACCTCGGCATCAAGACCCTCCTGAAGCCACACCTCTGGGTGCCGGGCGGAAGCTGGGTGGGAGACCTCCGCATGGGCAGCGAGGAGGACTGGCAGCGCTGGTTCCGGTCCTACGAGGATTTCATCCTCCACTACGCGCGCCTCGCCGAGCGGGAGCACATGAACGGGCTGGTGGTGGGGGCCGAGCTGCGTGGCGCCGCCCGCCGGACCGCGGACTGGCGCCGGCTCATCCAGCGCGTGCGCGAGGTCTACCACGGTCCGCTCACCTACTGCGCCAACTGGGACGAGGAGGACCAGGTCGAGTTCTGGGGCGATCTGGACTTCATTGGGGTGCAGGCCTACTACCCCCTCACCAACGCCCCCCACCCCAGCCTGGCCCAGATCCGCTCTGCCTGGGCCCCCATCGTGACCCGCCTGGAGGTGCTCGCCCGTCGTACCGGTCGCCCCGTGGTCTTCACGGAGGTGGGTTACAAGAGCGTGTCCGGGACCCTGGCTGCGCCCTGGAGCTGGGACACTCGGGGCAAGACCGATCTTGGCCTGCAGCGGGACGCCTATCGGGCCCTGTTCGAGGCGGTGTGGAGCCGGAGCTGGTTCGGAGGCACCTTCATTTGGAAGTGGCACCCCCTCGCCTCGAAAGGGTGGGCTTCTCCGGACCGGGAGCGCGACTTCACTCCCCAGGGGAAGCCCTCCCTCAAGGTCATGCGGGAGTTCTACACGCACCCGGGGCGATCGAGGGGGCGCACCCCCTGATCAGCCGCCGGAGTCGGCGGCCTCCGCCTCCAGGCCGGGCGGGGTCGCGTCCTCCAAGTCGTCGAGGTAGCCGGCGGGGAGAGCGACCGTCTGCCTTCCCCCCGTCTTCCCCCGGGGCACGCGCATGGCCTCGGGAGGGAAGGGTTGCGTGTGGTCCACCCCCGCGAGGATCGCGGCAAGCTCGGCCAGACCGGTCACCCGCATGAGCTGCTCGCGTAGCGCAGCCCCGCCCCGGAACCCTTTTGTGTACCAGGAGCTGTGCTTGCGGAAGGAGCGCATGGCCCCCGTCTCTCCCAGCCAGGCCACGAGCAGACGGGCGTGCTCCAACATGACCTCGACCACTCCCCCCAGGGGCGGCGGGTTCTGGGGTGAGCGGCCCTCGAACACGTCGGCCAGATCCCGAAAGAGCCAGGGACGCCCAAGGCAGCCCCGGCCCACGATCACGCCGTCGCAGCCCGTGGTCCGCATCATGCGCAAGGCGTCCTCGGCCTCCCAGACGTCCCCGTTGCCGAGGACGGGGATGCGCGCGACCGCTTGCTTGAGCCGTCTGATGGCCTGCCAGTCGGCCTCCCCGTCGTAGAGCTGGGCCGCGGTGCGGGCGTGCAGCCCCACCCCCGCGCAGCCCTCCTCCTGGGCAATGCGGCCCGCCTCCAGGTAGGTTTGGTAGCGGTCGTCGATGCCGGTGCGGAACTTGATCGTCACCGGGACCGGGCCCGCGGCCCGCACCGCCGCGCGCACGATGCCCTGCAGGAGGCGGGGTTTCAGGGGAATGGCGGCCCCGCCCCCCTTGCTCGTGACCTTGCGGACCGGGCAGCCGAAGTTCAGGTCCAGGTGATCCACGCGGCCCTCCCCCACCAGCAGCCGCACGGCCTCCCCCAGGTGCCAGGGATCGACGCCGTAGAGCTGAAGGCTGCGGATGGTCTCCTCCTTTTCGAAACTGGCCAGGAGGAGGGTCTTGCGGTTCCCCTCCACGAGGGCGCGGGCGGTGATCATCTCGCTCACGTAGAGCCCGGCCCCGTAGCGGCGGCACAAGGTCCGGAAGGGCGGGTTGGTGACGCCGGCCATGGGGGCCAGGACCACCGGCGGCCAGACGGAGAGGGGGCCGATCCGCAGCCGTGCGAACTCCCCCGCTGCCGCGGGAGCCACCTCCCGGTTGAGCGAGCTGCGGTAGAGGGTGTCCATCCGGGACCAGTATCCTACGGGATGCCCGCGGGGGACGGGCGGGGGCGGGTCGGGGAGCCGCTCCCGGCCGCGGGCGAGGCCCTTCGCGCGGGTGGGGGCAGCGCGTCGTCGAGCGCCGAGAGCAGCACGTCGGCCGCGATGCGGTGAGCGATCTCGTTGGGATGCTCGTCGTTGGGACCGTCCACGACCAGGAGCTCCCATTTCAGGCCCCGGTAGGCGGGGAGTAGATCCACGACCCCGGCCCCCGCCTCCGCGGCCGCGCGCGCGACCGCGGCATGGATCGCAGAGAAGGGGTAACCCTCGTCCAGGGCGTTGCCGAAGAGGGGAAAGATCATGACCAGGAAGGGCACCTTGCGCGCGCGGCAGAGCTCCGCCATGGTCCTTAGGGCCTTCTGACCCGCGATCCAGCCGGGGTAGTCGGGCACGTACATCGAGCGGTAGGCGGCGATCCGCCGCCGGTTCTCCACCGTGGCCCAGACCCGCCGCTTGAGCAGCCGGAAGAGCGCGGAGCGATCCCAGAGCCCGTCCGAACCCGAGCGGCGCTCCTTTCTCATCTCCTCCCAATCGCGGGCCCGCCGGGTCTCCGCCGCGTTCTCGTCCTCGCTGTCGTTCAGGCAGTAGCCCAGGACCACGACGTCGGGGTCGTAGGCCAGGCCCTCGCTCGCCAATTGCTCCCCCTCCTCCACGGTGTTCATGCCGGAGCGGGCCAGGCTGATGACCTCCCAGGACTCGCCCCGGTGCCGAGCCAGGCCTCGTTCCAGCCGCCGGGGATAGGCGTCATCGAACTCGATGCGCGCCCCCCAGGTGAAGGAGTCTCCGAGGACCAGGGCGCGGCGCAGGCCGGGAGGCTTGACCAGGGGGTGCTCGTTGTCGCGGTAGCCGAGGGAGTTCGTCCAGCCCGTGTCCGGCCGCCGCGTGTTGACGGGCGCGTAGCCGGTGGGCCGGGGATCCCCGGCCCCCGCGAAGCGCACCGCGCCTTCGGCGAGGGCCAGCGACACGCTAACACCCAGGAGAAGGAGAAATGCCTCGCCAGGCCGCGGGGCGATTTGCACGCGGCGGCTCAGCTCACGGTGCGGGGATCACTTGCCCGTTCAGACAGCCCCTCTTGCCCGAAACCGTCGCGCAACCGCTGAAGGTACCGCCGTGAACGCCACACACCAGGTATGTAGCAGGAGCGGAGCCCTCTTTCAAGGCCGGTGGGGGGGGGCCGGCCGGAGCTCTAGTTCGCCCCGTCCGTGCGGACCAGGCGATCGGGGGCGGGACCATCCAGGAAGCGCAGGTTGAGGCGACGGATGTTGTCCTTGCCCACGTAGGCGTTCCGGACCTCGGCCCGGGTCCTGAAGTCGCCCCCCACCTCTTCGAGATGCAGGACGTCCCCGGTCGCGACCGAGACCATGCCCGTGAGCACCCGCGCCCCCCCGCGGCCGATGTTCTCCGCGATGGTGCGCTCTTCCTGGAGGACGGTTCCCAAGGTGCCGACCCGCCGCACGATCAGGTTCACGAAGATGTCCAAGCGGCCGGTCTGGCGCCGATCCCGGAAAGGTACCGCGGGGCCGCTGTCGTGGAGCGGGGTCGTCACCGCACCGAGAGCGGGAGTCGGCGCCCCCGCGGCGGGGAGAGGAGGCGGGGCCCCGGCCGCCGCCGCCCGCGCTTGCCGGAGGGCCTCCGCCATTTCCCCCGCGGAAGCGAAGCGGGCCGAGCGGTCCTTGGCCAGGGCCTTTCGGAGGAGGGGAACGGCAGAACCCGGTATGCGGCTGGCCGGCCCGCCTTCGAGGGGCACCGGGTCCTGGATGTGCTTGAAGATCGTGGCCACCGGCGTGTCGCCGCGGAACGGCACCTGGCCGGTGAACATCTCGTAGTCCACCACCCCGAGCGCGTAGATGTCGCTCCTGAAGTCGATCCTCTCCCCGCGGCCCTGCTCCGGGCTCATGTACTCGGGCGTGCCCATGATCTGGCCGGTCGCGGTGAGGCTGCCGCCCGTGCCCTCCTCGCTCCCCTCCTTGGCGATGCCGAAATCCATCAGGCGGATGACCCCCTTGGCGTCCCGCATGATGTTTGGGGTCTTGAGATCGCGGTGGATGATGCCCACGTCGTGGATGGCCTGAAGTCCCTCCGCCAGTTGGATGGCGACCTCGAAGGCCTGGTCCGCGGGCAGGCCCCCCGTGTCGCGCAGGAGGTGCTTGAGGTCGGTGCCCTCCAGGTACTCCATCGAGATGTAACGCAGCCCCCCGTCCTCACCGTACTCGTGGATCCGGCAGACGTTGCGGTGGGAGACGCGGCGGGCCAGCTTGATCTCGTGGCGAAAGCGCTTCGCCATCTCCGGCGTCCCCACGAACTCGTTGCGCAGGACTTTGATGGCCACGGTCTCGTCCAGCATGCGGTCGTGGGCCTTGTATACCATTCCCATGCCGCCCTTACCCAGAGGGCTCAGGATCTCGTACCGGTTCCCGATCACCGCACCCTGGGTGAGGGCTCCGAGGGCTCTCCCGCACGTGAAGCAGGCGTCCGCGGTGGGCGCGTTTTCGGCTTGGCAGGAAGGACAGATCATGGCCACCGTCTCGCCCCTAGTCGGAGCAACCCGCGTGCCACCAGGGAATCCTTCTAACTATCTGAAGCGGCGTCTGTTGGGAATTGGACGCAGGGCCCGAGATGCCACAGGGTGTCCACGTTTCGGCCGCTATTCCCCGGACTCCGTCCCCCCTATTGACCCTGATGGTGCGCAGAGCATAGCACCTTTCCCGGAGCGGGTCACGACGGACCGGTCACGAGTAAGATGGTCGCGAACCCCAGGAGCCGGAGCCATGGCGCTGCAGTCGATTAACCCCGCGAACGACGAACGGATCCGCGACTACGACGAGGACCCGCCCGAGCAGGTGGCCGCCGCGTTGCGTGCGGCGGAGGCTGCCTTCCGCGAGTGGCGAGGGACCGGTTTCCCGGAGCGGGCCTCGAAGATGCGACGTGCCGCCGCTCTCCTGCGCGAACGCAGCGAGGACCTCGCCCGGCTGATGGCCCTCGAGATGGGCAAGCCCCTGGCCCAGGGGCGGTCGGAGGCCGAGAAGTGCGCCTGGGTCTGCGAGTACTACGCGGAAGCCGCCGAGGGCTTCCTGAGGCCGGAGGCGGTGGCCACGGACGCCTCCCGGAGTTTCGTCACCTTCGCGCCCCTCGGAGTAGTGCTCGCGGTCATGCCCTGGAACTTCCCCTTTTGGCAGGTCTTTCGCTTCCTGGCTCCCAGCCTCATGGCGGGAAACGCGGGAATCCTGAAACACTCCTCCAACGTCTCGGGGTGCGCGCTCGCCATCGGGGAGATCCTGCGCGCCGCCGACTTCCCCCCCGGGCTGTTCCGCGCCCTGCTCGTGGGCTCGAAGCGGGTGGCCGGCCTCATCGAGTCCCCCGAGGTGGCGGCGGTCACGCTCACCGGCAGCGCACCCGCGGGCCGGGCGGTGGCCGCGCGCGCGGGGGCCATGCTCAAGAAGACGGTCCTGGAGCTGGGGGGGAGCGACCCCTACCTCGTCCTTCGGGATGCCGACCTGGAGGCGGCGGCCGAGATCTGCGCGGCCTCACGCCTGATCAACAGCGGGCAGAGCTGCATCGCGGCCAAGCGCTTCGTCGTGGTGGAGTCGGTGCGACCACGCTTCGAGGAGCTCTTCGTGGAGAGGGTGCGGGCCCGGAAGGTCGGGGACCCGTTCGCGGACGGAGTGGACGTAGGGCCCCAGGCCCGGCGCGATCTCCGTGACGAACTGCATCAGCAGGTCGCGGGCAGCGTGGCCCAGGGGGCGCGCGTGCTGCTCGGCGGCCGCATCCCCGAGGGCAAGGGCGCCTTCTACCCCCCGACTGTGCTCGGCGATGTCCGCAAGGGCATGCCTGCCTACGATCAAGAGCTTTTCGGGCCCGTGGCCGCCCTCATCACGGTGAAGGACGAGGCGGCGGCGGTGCGCGTTGCCAACGACACGTCCTTCGGCCTGGGGGCGGCGGTATTCACCCGCGACGCGGCGCGGGGCGAGCGGTTAGCCGCGGAGGAGCTCGAAGCCGGATGCTGCTTCGTCAACGCCCCTGTGAAGTCGGATCCTCGGCTGCCCTTCGGCGGCGTCAAGGAGTCAGGATACGGCCGCGAGTTGGGCCAGTTCGGCATCCGCGAGTTCGTCAACGTCAAGGCCGTCTACATCAAATAGGCCGAGCATGAGCGTCCCCGAACGCGTGGGTGCGGTCCATCATTTGGCCCTGCGCGTGGCCGATCCCGAACGGTCGCTGGTTTTTTACGCGGGCTTGCTGGGCCTTCCCGAGCTGCGCCGCTTCCAGGAGGGCGGCGCCGTCCGCTCCATCTGGCTCCGCGCGGGAGAGACGGTGGTCATGCTGGAGAGGCGGCTCTCGGGGAGGGGGCCGGAGGACGGTTCCGGCCACCTCATGGCCTTCGCGGTCTCCGATCTGGCGGCCTGGGAGAGGCGCCTGGCCGCAGCCGGAGTCACGGTGGAGGGGCGCACCGCGCAGACCCTGTACCTTCGTGATCCCGACGGCCACCGGGTAGGCTTGAGCGTCTTTTCGTTCGAGCGGGTGCCCTAGAGACATTCCGCAAAGAGCGCGCTCACCTCTCCCGACCGCGTGTCATCCCTACCCTCCAATCTTCTGAACCCCGCCGGACCTCCGCCCGCCCGCCTCACAAGAAACTCATCCGCTCCTCATATCAGAACGCATTTGATAGCTCGGCATGGATATCGTTCAGAACTTTGGTTGCGAACCTTTTGGCTCTCAGCGGCGTCAGATTCACAGCGGCACTGGAAACGGAGGCTGGTCCATGCACGTGGCCCCAACCCGTCATGCGCCGAGGCCGGTTGGCGTTGCGGTGCGTGGGACTCGTCCCGCGGGGGCGCCGCTTCGTCCCCCGTGGCTGCTCGCTCCCCTGGCCCTCGTGGGGAGTCTGACCACGGCCAGCGCCGCGGATTTGTTACCACTCCCGTCGGCGGTTGTCCCCCCGGGCGCCGCCCCCGACATCACGACCCCGGCGGCCGCGGCCTCGCCCGCCCTCGTCCTCGTCTGGTTCGACCCCGACCGGCTGCTGCCCTCGGCCTCCGACGCTCTCGGGCGCGAGGTGGCGGCGACCTTCCGGGACATCGGAGTGGAGGTGGCCTGGAAGCCAGGGGGACCGGGCCGCAGTTGCGCAGAGGGGCCGGTCCGCGAGATCCCCGTCATCCTCCTCCCTTCCGACCCGCAGCGGGGAAACGA
>Ga0210409_10004279_pt1 | contig 15499 bp, 9 predicted proteins | sample IncBWH17MmetaG_FD_161649 | JGI IMG/M metagenome (GOLD analysis project Ga0210409, IMG submission 161649) | Forest soil microbial communities from Barre Woods Harvard Forest LTER site, Petersham, Massachusetts, United States - Inc-BW-H-17-M | ecosystem: Environmental > Terrestrial > Soil >...
CCGGAACAAAGCGGCTATCTCCTTGGACTTTTTCGTAGAGGGCAAGCGCCGCGGACCTGCTGCGCCCCAGGAGTTGGGCAAATTCGCCGCTTTTAACCAGCGGCAACAATTTCTGCGTCGCCCACAGAGCGGCCGCGGAAGCGCCGGGACGCGAGCATTCCAGGCTAATCTCGCCCAGATGCAACTCCGCCGAACTGAAATAGGTGTACGGGGAATCATGTTTATACAGACTGCCGACATTGGGATCGCGGAACAACACGCAGCCACAACCGTAGGGTTGCAATCCGTGCTTGTGGGGATCGATGACGATGGAATCGACTTCCGCGATGCGGGAGAAAACGGATTGGGCGTGTTCGTCAAGATTGCCGACGAGGCTGAAATATCCGCCATACGCAGCATCGGCATGCACGCGAAAGCCGTGCTTCTCGCGCAGGGCCAGGATTTCGGGCAAGGGATCGACCGAACCCGTCGCGGTGGTGCCGAGGGTCGCGACGACCGTGCCAACATCGCCGCGTTCCGCGCGTTTCCGCAGCGCGTCCATGTCCATGCGCGCCCGCGAATCGACCGGCACGGATTCGAATTCGAGCTGTAGCACGCTGCTGATGCGATGGTGCGTGTAATGCGCTTGCGCGCTGGCCAGAATCTTCTTGCCGGGCCGCACCTGCCCCGCGACCCAGAGGGCTTCAAGATTGGCCATGGTGCCGCCGCCACACAGGTGCCCGAGAAAAGTCTTCCAGCCAAACATCGAGGCAATCTCCGCTACGGCTTCCTTTTCCATCGCGGAAGAAGCGCGGCCACCGTCGAGCGCGTGATTGTTGGGATTAATCCACATGGCCAGCGCATAAGCGAGCCGCGCCACGGGATGGGGTGGCTTTAGCATCTGCCCGGCGTAAAGAGGATGAAAATATGGGTAGTTGTCGTGGAGGCGATCGGCCGTCGCCTTCAGCACTTCGAGCAGGCGATTTTCGTCGTAAGCGCTCGGTGAAAACTGGGGGAGCCCGGCAAAACCGCCATCTAATTTCTTCACGGCTTCCAGAAATGCACTCAGGCTTTTTTGTTCAAGCTGCAAAGGCCACCCATCCGCCGCGATTTTCGCGAGGAGATCGCAGGCCGCAAGAGCGTGAGCCGCGGATCACGAATTTTACTGCCAAACTTTATCAAGCTGCCCGGCGGTTTGCAGCAAATCGAGCTGCGCTTGCTGGCGCTGGAAATTGGCGCTGAGATAGGCCATCCACTTGTCGCTTTCCTCCAGGCGAGCCTTCTCGACATCACGCAAGTTGATACGGCCCTCGGCGAATTGCGATTGCAGAACGGTGAGGTCTTGCTGCGCGAGTTGCAGCTCCAGGCGGGCGACTTCCTTGGCGGCGTCACGCTCGCGCAAATGCCTTGTCTTCAGGCGCACGGCCGCGCTGACTTCATTTTTCTTGCTGGCCAGTTCGGCCTTGGCTACCTCGAGATTGACCTGGGCCAGCGCGATATTGGCCCTGGTTTGCGCGCTGAAAATGGGCACTTGAATCTGCACACCGGCATTGAAGTTGTTGGGTTGAAATTTCTTGAAGTAATCCAGATAGTTGTTGAAGTTGGCCAGCCGGCTATAAATCGCTACGAGCTGCAGGGTCGGATAATATCCGCGCTTTTCGCCGGTAAGGCGAAATTCCTTGGCGCGCACGTCGGATTGCGCGACGCGCAAAGCCACATTGTCTTGCATAGCCATGGCAACCAGATCCGCGCCTTCCTGCTCGGCGATGCCGGGCAAATCCTCCGGTGTGAGGTCCATCGAAGTGGTTTCCGGAATGCCTGTCTGACCGCGCAGTACACTCTCCAGTTCGTCCTCGCGCCCCTCCAGCTGCAAAATGCGCTGCACCACGCGTGCTTTCGTAAGCTGATCCTTGGTGACCGCAACAGGCAGCTCGAAGTTTTCCTTTTCGCGCTGCTGGGTAACCGCGAGGATTTTCTCCGCGCTTTCCTGCTCTTTGCGCAGCAACTCGAGCGAATGGCGGACCATGGCAAGCTCGAGATAGGCGGAAGCGGTGCGCACGATGACACTGTTTCTGGAGTCCTCCAGAAGGATCTTTTGCGACTTGGCTTGCTCCTGCAGTTCTTTTCCTTGTCCCCGCAGCGGTTCATTGAAGGCCTCTTCGGTGTAGCTGACATCGAAGAGCGCGGGGGCGCGCCCGCCGGGAGTCTCCGGGATTCCGAAGGTGTAGCCTGCGCCGGAGCCGGCAAAAACGTTGGGCATGAACTGGGCCTTCGTGATCAAGGCGGAACGGTTCGCGAGACTTGCGTGCAGCTTGGCGATTTGGATGTCTTTGCTGTTTTGCAGGGCCAGCTCGATGGCGCGCTTGAGCGTGAGAGAAACAGCGGAGGTTTCGGTTGGAATGGGCTGCGTCTGTTGGGCGCGCGCGCAGAAAGCGGCAGAGAAAAGGAACGCCGCGAGCAAGGAGCTCAGGAAAGAGCCGCGTATCGAGCCGGTGAAGCTTTTATGTGTCATGCGAACGTCCTCGTTGTGGTTTGGCCCTGAAAGCGGCGGCTAGCCGCCGCACTGCAGAATTATTCGTAACGCAAAGAGTCGATTGGCTGCAAGCGGGCGGCGTTGTTGGCCGGCAAGTAGCCAAAAAAAAGTCCGGTGGAACAGGAAACGCCGAAAGCAATCAGCACGCTTAGAGGTGAGATGGGAACGCGAAGATTCCCCGGCAACAGCGGCTGAACCAAAACCGGAATGACCAGGCCGATCAGAATACCGACGATGGCGCCGCCTCCGCTGATTAAAAAGGCTTCGATCAAGAATTGATAAAGGATTTCGCGGTGCGCCGCGCCGATGGCCTTGCGAATGCCGATCTCGCGGGTGCGCTCGGTGACGGTGACCAACATGATGTTCATGATACCGATGCCGCTGATGAGCAGGGCGATGAAGGCCACGACCAGCAGCACGATGGTCAGCGCCAGCGAAATGTTTTTCGCCGCACTCAAGATGGCGGCCAGGGTCTGAACGTCATACTCCGCCCCGGCCGGGTGGCGACTGCGCAACAGAAGTTCCATCTGGCGCTGCACCCCGGGCACATCCTCGGGATGCGCGGCTTGGGCATCGAGTGTACGCAGGACGTTAACGCCGGTGTAGTACTTCATCAAGGGAAAAGGAATGATGACGGTTTCCCGCTGGATATCGGACAAGCCGAAGGTGGCGACGCGCTCGCGAAAGACCCCGATCACCGTGAAGGTGAGCTCGCCCATGCGAATCATTCCGCCAATGGGATTTTCCAGGCCGAACACGCGATCGGAGAGCTCTTTGGTTATCAAGCAAACCTTGCTGCGCGTTTCCATATCGGCGGAATCGAAATATCTTCCGCGGATTATGACTAGACGGCGGATGGCTTGAAACCCTTCGGTTACTCCGATGAGGGTCAATTGGCGTTCCACGCCGTCGACGACGACGGTCGTGGGCAACTCGCGGGATCCGGCAACTTCCTGCACGCCGGGAATGGAGGCTTTCACCGCCTCCATGTCTTCAAGAGTCAGCTCGTAACTCAGTGGCTGTCCCTTTGCGCCAGCACGAACCAGCTCCACCCAAACGAGGTTGGAGCCGGTCGCCTCAATCTGGCTGAGCACGAACTTGCGGCCGGTAAGTGCAACGGTGACGACAAGAACGATGGAGGCGCTGCCGATGATCACGCCCAGCGAGGTGAGAATGGCGCGCAGTTTGTTGCCGCGCAGGGCGTCGATGGCGACGGACAACGTTTCCCGCAAGTCCATCATCGGGCGAGTCTCAGACGCATACCATATTCAACCTTTTTTCAAACGCTTGAGAGCTTCGCGGGCATTCTTGTTCCTGGGATCGAGCTTCAGAGCCGTCTCGTACTCTTGAATGGCTTCTTGCGATTTTTGCTGGTTTTCGTAGAGCCGGCCGAGCCATTCATGAACGCGCCAAGGGGGAGGAAAGCCGGTACGCAGGGGGGCGCGTTTCAGGTATTCGTGCAGCAGGCGCTCGGAATCGTCAGCGCGCTCATTTTTGATGATCAACGAGACGGCGCGATAGAACTGCGAGCGCGGGTCGGAGGGAGCGATGGTCTCGCCCTGCTCACCCACGATAGCAAGCGTGTCCGCCTGACCCTGCTTCATGGCGTAGTCGCCGATGTCGTAGAGGAGCTCCGTAGATTTCGGACGTAATCCCAGAGCTTTGGCGAATTCGGCGTCGGCGGCGGTAAAGTCCTTTTTTTGACGCCGGCAATTTCCCGCCGCGTAATAGCCCTCAGCGGGATCCAGCAAAGCGAGATTGGCGATTTCCGGGCGCGCTTTGTCTTCGCCGCCGCCGACGATGCCCGGAGCGCTGCAATCAAATTCAATGAGCGCTTGGTAGGCAGAAAAGTTTTTTTGGTCCAACTCGACGGCTTTTTCAAATTCCTTGCGGGCCTTCCTGGCGAGTGAAAGGGCGGAGAACATGGAGGCGTGGCTGGCTTTTTCGCCGTAAACCTTGCCTAACCATTCATGGTAGATCGAACTTCGCGGATCGAGGGCGACGGCTTTCTCCGCGCTGAGGATGGCGGCATCGTGCTGCTGAGTTTCGTAATAGGTCTTGGCGAGCAGGAGAAGAATCTCGCCATTGCGGGGGTCTTGGGCGGCAGCCGCCTGCAGGAGCTGCGCCGCTTTGGCGTAGTCGCTGGCTTCGTAGGCCTCGTAGGCGGCGTGGAGGTTGTCGTCGTGGCGCACGCCGTCCGCGGCCGCCCGGGCGCCCGGCACAGCCGGCGGGAGGAGAAGCACGGCAAGGAGCGCGATTCTAATCGGATTCGCTTCGGCCACGAATATAGCTCGCATCGGTATCGATGATTTTTACGGGCATGCCGTCCTTGAGGTCCACATCGCCGGGCAGGGCGACCATCTCGCCCTCTTGCAAGCCGCCCAGGACTTCATAATCGGTGGCGTCGGCGATGCCCACGTGAATTTGGCGCTTCTCCAGGGTCGCTTTCCCCACGCCCAGCGTATTGCGCAAAACCACAAAGACGAATCTCTGCCCGCCTTCCGCCTCCACCGCGCCGCGCGGCACGGTGAGCACGTTGATGCGCTCGCGAGACTTGATGCGCACGTCGACGTTGATGTTGGGCAGCAACTCCAATTTATCGTTGTTGACCTCGCAAAGCAGCTCGCCGACGCTGCGCGCGTTGCGCGCCACCACTTGTTTGGGAATGACCTGCGTCTTGCCCATCCAGGTGCGGTTGGGGAGCGCATCCCAGGTAATGCGCACGGGTTCGCCAGGTTCCAGGCCGCCCAACTCGGGCTCGTCGATAAATGCGCGAACACGGACTTTGTGGAGGTCAGCCATTTCGGCGAGCAGGTCGCCGACTTTCACGTAATCGCCGGCTTTCAGTGGCAGGCCTTCGGCCGTGCGACCCAGAGAGTAAAGCGTACCGGCGGCGGGAGCGACGATGCGGCCGTCGCGGACTTTTTCTTCCAGGGCGGCAACTGCACTGCGTAACTGCTCGACTTGCAGAGACGTGCGATTGGCGTCGAGCTTCACATCGTGCTCGAACTCTTGCCTGGCGGCGGTGAGCTGTCTGACCTGCGCATTGGCCTTGGCGAGTTCCAAATCGTTGGCGGCGAGCTCGTCTTTGGTGGCGGCTTGCTGTGCGATGAGACGCTCGAGGGAATCGTGATTGCGCTGCAGGCGGTCGCGTAGTGCCAGGGCCGCGGCTAGCTGGCCTTCGGTTTTGGCGGCTTCGTCGGAACGGCCGCCGGCTTTGGCGGCGCGGAGATCATCTTCGGCGCGGAGGAGCTTGGAGCGCGCCTCGGCGAGCTGGGCAGTAGCGTCCTTTACGTTCAACTCGAGCAAGAGCTGTCCCTTTTTTACGGCTTGACCTTCCACAACGCTGACTTTTTCAACAAAGGTATCGAGCTGTGCGCGTACGACAAACGGGTCGATGGGCTCGACCTTGCCGTTGCTGGAAATGGAGGAGACCAGGTTTTCCCGGACCGGCGTGACCGCGGCGATTTTGGCGACGGGCTGGCGGCCGGTAAGACGCACGAGCACGAAAGCCACAATGGCGGCCAAAACGAGAAAAATCACGATGCGATTTCGCAGCCTGCGGTCCATTGCTCCCTATTCCGATGGCCCTGCCGGTGTGCTCAGGCTAAACATTGCGGGCACACTCGCACGAAGTGAGTCCCATTGTATACGTATGGCTTGCTGGCCCCCGCCCGGAATAAACCAGAGTACTTGATTGTAACAATAGGGCCGGAACTTCCACTAGGGATGATGTCAATTCGCAAAGGGTTCGCTTTACTGGATGCTCCAGGGCGGCACGGGGATGCCGCGATAACGTGCGAGTCGGGGAAGCCTTCTCCATAAGGATTGGATGTTCGCGGGCCGGCGGCGTCACAGAGTGCCAGTAGATTCGGTGGCGTGTGACATATTAGGGGTGCCAGGCGCGTAGTAGACTGTGACGCGGGTGTGAGTGGGGCCGGGGAAAACCGGCGCGAGGGGTCTTTGATGATTGAGGCGCGTGGCCTGTCGAAACGCTTCCACGACAAGAAGCGCGGTGAGATTCGCGCGGTCGATCAGGTGAGTTTTCGTTGCGAGCCCGGAAACATTTACGGATTGCTGGGGGCCAACGGCGCGGGCAAGACCACGACACTGCGCATCCTGGCCACGATCCTGGAGCCAACGGACGGGACGGCGCTGGTGTGCGGGTTTGACGTGGTTGAAGACCCGGAGAAGGTTCGCGCTAACGTGGGATTTCTGTCCACGGCAACGGCGCTGTATCCCCGGCTGACCGCTCAGGAGCTGGTGGAATATTTCGGGCGGCTGAACGGGCTGGACGAGGCAACACTGAAGAAACGCATCGACGACATTTTCAACCGCCTCGACATGAACGGCTTCCGGGACCGGCGCTGCGACAAATTGTCCACGGGAATGAAGCAGAAGACCTCGATTGCGCGGACGCTGGTGCATGACCCGCCGGTGATGATCTTCGACGAACCCACGCTGGGCCTGGACATCATGACCGCGCGGACGATTACCACGTTCATTCGGGAGTGCCGCGACCGCGGGAAGACGGTCATTTTCTCGACGCACATCATGAGCGAAGTCGAGAAGCTGTGCGACGTGATCGGCATCATCCATGATGGAAAGCTGCTGACCGAAGGGACGCTCGCGCAGTTGCGGCAAAGATACGCGGAACAGGACCTGGAGGAGATCTTCGTAAGGGTTGTGGGGCCACAGCAAGCGAAGCCGGAGGCGTAGGACGCGATGAACCTGAACGCGGTGGGGATTGTGTATCGCAAGGAATTCACGGAATGGGTGCGCGACCGGCGCACGCTGATTTCCACGGTGCTGGTCCCGCTCTTCCTGTTTCCGCTGATGATGGTGGGATTCAGCGCCCTGGCGGTGGTGATGGTGGGCAAAGCGGAGAAGGAAACTCCCAAGATTATGATTTTGGGCGGCGAGGATTCGCCGCAACTGATCGCCAACATCAGGAAGCTCGACTCCCTGGAAATCGTGCCCTATGCGGCAAATTGGAAGGACGAAATTTCCAACAAGGATATTCGCGCGGCGGTGGAAATTCCCCAGGGATTCGAGAAGTCGCTGGAGACCGGTCCATCCGAGACGGTGAAGATTTATTTTTACGACGGGGAGATGAAATCGTCGTTCGGCGCCAATCGCCTGGAAAAACTTCTGAAGGATTATCGCGACACGGTGGTGAAGGACCGCCTGGCGGCCAAGAATCTGCCGGCATCGGTGTTGTCGCCGTTTTTGATCAAGCAGGAAAACGTGGCCCCTCCGGAAAAAGTGAGCGGCGCGACGTTCGGCAGTTTCATCGGCTACACGGTGATTATATTGTGCATGACCGGAGCAATGTACCCGGCGATCGATCTTACCGCCGGAGAAAAAGAGCGCGGCACGATGGAGACGATTCTTTCCAGTCCCATTTCGCGCATGGACCTGGTGCTCGGGAAATTTCTGCTGGTCTTCTCGGCTTCGCTGGCAACCGCGATTCTCTCGGTCATCTCCATGGGGACCTCGTTCGCGATTTTGGGCCACTCCAACCTGATGAATTCCTCGGGTGGGCAGACTCTCGCGCTGAATCTCGGGCTCCTTTCGGTAATTTCTGTATTTGTCATGGCGTTGCCGCTGTCGTTTCTTTTTTCCGCGGTGCTGATGACCATCGCGCTCTTCGCCAAAAGCTATAAGGAAGCGCAAAGCTACCTGACGCCGATGACCTTCGTGATTGTGATTCCGGCCGTCGCGTCCATGATGCCGGGGGTCGAGCTGACGCCGAAGCTTGCGCTGATTCCCATTCTCAACACCAGCCTGGTCTGCAAGGAGATTATCAGCGGCACCTATCACTGGAACTCGATCGCGCTCATTTTTGCCTCCACCTGCGTCTATGCCGCCGCGGCGCTGTTTCTGGCCTTCAAAACCTTCCAGCGGGAGTCCGTCCTCTTCCGTTCCTGACCTTTCACTTTTTTCTTGACATCCGCTATCGAATTAGTCATAATCCGATCCGTATAAATCCATGCTCAAGCGGCAGACAACTGCCGCTTTTTTGTTGCTCGCTCGTTTCGTTTTCTCTGCTAAGTCCGTTAGAATGCGCAGTTCCGAGGCACCGCTGATTTTGCACTATTTTGGTGCAAATAAATCCTTTAGATTCTGCACTTACAGACGGCCCTCTAGTAAGTCCTTTAGAATCCGCAGTTGCAAAAAAGGGGGAGGGGGGCCCGAAGCTTACTGGGCGCGGCGCTGGCGCGCTTCGCACTCCTGGCTGAGGCGGCGAACGGTTTCGCGCAAGCGCACGGCCAGAGCGGCGATGGTTTCCAGGCGCTGCTGGCCGCCGTGCGGCAGGCGGCCGTCATTCTTGCGGCGAACTTCGGCGAGCAAGAGTTCGGCGTTGCCCAGGATTCCGGTGAGCGGATTGTTCATCTCGTGGCGGAGCACCTCGCCGAAGGCTTCTCCGTTGGAACCATTTCCCGCGGCCGCAAACTGTTGCGCATCACTGGTCACTTGCTGCGCCTGGCGCAAGCGCCGCCCCACCATCTCCAACGCGACAGGCAGACCACCGCCGGCGCGTTCGACGAAGTCAGCGGCGCCGGCCGCGACCAGCGAGGCCAACTCCGACTCCTGATGCGACCCGCCAATGACCACCACGGGCGCGTGAAGGGCTAGAGCGGAAACCACGGAGTTCAGGCGCGGCATTTTGGCCACCGGTCCCTCGCTCTCCGGGGCGGCGGTTTCCTCGAGCAGGATAACGCTGGGTGCGGCGTCTTCGACGATGCGGCGCGCGGCGTCCACGGTGCGCACTGCGGCGACGCGCAGCCCTCCCTCCTTGGTCTCGAACTCCCGGCGAGCGGCGGCGCACAACTCGGCGTCATCGCTGACCAACAAAATGGTGTGTTCTCTGGTATGGATCATTTAGGACCTCGCTGCATTTTTCTTCGCCGCCTGCGCACGTGAAAGCTCGCGTGGCGAGCTGGCCTCGAGAACGCCGCGAATCTTCTCCGTAAGCTCCTCGACGCGAAAAGGTTTTGCCACATGGGGCAGGTGATTGCGCTCCAGAAAATCGCGGGTATGCGCGGCGAGCACGTCTCCGGTGACGAACAAGAAACGCTCTTGCAGCGGATTTTTCGCGTGCACCAGCGCCTGGTAAAAGTGTTCGCCATCGAGTTCGGGCATTTTCATGTCGCAGATGGCCAGCGCGTATTCTTCCCGGGTCGTGCGATCGAGCGCCTCGCGGGGGTCGAGAAGGACATCGACGCGCAATCCTTCGTCCTCGAGCACGTCGGCTATAAGCCGCGCGACGGTGGGCTCGTCCTCCAGCACCAGGACGCGGGTGCCGGCCCAGGCGCCAAGAGCGGCACCTGCTGGCACGGTGTCGGGCGGTTCCGGTGCAAGCAAAGGTTCGAGTCGCGGGCGCGCCGGGGAAACGCCGCCGGTTGCCGGCAACGCCATCTCCACGGCGGCGAGGGCCGGCAATTCGATCGAGAAGACCGACCCCTGGCCGAGCTTGCTGGCTAAGTGCACCCGGCCGCCATGCTCCCGAACGATGCCGAGAACGATGGCTAAACCCAGGCCGGTGCCGACGCCGGCCGGCTTGGTGGTAAAGAAGGGATCGAAAATGCGCGCCTGGATGGCCTGCGGAATTCCGGGTCCATCGTCGCTGACTTCCAGAAGCACGCGCTGTTCGGCGATGCGCCGGGTCTTCACGCGGATGGTGCCGCCTTTGCCTTGTTCCTCGATGGCCTGCCGGGCATTCCCGATCAGGTTCATCAGCACCTGCTGGAGCTGCCCGGCGTCGCCCTGCACGAAGGGGAGCACGGGCTCGAGGTCGAGCTGGACATGGATATTGTCGGCCGCAAGGTTGAAGTGCTGCAGTTCGAGGGTGCGGGAGATGACTTGATTGAGTGCCACCCGGCGGCGCTCCGGGCGCGATTCCCTGGCGGAGAGCAATAGCTGGCGCAGGATAGCGCTGGCTCGCTCCGCTTCCTGAAAGATTTGCCGCGCTTCGTGAGACTCGCCGACGGCATCGCGGCGCAAAAGCAGACGCTGCGCGTAGCCGAGAATGCTGGTGAGCGGGTTGCTGAGCTCGTGAGCGATGCCGGTGACCATCTGGCCGAGCTCGGCAAGTTTGTCCGTCTGCAGCAGCTTGGATTGGAAGACGCGCTGCGCCGTCAGGTCGCGATAGATTTCCACGCGGCCGAGAAACACGCCTTTTCCATCAACGATGGGGCGCGTGGCGCGCTCCACCAGGCGTGGAACCGGACGAACCAACTGCAGCTCTTCTCGCACGGCCCCTTCGGTGCTGCTCGCCAAACGGTTCCAGTTTTCGGCAAAGGTAGCGGCGTCGGCGGTGCGCACGCTGAGCGCGGTTATAAGGTCGTTAAGCGTCTTGATGCGCGCGAGCTCTTCGGGAGCCAGCCCGACGATCTGACCGAAGCGGCTGTTCACGGCGCGAATTTCCTGCCTCGGTCCGACAAGGACCACTCCTTCCTCGAGCCATTCAATAACGTTCAAGACCTCGGTAACGCTGTGCTCCGGGTCCCTTTGTTCGCTGCGGTCCGGCTGCCTTTCGAGGGCCGCGAGGGCTTCCTTATGACGCGACTCTAGCTCGGCAGCTTGCTCACTACGCTTCAGCTGCAACAGCGCCGCAACAGCCAGCGCCGCGCTAAGTTCCAATCGTTCCAGTGCGGCCAGCGAAGCCGTGCTTCGACGAACGCCCGCGACCAACGTCCCGAGGGTTTCGCCAGCGGCTTGCAGTGGCCAGGCAACCACGCGCGCAACTTCTCCCTGTGGTGACGCACTCCCGGGTTCGCCGGCAGTGAAGTGATGGGACTCAAGTGCCCGGCGCCAGACGCCGCTCAACTCCTCGCTTTCGAGCGCACGAATCCAGGTAGCGGCACCGCTCTGCCAGGCAAAGCGCATGCTCTGCGGCGGTGGGTGAATAGAACTCTCCGTTGTTTTCGGTGAGTCGACGAGGCGGCCAATCGCGGCGAAAACTGCAGTTGGCTCGACTTGGTGCTCTTCCTTATGGGTACAGTCCCTTACAATACGGGCCAGAACATCGCTCGGTGATTCCGAGCTAGCCAGAGCGGCAAACAAGCGGCGGGAGTCCTGATGGCGCTCGCGTCCCAAACGGCGCTCCTCTTCGAGTTCCATGACGAGAGCCAGTTCGGCCGCGACGGACTCGAGCAACGCTCGCGGCAAACGCGCTTGTTTTTTCCGACAGCCGACGAACAAGATGCCGCGAAGCTTTGCGTGAACCTGCAGAGGAACCCAGATTGCCCGCCGCATTTCGATCAACGCACCGATCATTGGCTTGTCGGGCGCATCGACGTCTTGCTCGACCGTCCGCAAACTCCCCAGCAATTCGGCAGGCAATGGCGGCTGTGGAGATAGCCTGGACCACTCAGCGGGCGTCTCCTCCCCGTCTTTCTCCGCCACGATTCCGCGGAAACTGGTGTGGGGACTTGAGTCCACCGCGCCGTCATCTTCCATATCAACCCACACGCCGACCCGGTCTGCCTGCCCACTTGCCAGCAAGGTTTTGATCGTCTCTCTCAGCAGGTCTTGCCCTTCCACACCTTCCACGGCAGCGCGGGCCACTCCGATAGCTCCCCTTTCCGGTTCCTGCGCCTTCCCCCAGACCCACATAGGCTTGCCTCGGTCCGCTAGCGCGCTTGCTCTTGGTACCTCGCACGGCGGCTACGGCAAGCACAGATGCGGCCTATCAATCACATTGCACTGAGAGGTCCAATAGCGTCGGTGCATATCATTGATAACGGGACAGTTACGCTAATCGGGAAGAGCTGGCCGAAGGGCCCGACATCCCATGTCGAGACTTGCTGATGATTTGGTTCCGAAGTGAGAAACCCGGGGATGGAAGGTCAGGAGCGAATCTTGCGCAAAGGGGCGAGGGCGTGAACGAGGTGGGAAGCAGTTTGCATAAAAGCGTGTGAGGACTTCAGGCTTGAGGAGCCGATACCATTGCTTAGTATTTACCGCCCCTGACCGGCGGCTTCCTCTTCCACGTGGTACTGCTTCAGTTTCCGATAGAGCGTGGTCTTGCCGATGCCCAGAATGCGCGCGGCCGCGAGCTTGTCGCCGGCCGTTTCGCGCAGGGTGCGCAAAATGGCACGACGCTCGAGCTCTTCGAGGGGCACCAATTCGTTCTTCTCCGGGAGGCGCTCGGTTTTTGGATACTGCAGATTGCTCGGCAAATCGGCGACCTGAATGAATGGACCGGAGCCTAGCGCTACAGAGCGCTCGATGGCGTTTTCCAGCTCGCGCACATTTCCCGGCCAATCATAAGCCATCAACTGGCGCATGGCGTCTTCGGAGATGTCCCGCGAGGTTTGCTGCGCGAGTGAGAATTTTTCCAAAAAGGAGACCACCAGCAACGGTATGTCGCTTTTGCGCTCGCGCAGCGGGGGCAGTTTGATCTGCACCACATTCAGGCGGAAATACAGATCCTGGCGAAACGCTCCGGTCTTGATGGCCGCATCGAGGTCGCGATTCGTGGCTGCGATGATGCGCACATCAATGTGGCGGCGCTCCGTGGAGCCGACCGGCTTTACCTCGCGCTCCTGCAACGCACGCAACAGCTTGGCTTGCATGTCCACGGGCATGTCGCCGATTTCATCGAGAAACAGCGTGCCGCTGTTGGCGGCCTCCAGCAGCCCTTGCTTGCCGTGCAAGGCCCCGGTGAACGCGCCCTTCACATAGCCGAACAGTTCGGATTCAATCAGCGTGGGGACGAGCGAGGAGCAATCGACGGGAACAAAAGGCCGCTCCTTGCGCGGGCCGGAAAAATGCACGCTCTTGGCCACCAGCTCCTTGCCCGTGCCGCTCTCACCCAGGACGAGAACCGGATACTCGTGGAGGCTGACCTTCTGGATGACCTTATAGACGCGTTGCATGCGCTCGGAGACGCCGATGAGACCGCCGAAGCCCGGCCGGGTGCGCAACTGCTCGCGCAACAGATGATTTTCCTGCTGGAGCTCCACAGCGCGCGCCGCGCGCTCCAGACGCGAGCGCAGTTCCTCGATGCGGAAAGGCTTGGTTACATAGTCCACGGCGCCCAAGCGCGTGGCGGCCACCGCCGAATCGATGGTTCCATACTGGGTCAGCACGATGACCGGCAGCGCCGGGTTGGTGTCGTGCACGCGCTGCAGCAAGTCCATTCCGCTGGTTCGCTGCAGCATCAAATCGGTCAAGAGGATATCTACCGCGGAGTTCTCCAAGACTTCCAGGGCCTCCTCCGCGCTGGCTACGGCGAAGGCTTTCATGCCCGCCTGCCGGGCAACCTCCGCGCAAGTCTCGCGGATGGTCGGCTCGTCGTCGACGATGAGGATGTTCATCGAAACGCTTTCGCGCGAGACGGCCGCTTCTTCACTCATGCGCGAGCCAACCGATTCCATGAGCGGTCTAGGAGCATTCTCAATTCCATTTCGCGTGACAGGCTGTGGTTTTAAGGCATAAGTATAGTACCTCTTATGTATATCAAAAAGGACTGTAACGTGCCAATTCTGGCGTTTTTGGGAAGGCGACCGGCGCAAGCACTCCGACTTCCTAGAGTCCCGATGCCAGAATGGAACGACTCATTTCCATTTTGGGAGAATCCCGCCCGCTCGGATTCCAGCCACATTTCCTCTTGCCACAAAAAAAGGGGCCCTCCGCGTCTCACGCGAAGAGCCCTCTTGCAGATTTTTCGCCGGATCGAGTTTACCAACAACTCTCAGGGGACAAACACTGCGTTTTACGGCGTGGTCTTTTTCTGTGGCGCTGCCGCGGGCGTTTTTTTCTTGGCGGTTTCCCCGCCGGACCTGCTGAGCAAGGTCAAAGCGTCCTTGGCGTTGAACGGGAAGCGGCGAACGGACTGTTCGCCGGTGGTGCTCAGGGTGACGTCCACGCGCCGGTTGTTGGCCAGGCGCACGGTCAGGAGATTCCGCACGAGTCGCTGCCTTTCGGCGGGAGTCAAGTCTGGATCCGCTTCAATCAGTTTCTGGACGTCCTCGGAACTCATGTTTTTCTCGAAGCCAAAGGCGCGGACTTCGATGTGGTCCGCCGGCACGCCCTTCTCTACCAGGTAACCGCGGGCGCGTTCCACGCGGCGCTCGGAAAGCTTCTCGTTGTATTCCTTGGTACCGCGAATGTCAGCGTGGCCCCCGAGGATCAGGTGCGCGTCGGGTTTGTAGGTCAGGTATTGTTTGAAGTCGATGGCCAGGGTATCCAGCGTCGCGGCCTGGCTCGTGGTCAGACCGCCGTTCGGCTTCGCCACCGTGGGCTGTGCGGTCGGGAAGTAAATACTGTGCAAGGAAAGGCGCTGCTCGAGACGAACCATTTCCGGCGGCGGGGGCGGTTGCTGCACGTCGATATCCGTTGAACCAGCAGCATTATCGCCTCGCGAGTCGGTCACCTCGCACTTGAGGCTGTAAGTTCCCGGCGGCACACCCGTAGAGTCAAATTCCGCTCGCGGGCCGTTTCCGGTCACCCGACCGCCCGATGCCGAGTAGTTATAGGTCAGCGGCAGATTGTCCGGACTGGCGCCGTTGCAACTGATTGCGGAACGCTCGCCCGCCTTGATCGTTGCGGGGTTGGCGGAGACCGCAACGGTGGGCGGATGATGCGGCTTTTCCTCCACCTTGATATCCGCCGCGCAGGACGTTGTTCCGCCCTTGCCGTCGTCGACTTTAACGCTAACGGTGTAAGTGCCGGGATTCACGCCAGACGAATTCCAGCGCGCGTCGGGGCCGTTGCCGTCGACCCCGCCACCGGAGGCGGTGTACGCGTACGTCAGGGGAAGATTGTCGGGACTGCTGGCGCTGACGTGCACGGCCACCGGGTCATTCGAGCCGGCGTACACGGAAGCCGGACTCGCCGAGCAAGACGCGGTAGGCGGACGCTTTGGCGCGGGAGGAGGCGGCGGGCTGGGCAAGCCGAAGCGTATTACGATGCCGGTCCCCAGCCGGAGATTATTCTGCCGGGCGGTCCCGCTGAAGTTCGCGCCGGAGAAATTGG
>Ga0210409_10004281_pt1 | contig 15497 bp, 14 predicted proteins | sample IncBWH17MmetaG_FD_161649 | JGI IMG/M metagenome (GOLD analysis project Ga0210409, IMG submission 161649) | Forest soil microbial communities from Barre Woods Harvard Forest LTER site, Petersham, Massachusetts, United States - Inc-BW-H-17-M | ecosystem: Environmental > Terrestrial > Soil >...
CACTGGTGGCGGAGGTTCGCTCGAACAATGTCCATGGACTGACCATGAACCTAAACTACACTCTGTCCCGTTCCGAGGGAACGGCCAGCAACGGCTACAACACCTTTGCCGACCAGGCGGCGGGTTCCGTCTTCACCCAGGATCCCTATTCGCTCACCAAGGTGACTGATACTCTGAGTCCCTGGGACCACACCCATGAAGTGAAGGGCTACGTGCTTTATGAGCTGCCATTCGGCTCCGGAAAGCAGTGGAAGACCAGCAAGGGATGGCTGAACGACTATGTGCTGGGCGGCTGGACGCTCGGCGCGCAACTCAGTTATCACACGGGCGAGCCGCTTGGAACAATCGCAGCCGGAACGCAGTATCTCGGCTGGTCCGGGCTGTTCGCACAGCGGAACGCGAATGTCAGCTTGGCGAATCCGTTCAGGACGCTCGACCTAAACTGGGCCGCGAATCCCGTTGGGAGCAATCCTGGCAGCCTCTTCTTTAATCCAAGCGCATTTTCCCAACCTGCCCCAGGAACCTTCTCTACGGAGAAACACTCCTACATCGGCTACCTGAGGAATTGGGGCTATTCTGACGAGGACGTAAACATCGCCAAGCGGTTCCGGTTTGGTCATTCGGAGCGCTACGCCCTCAGCCTGCGCGCACAATTCTTCGATATCTTCAACCGTCACCACTTGGGTGCGCCGAATCTCGATAAGAACAGCCCTCTATTCGGACATGTGACCGGCCTTTGCTCCTCCTGTGCCGTTACCAATCGCTATGGACAGGTAGGCGCCCGCTTCGAATGGTAATGATGTGCGCGGCGAGCGGAAAGACCTGTGCTTCGGCCGCGAGTCGCAAAGCCAGTTACACGGCGGAGGGGATCAGCCCCTTCGCCGTGTAAGCACGGCCCCGCGCAGTCCCTGGAATGCAGCAGAATACGGTTTGCCAAGACAGTCCGTTTGGTCACGCGATCATGATTAGCAACTATCGAGCAATCGGAGAAAACGTGCAGCACAGAGAATCTGCTTACCTGCGCTATCTGGCACTCATTCTACTGCTCACGCTGTCGCTGTGGACCGCGTGCCTTGCCGCGCAAGATGCCAACCAGGGCTCACCAGGGAAGCTGTCTAGGGTACGCATGGACGGCACCTATTTCGAGCGCGATGGCAAGCGCTTCTTGGTGATTGGCGCACATTGGGTTCCCGCCAAAGCCGCCATGCAATGGCCCCTGCAGTGGGATCCCAAGGACATTGAAGCTGACTTCGTCAAGATGCACGACCTGGGCTACAACATGGTGCGCATCGACATGATGTGGGCGTGGTTCGAGCCACGCCCCGGCGATTACAGTCCGGAGGCTTTCCGCCAGCTTGACTATCTAATTTCGCTCGGACACCGCTACAAGATTTACATTCACCCATCCTTGTTTATCGGCGGTGAAGTCGGTGAGGCGTATTGGGACGTGGCGTGGCGTCACGGGCGTCATCCTCACTCCGATCCCGAAATGTTGCGTCTAGAGACCAACCTCGCTGCCGAGTTTGGCAGGCGCTACGCCAACGAAACCGGCATTATCGCCTGGGACCTGACGGACGAACCCCCTTTTTGGATTGTTCAGGAACAAACCACCGATGCGATGGCCATTAACTGGACGCGACTCATCACCACCGCTCTGCGACGCAACGACAAAATGCATCCTATTCTCATCGGGACCAGTCAGGAAGATCTCGAACACGGTCCTTTTCGTCCAGACAATATTGCCCCGGATGTAGATCTCTTCAGCGTGCATCCCTTCTCGATCTACAACCAAAGTCTCTTTCCTGATCCCATGCTTTCTCAGCGCGGTACCTACGGTGCAGCCTTCCAGATTGCGCTATCGAGTGGTGCCGGCCATCCTGCCATGATTCATGAGATGGGCGCCTCTTCCGCACAGTACTCGCCGGAAAGAATCGCCAGTTACGAACGAACGATGTTGTATTCGGGATTGGCTGCCGGGTCCCCCGGATTTTCTCTTTGGGCGTTTACGGATGCCGCCCCTGAACAATACCGCAAGGCGCCTTATTTGCGGACCCCGCAGGAAACGCAATGGGGCATGACAACCTGGGATCGCCAGGATCGTCCGCGCGGCAGGGAGTACCGGAAACTTAGTCAAGTACTTGCGCAGATGGACATGACCGGAGTGACTCCTGCCCTTGCTGACGTAGGCATCATAGTTCCCTATGAGTGGGAAAAGCCTCATGGAGACTTCTCTCACTTTGGCCTTACCGGCCCTGAAATTACTCCATACGTGTCTTTATTTGACGGCGACGCCGTTCCAGGTCAGCCCCAGCCGAATTTGAAAGAGGATATCCAGTGGTTGCGGAGCTCTTGGCTGAACTCTTTTATTTTGGCTCGCCAAGCTGGCCTTAAAGCTGACTTTCCCCGCGAGCTTACGGACTGGCAAAAGCATCCAATGATCTTCATGCCTTCGCCGATCACTAGCACCGCTAGCTATCTGGTGCATGTGCATTCTGATTTTTGGGAAAAAGCGCAGAAATACGTCACACAAGGTGGGTTTCTTTATGCGTCGGTAGGTGCGGACGCGGCAATTCCCGAGATGGAGCAGCTGTTCGGCGCTCGTTTGGCGGATACAGTCACGGATTCAGAAGTGACACTAAAAATTGTCGCACCTCTAGGTGATCTGAAGCCGGGCGATACGTTTCACTATGCGGTCCCGGCTGGCGCCCGCTATTGGGGTGCGCTCCTTGAAGTCAAGGGTGGCCAAGTCATTGCCGTGGATCAAGAGGGCAGACCAGCGTTGGTCGCGAATATTGTGGGGGCTGGGAAAACTCTTTTGTCGGCTTATCCGCTGGAAGTTTATTTGGCAAATGTTCCTTCCGTATTCGAGAAAACCCAAGACTCCTATCGCATCTATCAAGCTTTTCGCGATTGGGCGGGAGTTAAGCCGTTGTTCCGCACCGATCAGCCTTCCGTTGAGGTGAATTCACTCAATGCGCAGGGTCGCGGGTACGCAGTTCTGGTGAACCACAGCGGCAAAACCCAGAAGATAAATGTGTCCACGATCTTACCCATTCATTCACTGAGCCAACTGAGCCCGCCGGGAGCGCGACCGCTCACAATGAACGGTTCGGCTTGGCAGATGGAGCTAGGCCCTTACGATGGCGCAGTTGTGACCTGGAAATAGCGGGCAAGCCAGCGACATTAGGATCGACAGGAAATGAACACACTCAAAAGCTCGGTAACCACGTTACTCATCGCTAGCTCTTTGTTTTGTAACTCTTGTGCCACGCAGTCCTACCGAACTGGCGAGTGGCCACGAGCGTTGCAGATGGCGGACTTTATTTTGTCGGCGCAACATCCTAGCGGCGCAATTCCCGACACCATTGGTGGCTTGAGTGTAAATCAAGATTCTGTGCCCGGCAAGTCATCGCAAGAGGGCGCCGTTCGAGACCTGCCCGCGGTCAAGCGCATTGCAGATTTTATTTTGTCTTTGCAGAATGCCGCCGGCGCAATTCAGGACGAGCCTGGCGTGAAGGTTGTCAATCAAGATTCCAACATGGAATATGCCCTCATCGGGCTTGGCGCCGCTTACGCCGCCACGAGTGATAAGAAATACCTCGCCGGTTTTGAGAATGGAATCAAGTGGCTCGCCGACCGCGAGGAGATGAGCGATCCGGAATGGAAGGGCAGTTGGTTTTATGTTTTCTCGCCCGAACCGCCTTACGCTCCTATTCCCACGTCTCCTGAAGATCCGAAGATTTCGGACGTGCGAGGAGTGGATGCGACCTCGACGCTATTTGTTTATCTCTTACATTTGGACAAACAACTCACGGGTAGCGATGCTTTGGCTCGGAAATATGCCGTCAACGCGGAAGCGGCCCTCGATTTTGTTGTGAATCACAATTTAGACAAGGACGGATTCAGTTGGAGTTCGTGGCAGCTTCATACGGACGATAATAAATGGCATCAATACCAATTCAAGTACAGCGCGGATCAGGGCGATGTCTATCTAGGCATGCAAGCAGGAGCCGAGCTCTACAAGTCGCGTAAATATGCCTCCATCGCAGATTTTCTGAGGAAGCAGACTCCAGCTCTGTTCTTTTCGAATTTCGACCACCGCTATGCGCTTGGGCTTGGCCAAGACGGCAAGATAGCCCCAACGGCTTACGTCTTTGCACAGGGTTACCTTCCTTGGATGTGGGGTGACAGTAAGGAAAGCCGGGCGGCTCTCAATTGGTTGCGAGCGAAAGTGCGCGCAGACGGCAGCATTATCGACAAACCCGGCGAGACACCTTCTAGCCTAAGTGTGGCTGTTCTTGGCATGGCCGGCGCTGCTCTTAAGAAGCCCCCGCCCATCAAATCATTTCAATGGTTAATCTCCACGCCGACCGATCCGAACACCGGTGGCATACATGAGAACCTCACGCCAAATAGTCACGTGTACAACAATGTCGCCGGTTTTTGCGTGATCGCCTTGACGGGATTTTTGCCTTTCGACCAGCCAGCAAGAATATCGGAGGGTGACTCTGTAAAGTCCCCGCCTTCCAACTGGACTACTTGGTATCCAGACTCGACAGCTCAACTATTTCCAATGTCATTCGGCATCATTTCTCCGAGGTATCCTTTCAATGCGAAATGGTCTAATTGGACACAACTAGGCTTCCGCGATGCCTTTCCACGGGTTGTCGTGTCCGGTGCGGCAGCTCTTCGAGGTGACTTCGCCTCCGTAAACAAATATATCAACACCATTCAAAGCAAATACGTGAACACTGGCTTTCCGTATCCATGGTACTGCGCGGAGGCTGGTTGGTTTATCCGTGTCAATCATTACGTGCAGGGAGGAAGGCCTCTCTAAGGCCTTCGCGATCAGTTTTGGCACGCCAGCCCAGCGACTGTGGCGCCAGAATCAGATCGGTCAATTAAGGCCTTCGATTTTTACTATCGGATTGGAGTGAGACGTGATTGGAGCCGTGGACATAGGCGGAACAAAAATTGCCGTCGGAGTGATTAGTGATGACGGACGCGTCCTCGCGCAGCTCGAATCTCCGACCGACGCTCATCGTGGATTCCGCGATGCTCTCGCACGAATTGTCAAAATGTTGCGGGAGACGGCTGAGTTCGCTCGAGCCACGATCTCGGGCATCGGAATCGGCTGTACGGGACCGGTTTATCCACTGACTGGAACCATAGGCGAAGTTGACTTCTTACCTGGCTGGCAATCAGCCAATCCCGTTTCCGACCTCGCGCGCGAATTTCAAGTTTCTGTCGCCATGGAAAACGATGCTGATGCCGCCGCGTTAGGGGAGGCTGGCTGGGGCTCGGGCAGAGGTAAATCGAATCTTATCTACGTGACGATCGGCACAGGGATCGGGGGCGGGATTATCGTCGGCGGCAAGCTTTACCGTGGCGTAAATCATTCTCATCCGGAAATTGGTCATCATGTGATCGATCCGAGTGGCCCGGAGTGCTTCTGCGGCTCGACCGGGTGCTGGGAAGTGCTCGCCCGCGGACCGGCAATGGTTGAATGGTTCCAAAAACAGACGCCGCCAATTCCTTCCCTCTCCGGCGAGCTAACCGCCAAGCGGATTTGCGACATGGCGCGGCAAGGCGTGGATGTGGCGCGTCAGGCAGTCGAGCGGGAGACTAGTTACCTAGGACTGGGAGTCGCCAACCTCGTTACGCTTTTTTCTCCCGACGCCGTCGTGCTGGGAGGAAGCGTGATGAAAAGCGCCGATCTTTTTCTGGAAGGCGTTCGTCTGACAGTCCGCAAGAATTGTGGACTTGTTCCTTTCGCGAGTACGGAGTTGGCTCTCGCATCGCTTGGCGTCGACAGTGCCTTAATCGGCGCAGCACGCGTATGGCATCACCGTTTTGGTATCGGAGGAGCCGCCCTTGAGTCCTGAATATAAGATCATTAACGGCGAATATCTTCGGGACCTTCTCGACCAGCCTCGGGCTCTTACCCATACGCTGGCCTCGCTCAAGGTGTCGCCGCCTTTAGAAAAGTTAGCGAAACGGCTCGGCAAAAATGGATTCGAGCGCATCGTTCTCACCGGTATGGGTTCATCGTTTCACGCTCTCCATCCATTGAACCTCACTCTCGTGGGCCAGGGCCTTACTCCTGTCATGGTCGAAACTTCAGAACTAGTCCACTACAAGCGCCGTTTTTTCGACCCGCGTACCCTGGTGATCGCAGTTTCTCAATCCGGCCGCAGCGCGGAGGTTATACGCCTCCTTGAGGTCAACCGCAATCGCTCCGCGATCGTAGCGATTACGAATACCGCTGATAGTCCGCTTGCAAGGCACGCGGACGCCTTCGTCTTGACCCAAGCCGGGCAGGAATTTTCCGTTTCATGCAAAACCTATGTCACCGCTTTGATGGCGTTGAGCTGGCTTGGAGATCTATTTTGTGGGCGAAATCTTGGCCTCACGCATGCTGACTGGAGACAGGCCGCTCCGGCCGTATCGGCATACCTCTCTGGCTGGGAGTCGCATGTTCGGTGTCTTTCCAAAAAACTCGAAAACACGCGCCATCTCTTCTTAGTAGGGCGCGGCTCTTCGCTCGCCGCAGTTGGCACCGGTGCTCTGATCGTTAAGGAGGCTGATCACTTTCACGCCGAAGGTATGAGCAGCGCCGCTTTTCGCCACGGCCCGTTTGAAATGCTCAGCGAAGAGACCGTCGTGATCGTGTTTGCCGGCGACACCAAGACCAGTCAACTGAATCGCCGCTTGTTACAGGACATTCTCGATCAGCAGGGTAAGGCAGCCCTCGTAGCGGAAAAGGTCGCGTGTCCGGCTTTCTGCATCGCGGAATGTCCGGCCAGCGTTCGCCCTGTGCTTGAGATTCTGGTCGTTCAGATGATCACACTTGCCTTGGCGGCCCAGGCCCAGCGCGAACCGGGCCGTTTTGAATTGACTTCCAAAGTAACCACTACGGAGTAGGCGGAGGGAATTGTCACGCATGGCGCGGAATCGTTACATGGTGGGCTTGGTCTTTTTGATTTTCTTCGTGATGTCACTGCTCACGAACATTCTCGGACCTCTCGTGCCTGACATTATCAGCAGTTTTGGTGTCAGCCTTGCTGCTGCGGCACTCCTTCCGTTTTCTTTTTTCATCGCCTATGGCGTCATGTCCGTTCCCGCGGGGTTTCTAATCGAACGCCTCAGTGAAAAACCCGTGATGATCACCGCTTTCTTGTTTGGGACGGCCGGCGCCTTGAGTTTTGCCATTCACCCTTCCTATCCCGTCGCGGTAGTCTCTTTATTCGTCATGGGTGGAAGCATGGCCACGCTTCAGGTGGCCATTAATCCTTTGCTGCGCGTATCTGGCGGAGAAGAGCACTTTGCCTTTAATTCGACCTTCGCACAGCTTATCTTCGGTTCTGCTTCCTTTCTTAGCCCCAGGATTTACTCCTACCTCGTGCAAAATTTGTCCACACCCTCGGGAGAAAGCAATCTTCTTCTGCGCTCTCTCGCGCGAGTGACGCCTCCCCAACTTCCTTGGGCTTCACTCTACTGGATTTTTGCCGCCTGCACGGCGCTGATGGTTGTCGTCATCTCCGCCGCTCGCTTTCCTCGTGTGGAGCTGGCCGCGGACGAAGCAGCAGGTAGCTGGCAAATGTACCGCAAGCTCCTTCGCAAACCCGTCGTATGGGCGTTCTTTTTCTGCGTTTTCGCGTACGTCGGCTCGGAGCAAGGTACCGCCGACTGGATTTCCAAGTACTTGTCCGCCTATCACGGACTCGACCCCCATACCGTTGGCGCAACCGCTGTTTCCTGGTTTTGGGGTTTGCTCACTGCGGGCTGCTTGATCGGCTTGCTTCTGCTAAAACTGTTCGACAGCCGCAAGGTGCTCATCGGCTTCTCGACTGCGGCGCTCCTCTGTTTAACCGCGGCGCTGTATGGCCCCGCAAATGTTTCCGTGATTGCCTTTCCGATGATGGGCCTTTTTGCTTCGGTCATGTGGCCCATTTTGGTCTCCCTGGCCCTTAATTCTGTTTCTGAATATCACGGTTCCTTCGCGGGAATTCTAAGCACGGGAATTGTAGGTGGAGCGATCGTGCCGCTGATCATCGCTCGTATTGGCGATATGTTCGGCTTGCGAGCGGGATTGACGTTTCTTTATTTCACCTTCGGATGTGTGCTGAGCGTGGGTTTTTGGGCCCGGCCGCTAATCCTCAACGCGACCATTGGCGCAAAGCCCACTGAAGCGGGGGCCATTGTACGAGTTTTGTAATTTCATTTCTCCAGGAGAAAAATGATGCTTCGACGCTATGTAAGAACTTTTTCGGTTGTGGTGATGGCAGCATTCACGTTGTGCACCGCTTCCGCACTTATGGCTCAGAATAAGAATAAGGACGATGCGGGGAAGATTCCTTACCTGAAGTTGACCACCCCCCGCCACGTGCTCATCGAGGCACAAAAATGGGAAGGGGACCAGTACCCCCATACCATGAGCGTTCTTGAAATGAATAAGGGCGGGTTCCGCTATTGGGGTTGGTACGGACTCAACGAAGGCCGTGGCATCGGGCTGGCCCGCAGCAACGACCTAGTGACTTGGACCAAGTACGCCGAAAATCCTCTGTGGTCCAACGCTCGCTGGCCCACCGTCCTTGCCAGGGCGGACGCCAAGCACCCGGACGTCCTCTATTTCGCAATCACTCGGGACTATGACACCCCCAGCAGCCATATCGTCTTGGCTACCTCGACAGACGGCATTCATTTGAAAGAAGAGAAAATACTCGTCGCCGGCGTTCCCAATCAGCGCAACCAGAATCCCAATCTCTTCCGCGATCCGCATGACCATCGCTTCTACCTTTACTTTTATCGTGGCAATGATCACGACCATTTTGAAATCATCGCCAAGAGTGCGGACAAAATCGAGGAGTTGGACAAAGCGTCGGAAAAAGTCCTAATCCGCGATACCGTGACCATCGCCGCTCCCACCATGCTCTACGTCAAGAACGTCAAAAACGCTGAAGGCAAAGCCGCCGGTGTTTATTATCTCGCTACAGAAATTTTCCCCCATCGTTACACCACCGATCCTGAAGGCGAGTGGCTCGTCAAGGTATTCGCCTCCAATTCACCCGACGGTGATTTCCAGCCAACCGCCGGGAATCCTATTCTCTCCGGCCAAAGGGCATGCTTGTTTCAACATATCTTCAATAACCGCTTCTATGGATACGACTGCCATCTGGAGTCGCCCCTTCACTGGGTGCTCGAGGAAACAGAAGCCGAGTTGCCATGAAATCTTGCAGAGTCCTGACGACATCAACGGCGACGTGACGCAGGTCCAAAAAGAAGGGTAAATTAGCACATGATTCCAGCAGTTTCTTTGCATCTTAATGGATCACTTGTGCCGGGTCGAGTGGTGTGGATACCCGCTCTGCCGTCTTCCGGGATTTGAAGGTCTGTGGTGTGAGCTCAATCAGCGGCGTGATCCTCTTCCTGTCTTCTTCGCGCAAATATCTGAGCGCAAACCTCTCCGCCTGTTTCCAGCGGAGAATTGGTACATAATGGCTTGGACCAAACATACTGGCTCCTACGCTTCTACGGTCTCTGCGAAAAGCCTACGGACCTGTCCCTGCCCTACAAGCCGATTCAGGACTCGATAGGATTTTCGCTGATGCCTAATTCGGCCCGCAACGATAGCCGGATGTATCCGCAGACGGCTGGCGAGATGCCGCACAGCATCAGGCGTACGCAGCTTGCTCGCGGGACTTTTCTTCCATTCCTCCGAGGGAATTAGCGCCTCCCCTGCGAGGTGGTCAGCCTCTTGCTCCTGGATGCTGGTTTTATCTTCGACATCGAGATCATCGTAAAACGCAGTTAAATCTGCATTCAGATGTCGAGAAATGTGAATCAGTTCATGCATCAATACAAACCAGAAATTGTCGATCCGATCATAGCGAATCGTAAGAGCCACGACTGGTTGATCAGGACCAGCAAGAATCGCCGCGCCATCTATGTATGTCTCAGGAAGTTGAGGCTCGACCACAAGAGAGACCCCGATTTTGTCCAGATACTCGATGGCGTGTCTCGGGCCGTCATTCAGAGTGCTCAGATGCGCCAGCTCATGCATGAATTCAGATGTCAGTGATCGGGGTTCAAATTTCACTGATGGCGGCGTTTGCAATGCGCGGATACAGACACGAGCGTTCCATGCGGCAAGGGCATAGAAATCCATTTGTCTTGCGGAGCGCAAGTAGTAGTGAGTCTGCTTGTAGAGGGCATTGGGTACCCAACCTTTTCCGAGCGGCGCAAAGAACCGGTGCATCACGTCTTTAGCTTGATGACGCGCGTCGTTGACTTTATCTTTAATCCAACCGCGCGCCACCATTTCGCGGATGGGGAAGCGTTCCCACTCGACGGCTCCTTCATCAAGGTCAAAAAGGAATTGCTCTTGAAGTAGGGCCTTCGCCGGAATTCTCAAGCCCTTGTAAAGTGCCCGCGCCATCGAAAGGGTCAAGGGCCTCTTTCGCGAAAGAATTTCGGAAACTTTACTACGACTCCCGAGGAGTGGAACAAGGTCGCGGGGCATCAAATTCATTTGTTCCATGCGAAATTTAATCGCCTCTATGGGGTCCGGCGCTTCGATTTCGATGCGTTTCTGCTCATAGTCCTGCACGAGAAGAGTTAGGAGATTCAGACGGTCTCCCTCGGGAGTCCCCGCACGAACATTGCGGTCGATAAGCTGCTCAATCTCTGCAAGGGCTGCCTTGTAATCGACTTCGGAATTGATCGCCGTAATCATAGAGTCTCCTTTAGCTCCATTTGGAGTACTCAGCGTGTGTTCCTACGCGCCTAACCAACACAACTGTGACTTCGTAACTCACTTTGGTTTCTATCCTGCACGTATTGCCTTTTATGTTGAAAATCACGCGGTTGTCGCTCAAAAAGCTGGCGGTTGGATACCTTGCCTTAACGTCGGCGGGTCCGGTCCAGTTTGCCTCCTCAACCTCGAAAATCCACGCATTTAGGGGACCCCGGATGTCGGCGTGCCGTTTTGCGAATTCCGACAACAGCTCTTTTCCCACTACTCGCATCGGCAACCGCCGCAGTGGTGATTCACCACAACCGCTCCCGTATAGGGAACTCTATCAACGTTCCCCTATAGGGAACAGTAAGGTATTTAGGAGCGGCTGTCAAGCCCTATCGCGGTGGATCGTTGTTTCTAAGCACACCGGGGGTTGACACAGTCAGGAAAAGCAGATATTCTGATAATCAGATTCATGAAGAAAACGAGCATAACTGTCACGGAAGCTTCGCGCAATTTTGCCGACTGCGTTAACCGCGCGCACTATCAAAATGTTACGTTTGTGCTCCTGAAGAACGGTGAGCCGGTCGCGCGCCTTATACCGGACAACGAAAAAGTTTGTGTTGGCCGCGATTTGGCCAAGGCTCTGGTTAAAAATGACTTGCCGGAGAACGAATCCAGAGCGTGGCATCGCGATCTGGAAGCTGCCCGCAAGAACCTCAAGGCACCGGCCGACAAATGGCGATAATTTTGGACGCGGACGTCGTCATTCGAGGCGAGAAGGGTACGTTTGATCTGAAGAGCTGGGTGACGTCCCGCCCGAACGATCGATTTGAGATTGCTGCAATCACCGTTGCCGAGCTATGGCATGGAGTGGAACGGGCGACCGGGACACATAAGGTCACGCGGCAGCGTTACCTGGACGCCGTTCTGGAGTCTCTGCCGATCATCCCCTACACTGAGCAGACCGCGTATGAGCATGCACGTATCTGGGCCGAATTGGGGGCCTCCGGAAAAATGATTGGCTTCTATGACCTGATTGTCGGGGCAACGGCTTTGGAGCGTGGGAGCGAGGTAGCCACGTTCAACAAACGGCACTTTGGTCAAATACGGGGACTGAGCGTCATCGAACCAAAATAGTTCCTCGCGAAGTATCTGCCTTACTCTCTGTCCCACCCTGGCGCTCGCCAAAACTCAAAACGACCGTAGAAAGCTCCGAATAGGTCCGATCTTAGCCCGCACTTCCAACAATTCTCGAACCCCAGGCGTTCAGGTACAAGTTAGGTACAACTAAAAGAGGGGAAATAAGGCTTTCGGTCCCGTAAGCGGCACCAGATAAAGCGTTTAGGATTTTTGCTGCCCTGGTTCGGGACCAGGAGGTTGATGGTTCAAATCCATCCGCCCCGACCAATTCTTTCAAGCACTTACACGCGATTTCTGGTTTTTTGTCTACAGCACTGTAGATGATTTTGTAGAAGGTCGGTGCCGCAAGGCTCAACACTTCGGGTTCATGGTTGCCCTCGCCGCTCAACCGTGTCGCCGGGGCAATACTGCAGGAGCCCAAAAGAGTTTCAGTTCCAACCAAGAACTGAAATATCTTTACGGCTGTTTCTGGAACCGAAAAAACGGCGCGAATCGGGCCGAAGACGAGCGCGAGTTCGCTGCAACTTCTGCGGACTGATTTTCGTGTCGCATGATTCCGTGAGCGGAGCCAGAGGGCAGCTCAACAGCGAACGGTCGAAAATGAGGGTTGAACGGCTATTAGGGCGGTTGAATGGTTCCGGGGATTGCGAGACGAGCAGGAAAGGCAACGGAAACTCAACGACCCTAACCTGACAGCCTGGCCGCGAGCTGCGGGGATAACGGACGCCATCCAGAAGGCAGAGCAAATTCTCGAAATGATTGACGAACGACGAACGCTGGCCGCAAATGGCTCTCCGATTGACCACAAAGACGCCACGACGTTCTACCTGCGATATCGCACAGGTGGGCAAGCGCCCCTGCATCCCAGGGAGCTAACGTGCTCAGAGCCGTGGATTGTGGAATGCTAACTGCAGACTGAATCTACGGTTTTGCGTTCGACTCCGCGCGACTATACTCGCGGTCACTTAGTTGGACATGAATGACGGCTTTATATTGCTGGCCCGGAACCGCTTTCGGTGTCATCTGCACGGCGAGCAAACTTCGCTCCACCGTCTTTTGGAGTTCCGCTACGTTCCTAAATTTAAGCGTCAAGACAACGCCATCCGAGATGAGAGTTTGTGCAGTAGGGATTGGATTCGATCCTGAGTCAAACACTCCCGCTACCCAGTTTTCACCGATCCCCTCGATTACGATGTGATAGTAAACCGGGAACTTTCGTTCGCGAAGATCAGCAGATGGTCCGCTCAAACGTGGAAAGGGCATGTAGACAATGGAGTACGGTGCGATTCCCCACAGCGCGGTTGTCTCGGAGAGCAACGTACCGTGACAGTCTTGGGGAAACTCTTGGCAAAACGACAGGAAGGGAAAAGAGACATACGGGGGAGCTAGGTGAGGAGAGATACAGGTTTGACACTTGAGAAGAACAAACGGGGTGTAGAGCTCTGCAGCTGAAATGGGGACTAGACCTGAAAGAGGGGCGGGATTCCCTCCTCCTCCCGGCGCGAGAATCTGCCCGTTTTGCAACGGCAGCAGTGTGAAATTTGTCCGCGCGTTGATCATCGGACTAGCTTGCAAAATGCTTCCCACCACAGGCTGGAAGACGTCAACGGTGTTGGTGGCGTTGCCGTTTCCATCGTCACCACCAGCAATGAGCACCGACCCAAGCCCATTGTTGAGAACTACTGCCGAGTGTCCGGTACGAGGCACACTCAACTTTCCGCGCACCACTACAAAAGTCCCTGTAGCAGGACTGAAAATTTCGGCTGTATTGTTTGTAGGCGCATTTCCTTGGGAACCACCGGCAAGCAAAATATTTCCGTTCTCCAACAAGGTCGCAGTGTGCTGAAGTCTCTTAACCGTCATCTGGGATGCGGTGAAGGAGATGGCAGCCGGTTGGCTTGTTAGGTCGAGGATCTCAGCCGTTTGTAAAAAGTCGTCCCCCAAGGCTGCGGTGCGGTTGTCTCCGCCCGCAATCAAAACCTTTTGACAAGCTTGAAAACACGTTGCCGTGTGGAATTTACGCGCCGTCAGAAGTGACGTTATCTGTGTGAATGTTTGCGACTGAACGTTAAAGACCTCGACGCTCGATAGCGAATTGCGATTGGCATCTTCTCCACCCGCAATCAGAACGAAACCACCCTGAACGTCGACAAACGTTGCTGTGTGATCATCTCGTGGCACAGTCATGCTGCCAACTGCACGAAAAGTTCCTGTCGCGGGGTCGTAAATCTCCGCTTCGCTAGTAGGACCGGAGGGTGTTACGCCCCCGGCGATGAGGACCGTTCCATTCGGCAAAAGCGTAGCCGTGTGTAATACGCGGCCAACGGCCATGGGACCTGTAGTGCTGAAAGTTCCTGTGGCCGGATCGTAAAGTTCCGCGGTGGACAAGAATGTACCATTACTTCCGCCCGTGATGAGGGCCTTGCCGTTGTTCAAGACCACGGCAGCGTAAAACTCCCGGTGAACAGTAAGCGGATTGGTGGCGGTCCAGGTTCCCGGATTCCCCGCATGTGTCTCGCATGGAAGTAACAAAACAACCAGAAACGCCCCCAGGGTGACTTGGAAGAGTGAACGTATCTCTCGAAGGAGCCAGGAGGAATCGCGAGTTGAACTCGGCATACGGCCTCCAACTAGATAAGAAGTTTGCGAAAGCGAGAGACCCTGGGGATTTTGACGTAAATAATACTATACCCAGGAAGCGGACAACTTAAAACTCAATTCGTCAGGCCCGCAAGCAGATACGAGTACCAGGACGGGTCCGACATCGCGATGGCGCGCCTCACTCTGGCGCGCAAGATCGCAGCGATCACGCTGATCGTCCATCCGTAGATGGTCGTGTTGTGGACGCCCGCGTCCTTTGCAGCTTGCTCGACCGAGATGCCTTCCTCCTTGATCCGCTTCAGGATTTGCTCCCGGACTTCGGGAGCGGTACGGTAATGTTTCTTCATGTTTGTATGACACGATGGTCTTTCGACCTTTGTGTCCAATATATGGATACAAGACCACTTAGAATTCTGGCGAAGCACAAGGGTCAGCATGGTCTGAAAAGGCTACCGGTCGCGACTCTGTAAATGCAACGATTTCAATGTGTACGGACTTTTTGGTAGGGACAGGTGGCGTCCAGCGCCGTCGGCCTACCACCCTTGATGACGGGCCGACTGCCCTAAGTTCCCGCCAGTGTTGGATACCCCACAGACAGCAGCCTCTTGCTATCAGTAATCTTCAGACCTTTTGAATTCACTTCGATTTTGATGTGTGATCAAAAGCGATGATTTAAGTAGAACCTCGCTCAAGGCAAGGAAAAGAGCGGTTTTCTATCGTCACCGCGCCGTCGAAGCCCAATGCGACACCGTCTTTCACAAGAGCATAGCCGCACCAACTCGCGAGGGGGCCATGGAGCCGATGCGTCGCAAACTGGTATGGGCCGAAAGGCCGGATTTTCAAGGGTGGGGCTGTTCGGAATGCGCATGGGTGTTCAATCCTTCATGGCCGCTCGCTGGCAAATCCATTGACGACATGAAGACGGAGTTCGGACAGCAGCGCGACAAGGAGTTCGCATCTCATGTTTGTGCCGAAAACACGAGAGCCACAAAAAATCCCGGGTAGCCAGATTACT
>Ga0210409_10004282_pt1 | contig 15492 bp, 11 predicted proteins | sample IncBWH17MmetaG_FD_161649 | JGI IMG/M metagenome (GOLD analysis project Ga0210409, IMG submission 161649) | Forest soil microbial communities from Barre Woods Harvard Forest LTER site, Petersham, Massachusetts, United States - Inc-BW-H-17-M | ecosystem: Environmental > Terrestrial > Soil >...
CAGCAAACGTCTGGATCGCACTTTCACGCGCGTCGAACCCATCCCCTGGAGCGCCATTGGCGGCCAGCAGGAGGCCGTTCAGGGCATCCGCGATTCGATCGAGTTGCCGTTCCTTCATGCCGAGTTGTTTCGCCGCTTTCACCATCCAGTGCCCAAGGGATTCTTGCTTTATGGGCCTCCCGGCTGCGGCAAAACCCTGCTGGGCAAGGCAACCGCCCATAATCTGCGGTTGCAGATCCTGCAGGAGACCGGCGAGGACAGGCCGGAATATTTCCTCAGCGTCAAAGGCCCGGAAATTCTCAACATGTGGCTGGGCGAATCCGAACGGCAGGTGCGCGATTTGTTCATGCAATGTCGGGAAAAAGCCGCCGAAGGGCACCTGGCATTTTTGTTTATCGATGAGGCCGAATCGATTCTAGGCACGCGCCATGCCATGCGCGCCGGCACCAACATTCTCTCGACCCTGGTCCCGATGTTTTGCAGTGAGATGGACGGCCTCGAACCGCTGCAGAATGTGGTGGTCATCCTGGCTTCCAATCGCGCCGATTTGATTGATCCGGCGATTCTAAGGCCGGGCCGCATCGATCGGAAAATCCGCGTCCGGCGCCCTGACAAGACGGCGGCGCGCGAGATCTATAGCATTTACCTGGCCGATGACCTGCCGCTGGCCGAGTCGCGTGACTCCCTGATCGACGGCATCGTCGAGGCGCACTACGCGAAGGCCGACGACAATCGATTCCTGGATATCACGTTCCGCAGCGGGCGCCACGATTATCTGTACCGGGGCGACCTCGCCAGCGGTGCCGTTATCGCCGCGATCGTCGAGCGGGCCAAGGAATCGGCCATCAAACGTTCAATCGCCCAGCACGGCGAAGCGCCCATCACCCAGCAGGATTTGTTGGAAGCGCTCGTCAAGGAATACATGGAAAACGAGCTGTTCCCGCCGAGCGATATTACCGAAGATTGGTTGAAATTGACCGATTTCGACCCCGCCAACGTGGTGCGATTGTCGCCCTACCGCTCGAGCGAGCACGGTGGCTTTTCGGCAGCGGTCTAATGCCTCACCCATCGCTTAGCTGACTCAAAACCCGCCGCCACCATGCAGGACAGACTAGACATACAGTTCGGAACGGAAACCGAGATTGGAATTACCCGCGAACGCCCCGAAGGATTGGACATCGTCGCCGAAGCCATTGCTTTGGTTGGAGCCGCGACCGCCCCGGGCGTGCGCCGCCGTTGGGATTATCAATGTGAGGACCCGCACTGCGATGCGCGGGGCTTCCACGTCAAAGAACTCATGCAGGATCGCGATGAGGTCAACTATTTCGTCCAGGATGCGCAGCGCCGCCTTTCTACGGAGTCGGTCCATAGCGACCTGGTCCTGCGCAACGGGGCGCGTTTGTACAATGACCACTCGCACCCCGAATACAGTTCGCCCGAATGCACGACGCTGCTGGAGCACCTCCAGCAGGATTATGCCGGAGACCAACTTTTGATGGATTGCGCTCGCAATCTTAATCAAGGTTCCGCCAACCCGGTGCTGCTCTATAAGAACAACACCGATTTTTGCGGCCACAGCTACGGGTGCCACGAAAACTACCTCTTGCCCCGGCGTTTGCCGTGGGAATCGCTCAGCAACGGCGTCATGGCTTTTTTGGTGACCCGCCAGGTCATGTGCGGCGCCGGCAAGTTCGGCTGGGAAGAGGAGGATCGCTACTTAAAATCGGGCTTTCAGATTTCCCAACGCAGCGACTTCTTTTTTGAACTGCAGAGCATCGACACCATGCAGCGGCGGCCGATCGTCAATACGCGGGATGAGCCTCATGCCGACCGCCAGTTCTATCGCCGCTTTCACGTCATCCTGGGCGACTCGAACCTTTCGCCCTACTCGATCTACCTGAAAATTGGGGCGACAGCGCTGGTGCTGCAGGCCCTGCTCAATGGCGCCCCGATCGATCGCGTTCCTGTGCTGGCTGACCCGCTCCTGGCGCTGAAGAGCATCTCCCGGGACCGCACGTGGAAGTGGCGCTGCGGTCTGAGCTCAGGCAAGGAAACGACTGCCATTGAGGTTCAGCGGCAGTACCTCCAACTGGTCCGGGATTACTGCACCAACGTAGGTGCTGATTGGCGCAATCTGCTGGCCGCCTGGGAAACGATCCTGGCGGATCTCGAAAAGGATCCACTCAGCACCAGTGATCGGCTGGATTGGTCCGCCAAATTCAAGCTCATCGAGCAGTTCCGGGAAGCCGAGAAGCTCGCGGAGGACGACCCATGGCTGCCGAGCCTCGATCTTTCCTATCACTTGATGGACCCGCAACAAGGGTTGTTTTATGGCCTAATGGACCAAAGCGCTTTTGCCCTTCCATACCCCTTGGCCGAGATCAAAGCCCACAGTTTATGCCCCCCATCGTCGACCCGGGCGGCCGTGCGCGGCCGCTGCGTCGAAAAGTTCGGTTCAGCCGTGCAAGCCGCCCAATGGGACCATATCCTGCTGCGCGGAAGCCAGGGCACCATTAAACTAGACCTTTGCAATCTATTCGATCCGTTGCAGATTAAACGGGGTCTGGAGGTCATCAACTCCGCGCGCACGGTGGACGACCTGGCGGGCCTGGAATTTGCAAAACTCGTTAATGGACACAATTACTCTTATGCCTGATCGCATCCAAAAACCTCACATCCCACCTTCCTCCCCCGGTGGAGGCGAAGGCCCCGCTGCGCCCAAGGTTGAAAAACCCAACACGGAGGAACTTCTCAAGCGCATGCGCAAAGTCGATCCGGACCAGGCCAGACGGTACCGTCAACGGACTGGCCAATGACCGGAGATTTCCTGGCGCTGCTGCCCAAGAATTCCTTCCCAAGCCTCTCGGGAGAGGGTCGCAACCCGATGCCCCTGGAGGCCACGACTGTCTTTGCCTTTCACTGCGCAGACGGAGTCATCATTGGCGGAGACCATCGCGCCACCGCCGGCCATACGATTTTCTCGGATCGAACCGAGAAGATCCTTGAGTTGGATTCGCATTCCTTGATCGCCATCGCGGGCGTTCCGGCCATGGCGTTCGAAATGGCGCGCACCCTCCAGACCGCTTTCGAATTTTATCGCCGCAGCCAACTCCAGACCATGAGCCTGCCGGCCAAGGTGCGGGCGTTATCCAGGTTGTTGCGCGAAAACCTGCCGGCGACGCTCCAGGGCATCGGCGCCGTCGCTCCGCTGTTTGTCGGTGTGGAGACCAGCGATCCAAAGGCGCGCCCGGTGATCTTTTTTTATGATCCCTTAGGGGCCCATTTTGAAGCCACAGCCTACGCGGGGTCAGGTTCCGGCATGACCACGATCAAGAGCCTTTTGCATTATTTGGAGAACTGGGGCCACCCAAGTCCAGCCGAACTGCCCCTGGACCAGGCGGTTGTGCTGGCCAATCGCTTGCTGATGACCGCCGCGGAGTTTGACGCCGCCACGGGCGGAGTTCACGCCGATCAGAAGGAGTTCGCCACGATCAAGCTTCTTAACTCGCAAGGCATCCGCACGATTTCCATTCAGGAACAAGCGGACTTTTGGAAGGAAGCAATGCCATGACCGAGGAGCCCTATCGTTGGCTGGAGGCCATCAGCAATCGCCGCGAGTACATCCGCGACCAGTTAAAGGGAGGCACGCCGGTCTTCGCGGTGTCCCGCCCGGAAGGCATCCTCCTCCTGGGCGTCGGCCAGGGGCAGTCAAAGGTTTTCGAGATCTACGATCGCCATGGCCTGGCCGCTTTAGGCCACCCGGTTGACATCGAGAAATTGCGTCAGGGCGCCATTGAGGCCGCGCACCTTGAAGGATTCAACCGCTCGGCCAGGGATGTCACTCTACGCCGTTTGATCAGTTTCTCCTTGAGCAGCATGCTCAAGAATGCTTTCGAGCAGGTCTTCGCCCCGCCGTTTATTGTTGAAGCCATCTTCGCTGAGCTCGGCGAGACCGAGGCGCAGGACACACTGGTTCGGCTGCATTATGACGGGGACCATTATTACTCAAGCTCGCGCGTCGTCGTCGCGCATCGCGATGGCAGCACGGACGCGGAAGCGGCCGAATGGGTCAGCAAAGCGCTGACTCCTTCCGACCCGCTGTCCAGAGTGGCAGGTATTTGTCTGAGCGCTTGGCAGCTCTTGCACGACAATAAGAGCTTTCAGGGCGTAACCGCTCCTGTCGAAACGCAATTACAGATTCCGGGCCGGGTGATTGAGGCAGCTTTGCTGGATCGCCAGCGTCCCGCGCCGGTGCATTACCGACCGTTGGATTTTGACCGAGCGACGAGTATTCCGAAATGAACAGGAGGCAACAGAGGAAACAGAGATTCTTCAATAACATCGTGAGGAATAGGAATGATGACTCGACACCATCGCGCGAGCAGCCGCCAACCGGTTTGGATTTGGGGCTAATGACTCCGTTTTCTCTGTTTTCTCCTGTTCAACTGATTGGTCACGACTGAGCAGCACGCTGCCTCCCACGGCGCTATGCGACCGCGCATCACAGGCCTCGAAACCGAATACGGTTGTCTGGTTCAGCCGCCGGCGCGAAGCGATGAAATCCTGCCGCGCGTGCGCGACTGGCTGTTTGAAAACCAGCGCTACGGGCTCATCGACTTGCATCCCCGCGGTTGGGACGAGCCCGCAGGCAACGGCGGCTTTCTCTTTAACGGCGGCCGCGTTTATATCGACATGGGCCACCTGGAGTATTGCACCCCGGAATGCGCTTCGGCCCTGGATGTGGTTCGTTACGATCGCGCCGGGGATTTGCTCCTCTTAGAGGCGTTGCGCGCCTTGGATCTGCAAGACAAGGTATGGTTTATCCGCAATAACGTGGATCACTACACCGGCGCGACCTTTGGCTGCCACGAAAACTATTCCCTTGAGCGCACCGAAGCCGTAACGAAAAAAAACTGGGCGTCGCTCCTGGCGTTTCTGACCTTGCGAGTGCTCTTTACCGGCACCGGCCGCGTGGGCGGAAGCTTTCAAAGTTTCTTCGGCCGGCAAGATTTCTCCGGCGAAGAGGCAGTCCCCTTCCAGCTCAGCCAGCGGGCCGATTTCATTCTCAACGACTGCTTCGAGTGGATTCAACACAATCGTTCCATTCTCAACTTGCGCGACGAACCTCTCGCCGACGCCCGCCGTTTCCGCCGCCTTCATTTAATCCACGGCGATACCAATGTTCTGCCGGCCGCCCTGTTCCTCAAAGTCGGTTCCACGCGGTTAGTGCTTGATCTGCTGGAGATGGGGGAAATGCCGCCAGTGGCCCTGGCCGATCCGGTGACCTCCTTCCGCGCTCTGTCACGCTGCTCCAGCAACCCGTGGCTGGTCGCCTTAGCCGATGGCAGCAACGCCGAGGCTCTGGTCTTGCTGAGCCAGTACCAGCGCCGGGCCAAGAAAATGTTTCATGGACGCGATCTGGAGACCGATTGCCTGCTCCAGCTTTGGGCACGCACCCTCGAGGAACTGGCTTCCGATCGTGATTCACTGGTTGGCATCGTGGATTGGATCAGCAAAAAGCATTTGCTCGACGCCTTCGTTGCGCAGGAAAAGCTTTCCTGGGACGACCCGTGGCTCAAGGCGCAGGACCTGGAATTCCACCATATCGATCCTGCTCGCAGTTTTGGCCTGGCACTCGCCCAGACCGACGGGCTGTGGAACCCAGACGACCTCAATACCGCCAAACGCGATCCTCCCGGCAATTCACGGGCCCATGCTCGCAGCCGCTTGATGCGTGAGATCCAGGGCAAAGAGTGTTCCTATCACGTTGATTGGGCAGAAGTCTCCGGCCCCGACGAGAAGCACTCCCTCTTGCCCAATCCTTTCCAGGCCTGATTTCCTGCCCGGCCGACGCTGAGAAATCAACTTGCCTAGGTTGAGCGTTGCTCCTATTTCTAATCTCAACTACGTCCTATATGAAAAGGAAGAATTCCAGCAACAGCGGCGAGAGAGGTAACGAAGCTCAAACGACGAATCTTTCCCGGCGCAAATTCCTGGTCGCCGGGGGGGCCGCCGCAACGGCCTTTGTGGTGGCACCCCGGCACGTGCTGGGCGGTGCGGGCTTTATTGCTCCCAGCGAAAAAGTCACGTTGGCTTACATCGGTTGCGGGACACAGGGATTGCGAGAAATGCTGGGGCTGCTGACCATGCCGGAGATCCAGATCGTGGCGGTTTGCGATCCGGTCAAGGAGAGCCACTCGTATGTGGACTGGTCGCCCGATGGTTTGCGCTCGGATATCGCCAAAGCCTTAAATCAGCCGGACTGGAGACGCGGGCAGCCCGGCATTCATGGCGGGCGAGACGTCGCCAAAGAAATCATCGAAATTGCTTACGGCAGCCAGCACCGTTCGAACAAATTTAACGGCTGCGATACCTACGCAGATTTTCGTGAATTATTGGAAAACCAGAAAGATGTGAACGCGGTCAAGGTCATGACGCCGGACCATCTTCATGCCACGATTGCGATCGCTGCGATGAAAAAGGGCAAACATGTGATGATGCACAAGCCATTGGCTAACCGTCTGCTCGAAGCAAGGTTAGTGATTGAAACCGCTCGGAAAACTGCAGTGGCCACGCACTTCCTGCCCGCGAGCGACGGCGCCAATATCCAGGGAATCAAAAAATGGATCGATGAAGGAGCGATCGGCACATTGCGCGAGATCCACAATTGGTCCAACCGGCCGGTCTGGCCGCAGTACGCTACCCTGCCGACGGAGCAAGTCCCGGTGCCGGAGAATTTCGATTGGCAGCTCTGGCTGGGGCCGTCCCTGGACCGGCCGTATCACCCGCACTACACCAACGCCGTATTTCGGGGCTGGTACGAGTTTGGCGGCGGCGCCGTCGCGGATATGGGACATTACAGTTTGTGGCCGGTCTTCAGACTCTTTGATTTGGACGCGCCGTACGCGGTCGAATCGCGGGCCACGCATATCTGCGCCCTCGACGAGAAAAATGTCCCGCACAAGGTTCACAACGACTATTCGTTTCCCGCGAGCTGTACGATCCGGTTTCAGTTCGCTGCAAAAGCCGCTCGCCCAGCGCTCGATATTCTGTGGTATGACGGCTCCATCAAGCCTCCCGCCCCGGAGGAACTGGCAAACCAGGAACTCGAGCCCGAGGGAATGTTGTTCGTCGGCGACAAAGGCAAGATCCTCGCCGGGTTCCTCGGCCAGGATGCCAGGCTGCTTTCCGGAATGAAAACGGCCGAAGGCCAGGCGAAAAGCCCGGCCGAAAAGCCGCAGGGCGGCCGGCGCAGCGGGCAGCGCGGAACCGAAGCGGCCGCTTTATGGGTTTCCGCCTGCAAAGGCGGCCCACCCACTTATGGCGATTTCCTTCTGGCTGGTCCCATTTCCGACGCTTTCAATTTAGGTGCTGTTTCCTTAAGGCTCGGAGGCCGGAAGCTTCTTTTTGATTCAGCCAAGGGCGAAATATCCAACTTGCCCGAAGCAAACAAGTACCTAACGCGTGAGTATCGCCCGGGGTGGGAATTAGTCAGCTAGCCGGCTAATATGGTGTCTCTCAAATACATGTTCTGTTTTCTCCTGTTCAAAATAACTCCAGTCTTTTGTGAGACACTACACCAATAGTAAACCTCTGCAGGACTAGCGTCGCACGAGCTTAAAGGCAAAGTTCGGTCCCAAGCCCTGTGCGTACGCCAGGGAAATCCACAACATTGCCAGCGGTTCAAGCAACCGGGCTTGCCTGAGAGGGCCCGCATCGATCGTCTCAAACCCGAGCTCATTCGAGAGCTGGGAGACCGTTCGCTTTGCCTCCGGGTCATCCCCGGCAACGAACATGACGGATTTGTCACCACCGAACCGTGGATTGGCCATATTTCCCGCTCCCGTGGTATTAAAGGCTTTGACCACCTCCGCGCCTTTGGCCCATTTGGCGGCTTCTTCGCCTGCCGAGGTCGTCTGGCCGAGTACCAGACCTTCCATCAGGTTGGAGCCCAGTGGGACTGGATTTGTGCAATCGACCAACACCTTGCCTGCGAGGTTGCCGGCTGCCTCGATCGCGCTCTTGGCGCCATCCCAAGGAGTTGTCAGCACAACGACTTGGCCAAAGCCCGCCGCTTCATCGATACGCCCGGCACTGGCGTTCGGGCCGCATTGCTTGACCAAGGCGGTTACTTTTTCGTCCGCGGGCTTGCGCACGCCAAATTTGATTTTGTGCCCCACACCCGCCCAGGCTTTGCCCAGCGTTCCTCCTACATTGCCCGCGCCAATAATTCCAATGTTCATAGATTTTTAATTTTAGCTCGCTAAACCTGTAGGCCTTAAGGGGCGGTTTGACAAGTGGCTCGGCTGAACTGGTCCAGCCGCGTGAGCCGCTCGGCAGAAGTCGCGGCGCGGGATTTGAAAGGACTATCTGGGTCACCCCTGGTCGCGGGCGTTGAGCACTTGGGTCCTGACAAAAGCAATGTAGCCGCGAAGGGCATAGAATTGATCGGCAAACGAGGCCGGCACTTTCATCCGGTTGACTCCCTGCTCGATGTGGTCAAGTTGGGCCAGTAAATCTTCCTGCCCTGCCGTGCCCGCCGCGCGCAACACTTCCCGCTCCAGAGTCAGCAAGGCCCGATACCAGCGGTAAATCCGCAGCCTTATTCGCAAGCGGAAGATGAACGGAATGGCTCTCAAGCCAGGGATGACCAGGACAATGACTGGAACAATGGCCACCAGCAACGGATTGACGAGGGCGGCCAGCCAGAAGGGCAGCGACCGGTACAGAAACGTCTTGCCGGATTTGTAATAACGGCTCGCTTCAGCGCTGATCGCGAACTCCTGCTCCAGCGGCGCGGGAAACTCGCCTTTGCGCTTGAGCAGGCCCGCGCCGCCATGAACTTCCTGCGCTGCTTCCAAGAGCAAATCGGAAAGCGCGGGGTGCAAGCCCGGTCGGGCCAGCAATTCCACCGTCGGAGCAACCAGGTAAACGTCATGCGCGGGAATGTTTTTGCCGAGATCGATTGAACCCATTGGCAGCTCCAGCCGGTTCAGGTACGGAACGCGTCGCGCATAGGCGTCCGCCTGGCTGAAATTGAATATTTGAATCCCCGGCGTGAGCAGCAACTCGCGCATTATCTGCGGCGAGGCCGAATCTCCCATGAAAAACACCGCATCCACACTATTTCCGAGTAAAGCCTTGGCCGCCTCAGCCGCTTCCAGATCCAGCAAAGCCGTTGTCCCGCCCGGATGGATCCCGCTGAGCCCCAACAAGGTCAAGGCCAGGGCGCGGGTTCCGCTGCCTTCCGGCCCGATCGCAATACGCTTGCCCGCTAATTCCGAGAGCATATTCAAAGGCGCGTTCCCCCGATGAAAGACCATCAGTGGTTGATAAGAAACGCTCCCGAGCGAAACCAACTTGCCACCGCTGGCCTCATTGCTCACACCGCCCTGCACAAAACCCACATCCACGTGGAGTGAAGGGTTCAGAAGCCGCTGCAGGTTTTCCAGCGACCCTTGCGAAGGAAGAATTTTCAGTATCACTCCGCTGCGCGCCAGGATCTGGCGATACTTGAAAGCGTTGGTCTCAAACGAACTGCCTGGCGTGCCCGCGGTGATCACCAGGCTTCTCGGAGGTGAGGCATGCACCACCCAAAAAATCCCAAACATCAGCACCAATCCTATCAGCAGAGACGCCGCGACTGCCGCCGCATAGCTCAGACCGAACGTCTCCATCAGCAGCGTCACGACTCGCGCCGGACCGATCTTACGATTTTCTTCCATGTTGCTTTCGGTTTTATTGTATTTGAACTGGACTGCAAAGTCCAAGAAGTCCGATCCTGGGGGCGCGGCAGGGCCTGCGACAAAGTATCCTCCGCGGTCGTCTGGTGGGGCGAGGCTCCTGCCGAGCCCTGATCATTTATTCAACCGGGCGGCCTGTTCATCGAAAGAAACGGATTTAGTTAGGGCTCGGCGGGAGCCTCGCCCCACCAGCCTTCTCAGAACCTGCGCTTGGAAGGTCGGGGCCAGGCTTGACAAGGTTTCGGTTCGAGATTATCAATATTTCGTTGTTTGGCGAAATATAATAAAGGCCAACGGCGATTCTACTGCTTAACAATGAAAACAACTCAAGATTCAGAAACGGTCCGCGAGGTTGTCCGCGATGGTTACGGCAAAATTGCCGAAAAGGAGGGTTCGTGCTGTTCAGGCGTCAGTTGCTGCGGCTCAAGCCCGGCGGACTCCTCGCAACTGGCCAGCTATATCGGTTACAGCGCCGAAGAACTGGCTTCCCTGCCGGAGGGCGCCAATATGGGCTTGTCTTGTGGCAATCCCAATGCCCTGGCGGGACTAAAGCCTGGAGAGGTGGTGTTGGACCTCGGCAGCGGGGGCGGCTTCGATGTGTTCATTGCGGCGCGCAAAGTCGGAGGCAGCGGTCGCGCCATCGGTGTCGACATGACACCACAGATGCTGGCCAAGGCGCGGAAGAACATCGATTCCTACCGCCAACGATCCGGCTTGGATAACGTTGAGTTTCGGCTGGGTGAGATCGAGCATCTGCCGATCGCAGACAACAGCGTTGACGTCGTGATCTCCAATTGCGTCATCAATTTATCGCCCGACAAACCCCAGGTCTGGCGAGAGATGGCGCGTGTCCTCAAGCCCGGCGGACGGGTTGCCGTCTCCGATCTGGCTTTGCTAAAACCGCTGCCTGCCTCAATCCTGCAGATGGTTGAGGCTTTGGTTGGTTGTGTGGCCGGAGCAGTGCTCGTTTCAGACACTGAACGAATGGCCCGCGAGGCGGGCTTGGTCCAGATCGCGCTGAATCCTAAATCGGTCTACGTAGAAGGCATGGTGGATTGGAAAGATCCGCTTTATCAAAAGATTATCGCCCAACTCCCCGTCGGCACAAAGCCGGGCGATTACATCACCAGCCTTGAGATCCAAGCCCGTAAGGCCGGTTGAGCGGTTTGTCAGACTGTGAGTCGCCTCTTACGAGTGGTCATTGGTGTGGTGCTCGGCTCAGCCACGTTGGCCGGCGTGATGTGGATTTTAATCCATTTTCTTGGCAATGACGAAACACTCTATCGAGGAAAACCTCTCGCCTATTGGTCCGGGCAGCTCGGGAACGAGCAACCGGCTTTGAGCAATCAAGCCATGCTGATGTTGAATGGCGTCATCATTCCCTATCTTACAAATCAGATGTTCTCCGACACCAATGATTCTAGGATGAGAATAGCCCTGATCGAGCAGTTCAATGATTTGCCTGGAATTCACATTAACTTCGTACCCGAAGAAGGGCGCCGTGTTCGGGCAATCAACGACCTGGGTAGCCTGGGACCGCGAGCGAAGCCTGCCGTTCCCGCACTTTTGCACGCACTCGAGGTTAAAGATGATCTGCTGTGCGGTCCGGCAGCGGATGCGCTGATAAGAATTCAGGCTGAACCGGATCAGGTTATCCCGGCCCTGGTCGGCTGCTTGCTGGACCGCGAGGGACACGGACGATCCGATGTCGTTGAGGCCCTGGGCGAGTATGGGCCTAAGGCCAGGGTGGCCGTCCCGATGCTGGTGAAATTGCTGGCAGACCGCAGCTCAAAGGACCTCATCGCGGCGGTACCCATTGCCTTGAAAAGAATTGATCCCGACGCGGCAGTTAAGGTGGGCGTGAAGTAGCCGACTTTTCTTATGCCACACCTCACCGCTCGGTTACCTGAATCGCTCTCTTCACTCGGACTTGCCGCAATTCGTCTCTGCTTGGTTGGGGCGAAAACGGTACCCGCCGCCGTGCCGGGCGCGGATTCCGATTCTGTCTCCCTGCGCGGCACGGTGGCCCTCAATCAGCCCGTAGCCGTTTACAACAACTGGTCCGCTTACGACGAGCTTTCGGATAATATCGAGCTAACCGAGGCGCTCGCGATGAAGGAGTTGAATGAAATTCTCCGGCTACGGCGGGCCGGGGTTCGCATTGATTATTATGTGATGGATGCGTTCTGGTACTCCACGAATGGAGGTTACCGTGAATTTCGCCAACCGGAATGGCCCCACGGGCCGGATCAGTGGCTCAAGGCCTGCTCCGATAACCACATCAGACCGGGGTTGTGGGTCGCTTCCAATGTGCCCTTCCGCCTGGATGTAATTCCGGAGTGGCGCTCATCCATGGACGCCACCGGTTCGGCGATGTGTTTGTTCGACGGCGGCTTTCTGCCACAGTTCATCGACACGATGCAGTTCTGGTACGACCGCGGCGTCCGTTTGTTCAAGTTCGATTTTGCGAATTTCACGATTGCCACCCCCGACGCGGCGCGGCGCTTCGGCAAAGAGGAGGTAATCCGACGCAACTGCGATGCGTTGCGCCAGGCGCTCCAGCAATTCAAGAAGAAAAATCCCGAAGTCTTGCTGGCCGCTTTCAATGGTTTCGGGGGCGACACCGAAGGAACTGTCGCCCCGATTCGCCAGAGGGTGGATCTGCGTTGGCTGGAAGCGTTCGATTCGCTCTATTGCGGCGACCCTCGATTCTCGGACGTTCCCACGATGAATTTTTGGCGTTCAATGGATATCTATAGCGACCATATGGTTCGCTATTACGAGGCCAACGGCGTGCCGCTGGAGCGGATCGACAATACCGGCTGCATGTTTGGCGTAGCGGGAACCTGTTATGCCCGGCGAACCTCCGCCTGGCAAAGCATGCTGTTGCTTGAGCATGCCCGGGGCGGTTGGATGAACGTTTACTACGGCAACCTTGAACTCATCGATGACGCTAAAGCGCGATGGTTCGCCAAAGTCCAGCAGCTCTACTTCTCGTTACAGTCCTTCGGTCGCACGTATCCCTTTGGTGAGTTGCCGGGCCGGGAGGAGCCCTATGGCTTTTGCTCAGTCGCGGCCGATGGCTCCGTCTACACCGTCGTTAACCCCACACAAACTACCCGCCAGGTAAAGCTGCCCCGGGTCCATCGCCTCCAACCGAACCTCCACTCCGGCCGGATCCAATTTCGCGACGCTGGTTTTCACCCCGTTTTAGGCCGGAACGGCGCTGGCGGGGAATTGGAGGAAACAATCACGCTGGGCCCGGAGCAACTGGCTGTGGTGGGCTTTGGTGAGTACGCCAAGTCCAAGTACGACCTCGGCATCCAAGAGGATGTTCTCATTCCACAAAGCATTCGGTCCGTGCCCGGCGAGTTTCATTCGGAAGGCTCCAACGCCGTTTCGGCCGTCGTTTCGGTTCCAGCCAGCGGCGATCTGCGCATCGTGATGCGTCAGCTTGCCGGCGGCCATCCGCTTCGCACCGCTCGAGGCGCTCCGCCCAACGGCACCAGCCTGGGCAGGATCTTTCTCATCCGGGCCGAACAGAATGGCCACTCGCTCCCCGTCCGCATCAATTATGACAAAGCCATCTGGAGCGGCCTGTCCTGGGGCGTCGGCGAGGTGAAACGCTCGGACCTGGCGCCGGCGCCTTTGACAATTCGCTGTTCTTCGCTTGAAACGCGACCGGTTGACTTGAAGGTCGAGCTCTACTCGGTCACCGAGAATCAATAGTGGATCGGTTTAACTTCCACGTTTCGGCGTCTTCAGCCCTGAGTTGGCCTCTAAATTCAGCAACCGAACGAGGCCACGCTCAATAGCTTTCATGCCGTCGAAGGGGAAGGCCGCCAAGCGGCGCTGGATCTTGGAGTTGTCGATACCTGCGATTCCTAAGAGATTAATTACGGAAGGCTGCTTCAACCAAGGTGGCTTGGGAAAGCTGACCTCACATTCTCCGCGGCGAACTTCGGTGGTCATCGGCACCACGATCGACATGTTTCGTTGCTTGTCGGCATTGGGAATAGAAACGATAACACACGGCCGGATCTTCGCCTGCATCCCCAAATCCACCAGGACCACGTCGCCGCGTTCAAAGCTGATCAAAGTCCACCTCAGGGGCGGGGCCCAGTTGTTCCCACGTTTCGGCAACCGCGGGTGAAGTATCTGGAAGCGGGGGTAAGGCAGGCAACCCATATTGGATAACCTCCCGGAAAAGCTCGGACACTTTCTTACGGCGCCTTCCGGCCTCGACTTGAACGCGCTTGTAGAGCCTGGTCGGCAAGCGCAAGGGGTAAACGATCGTTTTCACGTATACAATGTGACTACAAATCGATTGGGCGTCAAGGCGCTCAAGGGATCAGCCGTAGCCGGAAGAATCTCTGAGTGGGACCGGCCAGGCCGTTGGTCATTCTGAACAGCCCGCCGGCGCCCAACCACGGGCTCCCCCAGGGTTGCCATGTCCCGTTCGCCAGATCTTCATTAAACTGCAGTTGGTAGGCTTGCCCCGGAATGGTCGGCCAGCTCAGAACGAAGTTTGTCCCTGAGGTTTCCAGGAGCAGAGGCACTGAACTAGTGGCCGCCTGGCTCGAAGCCGAAAAACTGAAGTTATCAATCGCCAGGCCTTGGGCCTTTCCCGTGGGGTCGGCCATCTGCCAAATCAGCCACAGAGCCGCGCCCGGCGGCCAAGGTGTGATGGCCTGGTTCGCCGCCCCGATCTGAAGCTGGTTCGCCGCCGATGTGCCATCCACGGCCAAGCCACCAAGAGCCGAAGGCAAGGGTGGAAGAGCGACATTGAACGAAGGCAGGGCGGCGGTCGTTGCCGTGGGAAATCCGTTCGTTGTAGTCAGGTCGAGGCGGTAGTAAGCCGCAAGAGTCTTTGGCAGATTGGACTGCCGCCAGGCCTCCCCGGTGAATTCGACATTTATGTAGTTGAGCGTGGAAGGAGTTTCATTAACAAACTTCACTCCAAATGCCGTGGGGCCGGTGCTGCTGGTCGCCAACAAGCCAAGCGCCCGGTTCGCGCTGTTGGGCAACCCAAAGCTAATCTGCCCTCCGGTAGTTTGATCTCCATAGGACGCTCCAAACTTAGTGCCCAGCGCGGCCCAGCCGTACCAGCCGGCGAGCTGAGAAATCCCCAAGCCGCCCGTATTGCCCGTGGCTGCTGTTGAGTCGGCGAAACCGTAAGGGTCCGCCAGCGGGTAAGTCCCTCCATCAATCTGAACGGGGTTCTCGCAATTGACCGAGACGCTTCCCGGGTCAGGAAGGGAGTCGAAATCCTGGGAATACACTCCGCCTTCACTCGCGTAAGGCACATAGGAAAACGGCGCCAGGCCGGTGCCGTCGTTCGCACTTGCGGGCGTCGGATGAAAGAACTCCTGCCGGTTGAAACTTTGGCCGTCCGGGAATGAACCATAGGAATGGTTCGGCGTGATGTTGGTATAGTTTATATAATCGAGGACCTGGGGCCGCCCGCCGTAAAAACGCGTCAAAGCGACCGCGCCTGAACCGCTGGCCAGCGCGAAGCTCGTATGCAGTTCGTTGCTGGTCGAAAGATTAACCTGGGCATCGGCGAATACAGTGAGGAATTGATTCGGACCGATGGAGGAGCCTGGCGGGAAAGCCCATTGATCAAGGTTGGAATAGTTATTGGCCAGGAAGAGTCCAGACAGAGGAACAGTGTTGGAGCCCGGATTGTACAATTCCAGCCAGGCCGTGCGCTGACCTGTGCTGTTGGTAATGCCGGTGATGTTATCCG
>Ga0210409_10004283_pt1 | contig 15491 bp, 14 predicted proteins | sample IncBWH17MmetaG_FD_161649 | JGI IMG/M metagenome (GOLD analysis project Ga0210409, IMG submission 161649) | Forest soil microbial communities from Barre Woods Harvard Forest LTER site, Petersham, Massachusetts, United States - Inc-BW-H-17-M | ecosystem: Environmental > Terrestrial > Soil >...
CGATCTACCAGCGACAAAAGTTCTCCGCATGAGACTTGAAGTGCTGATTGATCGATTCGTTCGCGACTAAAGCCACGGTGGATCCAGGTCCGGTGGCTAGCCTTCGCATTCTGGCCTGTTGGTCGGCTAACCTTACCTTGGGATTACTTCATGTTTGCCCGTGAGAACGAAGGCGCTGGCACGGCGGACGCTGCCGCGTAGGCTCGGTGTTCTGCCGTCAGGCTTTTCGTTACGCGGGGGAAACCGTGCAAACTGGTGACAAGGGAACTGCCCGCGCTCGGTTGCGACACGTTGTCAGGCCGACTCTATTTGTACTTCGAGTGCCTGTGCGTCGGCGTCGCAGGTTTCAGTGTGTTAGGGGTTGAGCGCACATCGTCGTTTGTGAACACCGCAAAAAGGAACGGCTGTGATTCGAGGAAATGAGCCAGGTCACGCAACGTCAGACCAAGAGACAACAGCCGGTCCTCATCGACGAAGATCTGGCCGTTTTCCGGTTCGAAGGACGTAATCAGCTGCTTCGCCTCTGGATCAAACTTCTCGTGCAACAGGTCCACGATCGCTGGTGCTAGGTGCCGGCGATCCGGCGACGATGGTTCCGATGGCATGCCATGGTCCGCGGTCACCGCAAGGAGATAGTCATTGCCAACCTTTGCTTCTAACGCACTCAGCATCCGCTTCAACTGACGATCCATCTCGCCGAGGGTGACCCGAAGCTCATCCGAATCTGGACCGTACTTGTGGCCCACGAAATCCGCGCCTTTGTAGTTCATCAGAATGAGGTCTGGAACTTTGTCTTCGCCCAGCGGCTCTCGCTCCATCATCGCGGCCATAGCATCGGCTTCGAATGCTGGAAACAGAGCCGAATATCGTACTGCTTGGGTCGAGTCGATTTTGTGACCCATCCACTCCCCGCTCGCCGGCCACAGTGTTTTCGCGTTGCGCTCCTTCAGATATGCAGGCAGCCGAAAACAGTTTGGGTTTGTGGTCCAGTTGCCCGTCTCCTGATCGTAGCTGGCGAGAACGACTGGCGCTCCATTCAACTGACACGCTCCATGCCCTGCGAGCGGCGTCGCCGCTCGATCAATGCTGCCTTGTGCCAATATGATCGCGCGACCAGCCGTCGCCAGCTGCCAGACGTCAGCCAGCGTCAATGCCATCAGGTCTTGCGGTGTTCCTCCAACGAAAAAGTCGTGGCGGCGGCGCTGCGTGCGCTCGTACACGCTGACCCCTGTGATTCCGTGCACGCGAGGATCGGCCCCGGTCGAGAGCGTCGAGTGCCCAACGGCTGTGTTGGTCGGAAGAAAGTTAACCCGCGCCTGAGTGAACCAGGCACTACGCTGGCGCAGGGCGGTGAGCGTTGGCATGGACGCGGCGTAGCGATCAAAGTAATCCCGGCGCATGCCATCCAGGACGAGCAGCATGACCACTCGTGGTCGAGCGAAACCTGTGCGTAAAACCTGCAATACACGGCCTGTCGTCGTGGGAGGCATCTGCACGCCAAGCGCAGCCGCAAGGGTTGGCGCAACGTCCTGCTGCACCGCCGGAGTCGAGTACGTTCCCGCTCTTACTGCGGGGCCCGCAAACATCAGCGGAATTGCGGCGTCATACGGCCACGGCGAACCGTGCATGTACGCAACGTCAGCCCGCGTGATGAAGTCGCCTTCGCGCGGCACGATCAGGAGTTGGCCGGTTCGTCCCGGGAAGTATGCCCGAGCAAACATCTCTAAGAAACGCTGTCGCGTCGCAAGGGCGGTTGCATCGGCTGGTGCTGCACGCTGGATCGGAGGTGCGTCGCTCCCAATAGATCGCTTGACCTGCTGGCCCGATACCGTCCAAGTCATCGCGACTAGGGTCAGGGTGATACCGATCCGCGGTCGTACGTTGTGCATGCGAGCACTTTTGGCTGATAAACAGATCGTTCAGTTCAACGCTGATCCTAGTTCCGTCAACAAGGATCTGGCAAGCGCCGTGTAACGGGCTTGTACTAGAGAAGCTGGCCATCCCCCGCAACCGGATTCCGGGCGGGTAGCAAACCGGAAACTATCACTGGTGTGCAAACGAAACTTGCCTAAAGACAGATCTCACCCCATCAGCGCTATTTCATCAGACAAATCTAACGTTGCCCCCTCTTGATCCGCAGTCGTGGATTCTTCTCATCCCTATCGTGTCTCACGTTTCAGAATATTCGACAATCCGTAAAGCATTCGCTTTATCAAGGAGAGACGACAATGGCGCAGAGACATCAACGCGGGTGGCTAAAAAAGGAAAAGCGTGCTCAAGGCGAAACCTGGGTATTGTTCTTCCGTACTACTCGACAATCTGATGGCAAACGGGTGGAAAACAAAGTCCCTATAGGCTTGGTCCGACACCTTCCCGAGGCGCACACAACCATAAAAGGCTACGAGAGAGTTCTCCGAAACCGCCTGCTCCCACGGACAAAGCTTATGCCGCCGGCTTGTTTGCTTTGATGAATGCGAGCAGGTCGGCATTGATCGAATCCGCATGTGTTGTCGGCATCGGAGGGACCGCCAACCGTTTTCACGGTGAATCAGGCGGCAGATGTTCGCGGCATCATTGCAGATCGAGCAGCGGAAAAAACTGGCCTTCGACCTTTTCTCCTGGCGGAATTACAGGGACGCCGTGAAGCAGAGATTCGTTTGTGGCAGAGCGCACGCCATCCCGCATGACATTCACTACCGTTGCGCGACGGGCCCTTTCGGAATGATTGGCAAATGAACCGTGCACCAGGCGAGGATGATGGAATGAAGCCTCGCCTTTTCTTAATTCCACCGCGACCACTGCATCGAACTGTCGGCGCTGTTCAGTATTCAAAACTGCGTGGATCGCCTCCATATCACCAGCCAATCCCGTGATCGGCAGATCAGGCCAGCGATGACTTCTCGGAATGTACTGCAGGCATCCGTTCTCGCGCGTAGAGTCGTCCAGGCCGATCCAGCAAGTAAGGTGAGCAAGCGGTTGCGTGCGGGTCCAGTAGGAATAGTCTTGATGCCAGGCAACAACGCCGCCATGATGCGCAGGCTTGCAGAACAGCTGGTCATGCCAAAAGCGCACGGGACCGCCGAGCAACTGTAATGCCGGAATTGTGAATGCCGGATTCCACAGCAAGTCGTGGAAACCCGGCGTGATCCGCCATGCACCTAAAGCATGGAACAGGATGTGTTTTGGATCTGTGGACTCGTTCGAGTGATATTCATAAAAAAGTTCGTGCCCTGGATGTTTCGGATCAGCCAGATCTGTCAATTCCTTCCGCAATGTTTCCACCTGCTCGTCCGTGAGGACTCGAACTCCGCTGATGTACCCCCGATCATGGAAAAAGCAGATCTGATCCTCGCTGAGACGAAAGGAATCGCGATTCTTATCTACCCGCTGGCTGAGCAGCGTGCCGATGGGATGATGGTGGATCGAAAGATCTTGCACAAACGCTGAGTCTATCACTTGGCGGGCGCGTGCCGTCACTTTCAACTCCGGAGCTGTAAGTTTCTTGTTTGCCCGCGGTCTCCGAACAACGGAGAGCCGACGACACTATCTACAGTTATGCAGTCAGTGAGAAGAATAGCTTTGACTGGAACAAAGGGCAGCATGGGGGTTTTCCCTTCAGAGTCTCGACTCAATTGCGCAGTTCCAAATTGCAGATTCGTATAGTCTCCGTTTTGGGCGACTAATGAAATTCCTGTCGACTCAAAGCCATTGTTGTATTGCGAATCTACGTCATTAAGGTGAAATAGCGTTGCTGTTTGGGGACCGATTTGACGTTGGAGGGTCGTATTCCTCTTCTTGTTCCGTGCCAACCTGGTCGTCCTTGGTCTGCACCTTCTTCTCCAAGAACTCGATCCGCTTCTGTTTCTCCTCCGCCTGGCGGCGAGGACGATCCGCCGACTGGAAGGCGGCCGCTCCGTTCTCGAAGAACTCTTTTTGCCAACGGTAGAACACGATGGGTTGCTGCCCCGGCTCCTCACACAGATCAGAAACCGGGCCTTTGTCTAAAAGGTGGCGCCGTAGAATCGCCACCTTCTCCTCCGCAGTGTAGTGCTTGCGCTCTTTTCTCATACGTTCGCTCCGCTATCGAACGGACGAACGTGCATTCAGGGCCGTTCTTGGGCCTAGGCACCTAGGCCAATCGTAGCTTTGCCGCGAGCACCGCGTACTTCAAACAATGCCTGCCGCAGAGCAGTGCCGCAAAAGGAAGAACCATCCGCACTAGCTATCTATCGAGCGCGCCTTGCCACATCCCGATGTTCCGGATCTGTCTGCCACAGGCTCCACAATGCATTCACATAGGCGTCTTCATACAGTGAATTCATCATAGCCGCCGTTATCAACGGATCGAAAGCAGTTGTTGTAGCGATCAGCTTTGCCATTTCTTCACTTCCACTATTTTCGGGGGACATCCAGGCAAACTCGATTGCACTTATAGGAAATCCTGCTCCTCGAATTGAATTCAGCTTTCCGGCAAACGGTTAATCAGTATTGCTTGGTCGATCCAATCAATTAGAGTACGAAGTGGATAATGAGTCTTGACAGCCAAAGTTAACACGTCTGAAGTCGCAAGATTCTGGACACTCTCAATACCCTCCTCCTCCATGCGTTGTTCTTTCCAGATATCGATTCCTTGAACCAGATCAAGAGGGAGCTCCTCTGTCTTGTCTTGAGTACCTGACTTGCTGATTTTCTCGGCAGCCGCACTGACTGCACGTTTGATCGACGACACTAAAACGCGAGGAACGAAAGCAATTCCAAAAAACAGATAAGGGAAATCAAAGTACCTCGAACAGACGAGTGCAACTGCTGACGACAAGAGGAGGCGATTAATTGCCGACCAAAACACGTGCTCGGTAACATCACTGAGAAATGCACCCCTCACGATCACTTCCATGTTAAAGATATAGGCGCCAAGAGCCGCAAACACAATATTCTTAAGCCGTTCCGTCCCTCCAAGACAGTCCACCACTTGCTTGCCCGGAAAAATACAGGTTCCAATTGGCCTGCTCAAAATGCTCAATCCAAGCCAAAAGATGGTGAAGTACAGCAAGGTCACGATGAGAGCGGAAGCAATAAAAGATCCACCATACTGCGAGCTGAAGTCTTTCTGAATTCTCTCGGTTCCACCCCGAGCAGCAAGGTAGTGAGCTGGTGAGAGGCGAGAACGTCCCTCGGGGACAAAGACCTCTGCGTCTCCGGCCCAGTGCCCTCATCGGGACGCTCTTCTGACGGTGACAACGCAGATTGCACCAACGAGGTTATGTTGTCACGACGCCTCGGAATTACTGAAATACTTTGAAATATTGCGCAAATGGCCGGTACCGTGGCGAGAAGCACTATGACCAGCAGCTCGAAGAGACATGTAACCATATGCCCTCCATGAACAGCCTACTTCGCTTTCGCGAACAGGGAATCGAGATCAAACGTAATGCCGATGTTGCCCCTTACATCCTTCTCTTTGACCAATTCCGTCCTCGAGGCGTATGTGAAAGCGACCGGAATTTTAACCCCAGAGTCTTTAATCGGAATTGAGAGTTTTGCCTGGAAGACTCCGATATTGCCCGTGCGGCTGATGGTGACCCCATTCAACGTCACTTTCTGGCCAAGTGGTTCCTCCAGGAGCGCCAAGAACTGGCCGGAAAAACTGATCGCAGGCCTGCCAACGTTTTGGATCTCCTTGAGCGGGAGATCGAACTGCAAGGTCGCGCGCGCATCCCGTACCCTTCCTCGTCCGGGCGCGGGGGTACTAAACCATGTACCACTTGCGTTGAACGTCAACTCTGGAGCCTTCGCACCTCCCGCGAATCCCCTCTCCAACACTAATGTCAGGTTCGATAGGTCTGGGAGGGTTTGGGCGGGTTGCGTGGCTGTCACCGCTTGATTGGACGGAAGACCCTGTCGAACGAAGCTGTAGTCCAGCGTTACGATAGGGGTTCGCTTGATGTCCGCAAATACGGCATCTTCAGTCTCAATGTACTGAGAAATACCAGCGTTAACGTCCGAAAGGGCTTTTTGAACTTCCGGTAAGCTCCAGAATTGTTCCGCAAAACTCTTGGCGGCGGCTTCCAAGGCGTTTGGAAGCTGTTGATCCAACGCGTCAGTAGGCAGTGCCAAGATGGTATCCCGCTGAGACATCACCCAGTCGTCAAACTGCTTCGGATCTCGCCTTACTGCAGCGTCAAAATGGGTATAAGACCGCGCCAACTCCATGCCCTTCGTCGCTGCCAATTGATCCCACTTCCTGGCCCACCTGCTGTCGCGAGGATCGCGGTGGTTGTAAATCTCATACGTGGCAGATACTCCAGAAAAAGTGCTCGTGCTGGGTGAAAATGCTTGAGCTGAAGGCCCTGGATTTGCGACTGCGTTGAACGATACTCCGAAGGATAGCTTCGAGATGGATTGCACGAGGGGGTCGTTTGCACCCAGCTGGTAGCTACCGAGGTACGAACTCTCAAGCAGCCCCCGAATGGAGTTTGCTAGATTTCCGCGAAAGGTGATCGTGTTTCCATCCGTGCTTTGCGTCAATCCACCGTGCTCTAGCGCAAACCCCAGCAGCCAAGGAGGGCTTCCTTTATCTGCAAGGCTAGTGGAGCCCTCTGCGCTTGCGCTTGCCCCCGGTTGTTTGTCAAGGCGTTTATCTTCTGCCTTGCCAAGCAACTTCGAACGGATCGAATCCACCGGGCCGAGGTAACAAACGTATACGAACCATCGCCGCAGTATGAGGCTCACATGCGCTTTCTTCTCGTCATCGGTACCAGGTGCGCCCAAAGCATTCTTGATGTCGGTGACCGCACCCTTAAAGCACTCCGTCGGTGTCGACGGTGCTGAAGCCGTATCCTGCGCACGCAAACAGAGGGCACACATTGTGAGCAGTGAAAGCAAAGAAGTAACCTTGTGGGAATGCTTCATTTCTTACTCCACGAAAAAAGTGTATGTTTGCGCATTTAGCACCGGAGGAGGAGTAAACGTGTCTGTGAAAGATCCACCTTTACTACCCGCAATCATTACGGAATATTGATCGCTGGGATCAAAGGTTCCCGCTTCGTCGTTGCGAAAATCTACCGTGACCGTACACGTGGATTGACCTTCGCTGTTTGCGACAGCTGTGCACGTCTTGACTTTTGTGTCGGCACCAGGTGACGTAACCGAACCACAGTTCTGCCATCCCTGGCAATCAAAGCCCGCTTTGCATGGAGTGTTCTTTCTCTTTACCGTAAAAGTGATATTCTCCACGGGCTCGACGTCAAAATCTCCGCTTGGTCTAACTTTCATGTTTGCCTCCGGCCGGCGGAATGGTTACATTCACCCCTGTGTTAAATGCGGACAGGAGTTTGTTGAGTCACAAGTGCACTGTGGGGACAAGCGTCTCCTTCTGCGGTGGACAACAGAAAACAATCAGGGGCCGAAAACTTAATTGGAGGGGAAGTGCAGCGGAGTATGCTACGAGCGTGGGTCTAAGTCAACCAACGGCCAGGTCTTGTTACGAAACCCGAACACGACCGATATCGCGCACTCGGAGGGAACGGAGTTACGGCACAGACGAACGCAGAAGTCCGAGAGAACGTGATTTTGACGGATAAAGGGCTGTTCTCACAGTTCGCAGGCATTGCGAGGTTTTACGGTAACCGAGTGCGAAGTCACTTGTCGCGCAACGAACCGCATTCAGAAATGAATGTGCGATCTCCTCGCTTTGACCTATCCACTTCTTTTTATCACTGCCGAAGAGCGCCAAAGCGTTGGAAGCAAATATTTGACCGCAACCCTGATCCGAGAATACCTCGCGGGCTGCCCCATATTCGACAGAAGACATGGGTTGCCATACTCCGACCTGGTCCGTACCGAACATTATTCGAGTGCAGAGGCGTTGTTACGAAATACGAACTCCAGACATGCTACGCGGGATTTTGATTTCCACAGTGAGTTCTGCACCGCCAGGAAAATTCTCTACTCTACCTGATTCTTCAACCGCTTACCAGCACGCCGATTCACCCGATTATCATCTGATTTACAACGTTTTGAACACGGAACTACTACAATTTTGCTACAGCGTCCAGCAACTCGAAACTCGCTGAACCGACCTCGACAAGCGGGCAGAGGCCTCGCCACTAAAAGACCTAACAAAAAGGTGCTCGCGACTTGACACCCGTGTTGTAATCGGGAATGTGGACGACGACGCTGGGAACCGAGAGCCATCGATGCCACCTGACAATTGGTTGGACACAGGCGAAAAGCTTTCCCGGATAGTTTCGATCGCCGCTATTCCCCTAGTTCTCGGGATTGGTGGCTGGTTTATCCAGCGGCAGTTGCAGGACCAGTCCATCAAACGTGATTACGTTCAGTTGGCCCTTACCATTCTGCAGAATCCTGACACCTCCAAAGTACCACCCGAAATCAGGGAATGGGCTGTGGATTTGCTCAACGAGAACTCGCCCACGAAGCTGAACCCTGAAGCCATCAAAAACCTGAAGTCCGGTTCGGTGACGCTCCCGTCATTCAGCTTCGTCCCGAGCAACGCATTGACTCCCGCTTTGAAACAAACGCTTGAGAAGTCGCTAGAAGACTTCAAGAAATATCTCGTGAACTTGGGGTTCACGGTGCCTTCCGAAACCATATCGGTTGACATCCGAGATGGGACTGTCATTGAAAGTGAAGGCAATCAAGGGGTTGCCTTCTGGGAACCGAAAACACACACAATTCGGGTGGCTAGCGCGTTCGCCAGTGACAAGGTAACTGTGCTGCGCCAGTTTGCTCATGAACTGCTAGCCCCCACTGGAACGACACCTTGGGATTTTCTTGCGATTGAATCGGGCGTGGCTTCCTACTTCCCATGTAGTTTCACAAATCACCCAATGTTGGGCGACGGCGCCTCGGATGCTGGGAAGTCCATTCTTCCTCCGCAGGACCTTCGCAAGCGGCGAGGCGTCTCTGAGATCCAGTTGCGGCGGTGGGAATCCGTTCAGAATGATGGCAGTGAAATATGGGGCGGAGCCTTGTGGCAGATCCGTGAATTGTTAGGACCAGAAAGAGCAGACCGGCTGATTGCTGACACATGGCATGCATTCTCTCTCGAGCAGACAAAAGGGACAGCGTACGTATCGTTTGTCAATCATCTTCTCGCAAATTCGGCATCGATCGATGAAGGCAAGCATACTGCTCAGATTCGAGCCGTTTTCGAGCAGCGTGGCGTTCGGCTTTAGCGCCCGTACAGCGGTTTAGCAATACACAAGAGGGTTCTGAACCGTTTGGAAAATTTTGTACTTTACTCCTCTTTTCAAAGCTTTCCAAATCGGTCGATTTGATGCGTTCTGCTTGAAAACGATCCGTTCTGATCGTGCAACCATTACAATTTCATGACAGTTTGCGTCACTGCACATTTGTAACGCCTCTCCAAACTTGATCCAAGATGAACCGTTCTGAACGTGGAACCACTACGGTTTTACTGCGGTCGGATGGCTGCGAAGCAAAGCAGCCCCGCCAAGAGCAGAGATAGTATCGAAGCCATACGCCGAGGACAGAAGACTGTGAAGGTAAGCGATGGCCCCGCCTACATGGTCGACGTGCTCGGGAAAGACCTGCCAGCGACGACAAGCAGAGTATTCGCGCAACTGTTCGGGATGCGCCAGTCAAACTCGCAATGAACCTGTCAATGGACGTTTTGCACCAACGTGGCTGAGGTGCTGCCCTTGATGTTGGGGGTCCCGCTATAAATTGCGCTGATATTGTGAGAACCCGTACTGAGCGTCGGCGTGCTGTAGGGAGCTTTTCCTCCAGAAAGTGTGCCGGTTCCCAGAATTGTGCTGCCGTCCATGAAAGTCACGGTTCCCGTCGCTGTAGTGGTTGGCGACGCCACGATAGCAGTGAAAGTAACCGTCTGTCCGCTCAACGAAGGATTCAGCGACGACTTCAGCGTGGTCGTGCTGGTTGTCTGAGTCACCGTTTGTGACAGCGCCGCCGATGTACTCTTCGCAGTTTCCGAATCGCCGTTGTACGTGGCAGTGATCGACAACGATTCCGCCGGCAAAGTTCTCGTGGTTGCCGTCGCTACTCCCGCCGTACTCAGCGTCCCCGATGCCAGCCAGGTGGTTCCATTCTTGAATACGACAGTTCCCGTCGGTGGGTAAGGCGAGGTAGAGGTTACGGTTGATCTCAAACCTACCGTCTGCCCGTAGACCGAAGGATTCAAGCTGGAAGTCGGCACGCTCGTACTGGAAGGATACAGACTCACGACCTGCGTTATCGTTCCGGAACTGGACTTGAATGTCCCGTCGCCAGCGTAGGTAGCCTTGATCGTGTGCGACCGCGCCGCGAGCGTGGAGGTCGAAAAAGTGCATGCGCCGTTCGTGGTGAATCCCGTGCCCATCACCGTCGTGCCATCGTAAAACGTAATGGTTTCTCCGTTCGGGATCGGGCCATAGGTCGACGTAATCGTGGCCGTGAAAGTCACCGGCTGATTGATGTACGTCGGTCTTCCGGAAGTGGTGACCTTGGTCGCAGTCGCCGCCGGTAGCGCGTTCACCGCCTGGTGGAGCACAGTCGACGTGCTGCCAAGATCGTTGCCGTCGCCGGAATAAATGGCGGTGATCGACCGTGTTCCGGTAGTGGTGTAGGTCGTGCTGTAAGCAGCTTGCCCGTTCGTCAGAACGACCGTGCCCAAAACGGTTGTTCCTTGCTTGAACGTAACACTCCCTGTCACCGATCCGCCGTACTGCGATTTAACCGTCGCTGTGAACGTGACGCTCTGATTCAGATACGAAGGATTCGCGCTCGAAGCGACTGCAGTGGTCGTCGTTCCTTGGTTCACGCTCTCCGTGAGCGCAGCAGACGCACTGGGCGGGAAATTCGAATCGCCACTGTACGCAGCCGTAATACCGTGAGAGCCCGCGCCCAGCGTGCTACTGCTCAAACTCGCGCTTCCGTCGACCAACGATGCCGTCCCCAGATTCTTAGCGCCATCCTGGAAGAGCACCGTGCCAGTTAGCATCCCCGAGCCGAGCGGCGTAACCGTTGCCGTGAATGTTACTTTCTGCCCATAAGCTGCCGGGTTCAGCGAAGAGACCAGTGACGTTGAGTCGTGGACGCCGAACCCGGAACTGATGTTCAACAGAACAGCCACTCCTCCGACCGCCAAGTCCGGCCTGCCGTCTCCATTGAAATCGCCAGCCGCAATTCCGGTCCCCTCGAAACCGAGAGGCAGGACAGGCTGAAAGGTACCATCCCCGTTTCCGAGCAGCAGAAAATCGCTGGCTCCGCAGGCAATGTCGAGTTTTCCGTCCGCATTGAAGTCGGCAATCGCGACCTGCGCAAAGTAGTCGATGGATAAGAGTGTTGTCGAAGTTACGATAGCTGTTCGAAATGTGCCGTCACCATTCCCCAGCAGAACGCCAACCGTGCCGTTCGAGAGTCCAGTTGTCACCCCTTGATTGACCGCTACCAGATCCAGCTTGCCGTCTGCGTCCAGATCCACGATAGCGACGGAATTGTCGCCGACGCCGCCCGAGAGGTACGTAATTGCCGGCTGGAACGTGCCGTCCCCGTTTCCCAGAAGAACGCCGAGCCGCCCGGTGTGGTCGCTGCTCGTAGTTTGGTAATTGGAGACGACGATATCCGGCCTGCCGTCGTTATTCAGATCTCCCATTGCTACAGAGGTCGGATACTGACCGCCAGTAGCGTAGGTGACCACCGGCCGGAAGGTTCCATCTCCATTACCCAAGAGCACGCCCACCGTGCCGCTCGAGCAATAGAAATCTCCCGAAGCGCAGGAATGCACGACAACGATGTCGGGTTTGCCGTCACCATTGACGTCGCCGATAGTGACGGAATGGGCAGCCTGGCCGTTTGTTGCATAGTTCACCGCTGGTTTGAAAGTCCCCTCGCCGTTGTTCAACAAGACGGCAGCACTGCTCACGCAGCTCATGTTGCTGATGCAACTGCTTGCCGCTACAATGTCGGGCTTGCCGTCTCCGTTAAGGTCTGCGACAGCCACGGAGTAGGTCGGATTTGCAGTGCCTGTTCCATATTCGACCGGCGATTGAAAAGTTCCATTCCCGTTTCCCAACATCACGCTGACGCCGCCCACACAACCCGTGCAGCTGATGCCCTGAGCCGCAATCACCAGATCGAGCTTACCGTCTCCGTTCACGTCCACCGCTGCGATCGTGTTATCGGCGTACGTTTGGGACGCGTAAATCACCGGAGCGCGAAAACTCCCGTCGCCATTCCCCAGCATCACTCCGACCGCCGCCGGCCCACCGGGATTGGGATATTGCCCTGTCATCAGCGCATCTGCTTTGCCATCCCCGTTCATATCCGCAACAACGACGGAAAAACCACCGATAGCCCCTGTCGCGTAACTTGTCGCGTGCTGAAACGTCCCGTCGCCGTTCCCTAGCAACACCCCCAACGCGTTGTCGTTACCACCGCTTCCTTTTCCCACGGAAGCATTCGCCACCAGGAGATCCGGCTTGCCATCTCCGTTGAGATCTGCAATGGCAACTCCATAGGTCTGACCACCTCCGGAGTAGTAATTCACTACTGGCTGAAAACTCCCATCTCCATTGCCGAGCAGTACGCCAACCGATCCATCGGCGTAATCGTTGTTATAGGCATTTGCAGCATAAAAGGTCGTGACCACAATGTCCGGATGATGATCCCCATTCAGGTCCGCCACCGCCACCGAATAGGACTGCATCGCGCCCGCGTCGTAACTCACCGCCGCTTGAAAGCTCCCATCGCCATTTCCGAGTAAAACGCCGACGCCGCCGTCGGCTGAGAGCAGAGCCACATTCTGATTGGACACGACCAGATCAGGTTTTGCGTCCCCATTCACATCTGCTATCACGACCTCGTCCGCCGAGCTTCCTCCCGAGTTGTAGACGACCTGCGGCTGGAACGTGCCATCGCCGTTGCCCAGCATCACTCCGACCGAACCTCCGACAGAAACGACATCAGCTTTGCCATCGCCATTCAAGTCGCCCACCGCGAGCGCGCTTTCACCAGAAGTACTTGTGAAATAGCTCCCCTGGCGAAAAGTGCCATCTCCGTTGCCCAGCAGTACACTGATCACCCCCTCTGTAGCGCAAACTCCTGAGGTGCATGTGCCTCCGACAAGCACATCGGGTTTGCCGTCACCATTCACATCAGCTATGGCGACAGAGGCGACGACGGTCGCATACGAGTAATAAATCGCCGCCGACTGAAAAGTACCATCGCCATTGCCCACCAGAACTCCAACGCTCCCGGCGCCACCCGGTCCACACGAACTGCCGTTTACGCAAGTGCTCGCCACCACCAGATCGAGCTTCCCGTCTCCATTGAGGTCTGCTGCCGCAAGGTTCGAAACTCCGTTTCCACCTGAATTGAATAGTCGGCCTTCCAGGAAGATGCTGCTCGCGTCCAATGTAGCCGCGGGTGCAAGTGCAGTCGCCGCAATGTCCGGAACATTTACGCCAATTTTCAATTCTGACAGGGGCATCGTCTGGCTTCCCCTGATCAAATAGCCGGGCACGGGCGCATTCATTTCCCGCCGCCGGGCGCCGCCTAAAAGCGCAAAAACCGTTAAAGAAATCATGACAACAGCGAAGTGCTCCAAACCCCGCGTCCATGGCATGGGGTCCTCCCGAGAATAGTTATCCGCTCAGTGGACGCCGGGGGGAATGGATGGAGCCGAAGGAAGCTGAGAGGCTCCGTGCGGTCGGCGATCCGTGCTGCAGTGTACCCTCTCTTGGGTCTGTTCTGCCACACCCAATGCCGCCCAAGGAGCGCGGCGATTTGGACGCGTGAATGTTACTCAAGGCAGCTTCTCCGTGCAGTGACTCCGCTCACAGGAGAATGGCCGCATCCCGGCAGCGCGTTCGGCGCCGGATGTCAGAGGGCGTACACAGTGGGGAGGCTGACAGCGTGGGTCCGACAGGATACTGAATTCCAGATTACATTTGCTTGTCGCCGCGCTTATGCCACCGGCTATTGGCAGTCGCTCGACGAGCGCTCCATCAAGGTTATCCTAGAGTTCTTGCGAGCCGCCACGCGAGATCGAGAACTCTCGCCGCTTGCTCCTCCGTCGGTCGCATTCCCTCATGAACAATCTTGTTGCGGACTGCCCACAAGAAATGTCGGTGCAAAAGAGTATTCGAGTCAACATGACTCTGTGCTTTTCGCAAGAGCAAGCCGCTGCCGTATACGCCGCAACACGATGATCGAAGGAGCCAGTATATGTATCACCGTTTGTCGGACGGCTCGACGATCAAGGCGAAGATGGCATGGACCTTGTCAGAAATATCAAGAAAATGTACGAACGCAGCGATCGCCATGTGCATGTCTTGGCCGCCAGCATCCGCACCATCAACCATTTGCTTTGTTCCTTCTTGTTAGGTGCTGAGCTGGCAACCGTGCCGAGCAAGGTATTACAGGATGGGCAGGAGCAAGTTGTCCTATGGCCGACAAGGATTTCAAGTACAAAGCCGTCGACGCGAAGGGCAAATCCCTGAAACCGATCCCGTACCAAGACCTGGATATGAGCCTTCCATGGGACAGTTTTGACCTTGCACCCGAGTTCACAACCAAAGGCATCCAGAAATTTGTCGCTGACTATCGAAGCACACTAAAACGATCGGCATAGTGATTCCATCGCTGGTCGTGACTCAGAGTTTCCGACCGCACCAAAACTGCAGAAGATTACCGTGCGGCAAAGGGCTTGCCACGCACAGTCGAGTAGACGGCATCGAATGCGCTCAGCCCATGAATATTCGCAACGCCACCCACGGTTATCGGATTTCCCAGATACTCAACCTTGCTATCCACAGCGGTGAACGCCGGCCACGAGGGAAGGCCCGTGCCATTTGGGTCACCCGATCGCGCGAAGTTGACCCAGAAGGCGGACATCTCCTCTGCCAGCTTCCGGTCTGCTGCAGTCCAGTTCCAGGGCGACTGGTCCAGGTGATCGAAGACATACCATAGCTCGGCGAAGTGGCTCGCGCCCCAACCCGCGTACAGGGAGCCGTCCGGAAACGGGGGTTGCTGTCGAAATGAGTAGTAAAAGACGGGACTCTTGCCGGTTCCGGTTTGCAGCCGCGCCCAAGCCCACATGTCCCAGCCAAAGCGGAGGTCTCGCTCGAGGCCGAGCTGTGCCTGCCGAGCCTGCTCGTCGGTTGCATGGGGATATGCTGCAAGCAGAGCGGGGGGAAGCTGGCCGACGCTGTGTTCCACGTCGCTGTCGAATGTGGCGGCCGTGTCGTGCGTGACATCCACGATCGCGCGCGCCTCGTCGGCGTTCGAACCGATCAGCAGCGGGACATCGTTCTGTTGCCCTAAAGCGAATGCCTGGTAGGGCGAAAGGGGAAGCAAATACGGTTCGATCACTGCGTGGACGATACCGCCGGCATTGCCGGTAAGCCGGGTCGCTGGCAGCCGGCGTAGGTCCTTGACCGAGGCCGCACCCAGCGAAGCGGCGTACTTCTCCCCGTCGTGTTCTGCGTTGGCCAGCAGATACTTGGGTG
>Ga0210409_10004284_pt1 | contig 15488 bp, 14 predicted proteins | sample IncBWH17MmetaG_FD_161649 | JGI IMG/M metagenome (GOLD analysis project Ga0210409, IMG submission 161649) | Forest soil microbial communities from Barre Woods Harvard Forest LTER site, Petersham, Massachusetts, United States - Inc-BW-H-17-M | ecosystem: Environmental > Terrestrial > Soil >...
GACCTTTTGAATTCACTTCGGTTTTGATGTGTGTTCAAAAGCGGTGATTTAAGCAGAACCTCGGTCAAGGTCAGGAAAAGAGCGGTTTTTTGTCGTCGCCGCGCGGTCGAAGACCAATGCGACACCGTCTTTCACAAGAGCATAGCCGCACCAAATCGCGAGGTGGCCATGGAGCCGAAGCGGCGCAGACTGGAATGGGTCGAACGGCCGAATTTTCAGGGCTGGGCTTGCAGCGAATGCGCATGGGTGTTCAATCCTTCATGGCCGCTCGCTGGCAAATCCGTTAATGACATGAAGACAGAGTTCGGACAGCATCGCGACAAGGAGTTCGCATCTCATGTTTGTGCCGAACACCCGAGAGCCACAAAAAATCCCGGGTAGCCAGATTACTCGCGGGCTACAAGTGGGTTGCAGTCGTTCGAGTCTTTCAGACCACCGAGGCGCGTGCTGTGAGCTATTTGGGGAAAGCTTTAGCTAAAAGGGACCTGTTAATGTGTATCCCTCCGTTTGCGTCGAGCGGGCCATGGTATTTGATAAAGCCAAGCTTTCTGAACTTGTTCATAAAAAAATTGACGTGCGCGCGCGTAGCGCCGATTATCGTTGCCAGGGTTTCTTGCGATATTCCGGCAAATCGATGCCGCCTGCGCTGAGCTCCCTTCCCTGCGAGCAGAAGCAGAGCGCGGGCGAGTCGCCTCTCGCTGGAGTGAGAAACCTGATCGACTAAATCCTCTTCGAGCCGAATATTGCGCGAAATCAGATAAGACAAGAAACAGTAGGAAAGCGCATGGTCGGCGTGGAGCGCCCGGACCATCTCGTTTCTTTCAATGACTTGCAGAGCCGTGGCCGCAATCGCGGTGGCCGTCCCCATCCGAATATTCTGGCTTCCAAGGCAAGCTTCACCAAGAAAATCGCCTGGTCCCAGAATGGCGACAATTGCCTCCTTGTCAATCGTGGAGGTCACGGAGAGTTTCACGCGGCCTCTTTGAATGTACATGAGCGTCTCGGCAGTATCACCTTGAGAGAAAATAGTGCCACCTGCTGCAACGCTTTCATTTATTGTGAACACTCCGGTCAAGTCGAATGAAATCTTGGGAGGGGCCTCTAAGTTGAACCTCATGGGTTGATTGGGCCCCCGATTTTTCGGAGCTATTGCATGCCGAGCGGATTCGGCCATCGCGGCATTGCCGTTTCCTTCTTCACATCGGCTAGGCTGACTTCCCGGAACTCTTCTTGCTCAGTCTGCATGGGTACACACCCCTTAATAATTGCACCGAAACCGCGCTCATTCTGTTCAATTTGGCACATAGCGGGAAAAGCGATTCTTTGATCACTTGCGGACAACCGGTGGGAAATCCCCTATCCACCGGCTATGGCCTTTGCAGAGGTCGGGCTAACTCCCGGTAAGTTGGCTAACCGGACATGTGGTTTTTGGACCGATCCACTTGTCCGATTAGCGCGTTTACCGGGAGCTTGCAGTGTTGTCAGCGTCGGTCACAACAAAGTTTGCGCTGCCAGTGGCTAGGATTTTAATTGGGCAGACATCCGCGAACGGACCATCCTTCTCACCTACCAACATCGAGAAGACAGTTGTGAATGTGACGTGGTAATCCCCAGCTTGGTCAAACGAGAACGCATCTTCCAGTAAGAAGTTCTGCTCAAAGTGCTCGCCGGATTTCAACGTCACGGACGGAATTTCAGGAAAATCCCAGCCATAGGTGTCAGGCATGCTATTTGAATGGCCCAGTTTTTCCCATGGGAAGAACAATGCGGAGTGGAAAACAGGCTCTTTGCGGACTATCTCTAAACTGATGCCCTCCATCATTGCGCCGCGCTGCGGGAATCGAATTGTGGCTTGAGAGCCATTGTCAACTGTGAGGGTAATCGGGACGCGAGTGCTTTTTGTTATCGCTCCGTCGCGCTCGAACCGAAATTGCGCTTTGACCTGCGTCAAGATTTCACTCTGCTCAACAATCAGCTGCAGTGGTGCCGTTTTCTCGCCAGCACACTCTAGAACAAGTACGTAGACGCCGGGTTCCACCTTTTCATCCCCAAAACCCCACCCGCCAGACCACCCCTGGTCGACCATTCCGTCGAGTGGCCATCCCACGGATTGAACTCTCCGAGTTCCATCCGGTTTCGTAACGCTTAACGAACACGGTTTCCTGAGTTCCTGCGGAATGGTGGGCGTATTCTTCGGCTTTACTCCTACCCAGAAGCGAATGGCCTCACCAGCTATGTATCGAGGCTTTTCTAGGCGAAGAATCGGTTCTATTCCTCCGCGTCCATTCTGAGAAGCGAAGCCGTTTGAAAGCGGTGAAACATACCCGTCCACTGCGAGAACTAAACACAAACCCACAAGTCGAAGACCAAAGGGTCGTGGCTTTTGTCGCAAAAGGCGAAAGCCAAGAATGAGCGGAACGGTCCACCCTAGTAGCATAGTGGCCCAAAGACATATAAAGATAGGATTTGAGACCCAAGTTGGTAGCTTGTCCAGAAACTGAGCGATTGCTCCAAGCCGAGTTTCTCGTAGGACCACATTCCCGAACATCCAACGCACATCGAGGGCTAGCCAACCAAAACCGACCACGACTAACGTGAATGCTTTCGCACGCATCCCGAGAGTTTATCAGATGCGTGCTTATGCCCAAGGATTGGGCCAACTCCTGATTAGCACGGAAAACCGGACAAGTCACCCGGTCTGCTTTCCCGCTGGATTCCACTTCGACGATTAGCGCGTTTACCAGGCACTTGATGATAAGGCGACGAAAAGGCAGTACTCTAGGCGAATGTTTAATTTGATTCTGCGATTGAAGTTCTGTGCTATTGCGGCCATCGTGCTACTGACGCGCCTAGGGATCGGCGTCTGCGCTGAGGATTTCCAACTTAGTCCGGTTTCGCGCGAGGTCGTCGAGACGAGATTGAGAAAATATACAGGCAACAACAAGCAAAGAGAAGCGACGTTAAGGCAATTGTTTGTTGAAGCGGGATGCAGCGACCAGAACATTTCCGAACAGCAAGTGAAGGGATCGAAGCTGCCCAACGTCATTTGCATCCTGCCAGGCAGCTCGGACAGGGTCATCATTGTTGGAGCCCACTTCGACCGCGTGTCCGAAGGTGATGGGGTCGTTGACAACTGGAGCAGTGCGTCTTTGCTGCCGTCCTTCTACGAAGAGCTAAAAAACGGGCCGCACAAGCATACCTACATCTTTGTTGGGTTCACTGACGAGGAACAGGGCGAAGTAGGCTCGCGTTTCTATGCTCGACAAATGACCAAGGATCAGGTCGCCGCGACTGATGCAATGGTGAACATGGACACGCTGGGCCTTGGGCCTACAAAGGTATGGGTAAGTCATTCAGACGAGCGATTGACAGATGCACTCGTTCAAACCGCGAATAAGCTAACCTTACCTGTCGGCGGTGTGAATGTTGCGCAGATCGGCGCGAGCAGCGACGCCGAACAGTTCGCCGAGCGCAAAATTCCACGTATCACGATCCACTCATTCACGCAGGAAGCGTTTAATGCCCGCATCATTCACACGTCGAAGGACAAGCTCTCCGCAATGCGGCTCGACGATTACTACCAGACTTATCGTCTGCTCGCAGCTTACCTGGCTTTCCTAGACGAGTTCGCGGGCTCCTCGCCGGTGCCGACTGCGCACTGACTACGATCTGATGGCTGGCTAAGTCCTGGTTAGTCGGGTTACAGGACAAATGCCGTACCATTACTCCACTTTTCCGATTAGCGCGTTTGGATTATTTCCGGGCAGATAGCGGCGTTTTGCGCCGTCCGCAATCGGCGGCAAGAAGCAACAGGTGGCGCATCTTGCAGCCAATTGAGCGAAGCTCGCCTAGCGTCAAATCGACCTTCTCGGGCGCATTACATTCAGGACACGAGTGACAATGTCTGAGAAGGCGCAAGCGCATTGCGAATTGGTTACGAGGTCTTCCCGAAAGAGGGCATAGTCAACTAAGTCTGGCCCTTTCAGGGCACTCGGATGCGGAAGATATTACGATGAGAAGTGCGGCGCGGAAACGCATACACGGACGGATCCGCGCTTAGAAACGCCCTCTGTTCCGCGATCACACGTCCCCCAAGCGACGTGGCTGCTTCAGCGATCGATCGAAACCCGGAATCCGGCAAGGGCGGCACCATCTGACCGGACTGAAGAGAAATCACGTACGTCCTGCTCGATTCGATCGCGTTAAGAAAATTGATCTTATTCAAATAGAGACGTTTTCCGTCCCGTGACCAGCTTACCAGCGGCGGTGTGAGGCCGCGGTCTTCCCCGCCGGCCGTCCCGCAGCCATCACAGATCAATCTGCGAGACGCACCATCTGTCGAGTAAAGAACCACAGCCTGCCTTTCCCAGGCTGCCAGCCATTTCCCGTCCGGCGAAACGTCGTAGAGAAAAAACACGTGATTCGGCACCACCTGCCGCAGGCCGCTGCCATCCACGTTGACATGATAGAGACCGGGTGTTGCTGTTGTTTCTCCACCAACGAAAAACACGTCGTTGTGGATGCCGAACATTGCTCGCACCGAGTCAAACGACGACAACCGACGCGGAACGGAGCTTCCGTCGAGCGTGGTGATCCAAACGGGCGAATGGCCTGCATCGTCGACGCCCACAAAGACAATGTGATTGTCGTCGGCCGCCACGTTGTAATGCTCCATTAGAAAGTCGGGTAGAAGACGCTCGCGTGCTCTCGTTTCGAGGTTCACGACCCAGAGCTCTCCGCTGACGAAGCGCCGATTTGCGCGAGAGCGCTGCAGGTAGTACAGGCGTTTGCCATCGGAAGAAAACGACGGTAGGAAAGCATACCCTTGCGACGTGATCTGCCTATCGCCAAACGAATCGTGTAGCCAGATCGTGCTCTGGTTCTCGCCGATTGATGTGACGAACGAGCGCCCGTCGGCAGCGAACTCAATACCCTGTTCCTCGGTAGCGCCAGAAGTGAGCTGCTCGGGCGCCCCGTCCGGGTAAAGTTGACGCCAGACGTGAAATCCGTCGCCGGTATTGGCCGAGAAATACATCCACCTTCCATCCGGCGACCAGGCCGCGTCCGTGCATAGAGAGGGCTGGGGACCGACTCGCTTTCCGAGTGAGCTCGCATCGAAGGGCACAAGCCGGCACGGCAGCCAACCGCTGATGTCCATCTCGACGGTCAGTACCGACCGGCCATCGGGCGAAAGAAATGAGCGGTGTGCCATGCCATTCACATCTTTCGGCATGTAAACCGTCCGCTCTTCGGCGCGGCTCTCGGTCGACGTGTAGACGCCCATATGGATGCCTTGCCCCGTACCTGCGGAAAACATGACTTGACGTTGCCCGGCTCCGGCACTGATCCAACTCAACCCGCCCGCATTGGCGAGCAAATGACTTGGCTCGCCGCCTAGAACCGGCGCGGTCCACGTATCATTTATACCTGTGCTATAGGCGATGCGCGAGCCGTCTGGAGAAAAGACTAGTGGTCCCATCTTATTGAGGCCGTCGTGCGTGAGCCGCACTGGTTCGCCGTCGGGAAGCAGCTTGACGTAAATCTCGCCAGGTCCGACGAACGTATCTTCCCCTCGAATGAACGCCAGCATGCGGCCGTCGGCCGAGAGCGCAGGTGCTACAACTGAATCGGCGAAGTTGGTGAGCTGCGTGTATTCTAGGCGAGCTGGACCGGCGGGTTGCCGGAACCGGGACACGAACAGCGCACCCGCGCGAACTAGGACGATGAGCGCTGCCGCCAGCGCCAGGACAAAGGCAATCCCACCCAGGAGTGCCACTCGTTTCATCGGCCACTGCCTGCGGCCTACGCCAATCCCTGCTGAGGCCGTTTGTGCCGACTCCGTGTCGCGCTTCAAACGCGCCAAGTCTGTTCTAATCTCAGAAGCATGCTGATACCGAAGGTTGCGGTCCTTCTCCAAAGCCTTGTTGATAATTTCTCCGAGCTTCGGTGGCAAGTCGAGATTGATGCGCGCCGGCGGTACAGGTACGCGGTTTAGGATGCCGTCGAAGACCACGCCAGAACTTTCGCCGTGGAATGGGAGTCGGCCCGTGGCCATTTCATACAGCACGACACCGAAGGAGAATAAATCAGTGCGGGGATCGAGGTCTTTGGCGCGCACTTGCTCCGGTGACATGTACGCTACGGTTCCGATGGTGCTGCCGGGGCTCGTCAGCTGCTCGCTGTCCGCACCGATGGTGGCCAACGAATCTCCCGCTTGCCCGCTGCCGGAACTGCTTTTCCCTGCGCCCACCTTCGCCAGTCCAAAATCCAGAATCTTGCCGTGCCCGCTGTCCGTCACAAAAATGTTTGCCGGCTTGATGTCGCGATGAACGATCCCCTTGGTATGCGCCGCGTTCAGCCCGTCGGCCACATCGATCGCCAGGCTCAACAATGTTTCCAACTCCATCGGCCGGCCCGCAATGGCATGCTTCAGGGTCTTGCCCTCCAGGTATTCCATTGCGATAAATGCTTTGCCGTTCTCTTCACCGATGTCATGAATCGTGCAGATGTTGGGATGGTTCAGCGTAGACGCCGCTTTCGCCTCGCGCCGAAATCGTTCCAGCGCTTGCCGGTCTTGTGCTACATCTTCAGGTAGGAATTTCAGCGCGACGAATCGCTCCAGCCGGGTGTCTTCCGCCTTGTACACCACACCCATTCCGCCGCCGCCCAGCTTCTCGACGATGCGGTAGTGCGAAATTGTGCGGCCAATTAGTGATTCAGGCTCGCCCATGCGCACTCATCCTATTTGCCAAGCCAATGCGAGTCAATGCACAGTCAGACTGAGCCTGAAGGCTACGCGCTCGATCTATGGCCCACAAGAGCCAAGGCGGCTTATCAGGATTTTTTCTCGCTGTGGAAAGTCGCCGACACGGACATCCCAATTATCAAACGAGCTGAATCCGGTTAAACGAATTTGCAATAGTGATCCGAATTGCTCGATCGAGAAGGATCGCAGACGTGGCCAAGTCCTGGTAAGTCGGCTTACCGGACATGTGAACTTGGGGTGACCGCACTCGTCCGACAATTGCGTTTAGATATCTTGCGTTGGTAGATGCCTTAGCCATTGGGCAAAGCGTGCTCGGTCTTCTTGTTGCATCGCAACAAATTTCACACCCATGCCTTCCTTGGGTTCGCTGCGTTGGACGACGGCGCGTGCCCGCACTTCCCCTGTTGGCACATCAAACAGCAATTGAATGAAAGTCCCGAGCGGCGGAGGCTCCGTGGTGCGGATGTACAACCCACCCAAACCAAGACTGGCCACGCGTGAGACGTGTCGAATGCTGGCGCTTTGCCAGGCCAGAATCGTCCCTTTGGGAGAAGAAAGACGAGGATGCCGACGTAAGTCGTTCGTGGTCGCCACGGAAACTCCGGAAACCAACGATACCCTCTTTCAATGCGCAATTGAAGACATTCCGCTCACCACCACTGAGATCGGCGCTGGCAGCAACGGTCAACTCCCGATAAGTCGGGTTACCGGTAACTTGAAAATCCATATGTACGATTACCGGGTTTACCAGGACCTGGGTCTTGCTAGGCCCCGCAGTATGTCCAGCCTGTTGGCGGGAGCATTTGGCGAAAGAAAATCAGGGATTGTATTTTGCGTCCGTCGAGGGCGACTAAGGAACTCCACTGGCCATTCGGTGATGCGCTCTTGCTTAACGTGAAGATACTCACCAGGAGTAGGCTCGGCGATATACTCACGTTGTCGAATCAGGGCAAGCGGTGCTTCGGCTCCCTCAGTTCTTTCGGAAAATGCAAGTGCCTCGGCGTAGGTCGCGAACGGATAATAATAGTCACTGCCGTCCTCTAGGTCGGGTGAACCACCCTCTGGGTGGCACCAAACGCGATATTCCAGAACGTCGTCCCACACAAAGCCCCCGCCCGCCTTGGCAACAGCTGAGTACGTGCCCACGAGACATGGGTCCCACCGCATCAGGGTAAGCAACTGAGTCCACGGCGATATTTAATACAAGGACGGTGGTTGGTGGCAAGCCAATTAGCGTCTGGGGCAAAATCTACCTTTCCGGTAACCGCGTTTACCAGGTTTTGGGGGAGGGCAGCCAGACAGATCACTCTGGCCGGGGGAAACGCTGTCGAATCAATGCAATGGATGGTGTTGCATCGACCGGTTGAGCTGGCACGACTTACCAGGAGTTGGGCACTTTCCCTTCCCGCTGCGAAGACGATTTGGATTCCCATGCACCGATTCGACGTGCTCCAGAATCTCTGCGGGCGCAAACCAGAAACGTTTCATCTGTTGCTGGCTGTGTAGTTTCGCTTGGTCACTGTAATGTCTGGAGGCCGGATCTTCCGATTCTCCATACGGCAGCAGGCTCCAGACCTCCTTCGGGCCGCCTTCCACCACTACCATTAAATGACCCCAACCATCGTCGTTGTAGATTTGTCCGTTCTCCTGTTCGTGCCCCTTGTCCGGGTGCAGTACGTCGTAAAGGCCCGTACCGCCGACTGGGAACTTGCCTCCACGGACCACCACGTTCACCTCGCCCCATCGCACTTCCGTTTTGCCAAAGTGCTTTGCGAGTCGCGCCAGAGCTTCCTCGAATGCCTGCCGCGCGAGTTCTTGCTCTTCGCGGGAGTAAATGTTGATTCGCTTCCGGGAATGCTCGAGGAACCGCCAGAATAGGGGCTCCGAGAAAAGATCGCGATAAGCCGCGCCCCAGAAATAGACATACGTATAAGCGACGGAATCTTCGCTCGAGCGCCGGTCCCAACCTGCAATCAACTCGAGTGCTCGTTTAACGCGCAGGTCTGGGCCAGCTCCGCGCCCGCGGGCTTCTTCGGAGTAGGCGTTCTCCAGCAAAGGCACGATCACGTCGGCAGGCATCACGTAGGTATCGAACGCCAGCGCCTTCATGTCCTCCAACGTGAACTTGGTGTTTTGCCCTAAGACTTGAAACAGCCGCTCGCCGCGTGTGTTAAGCGCTTCTTCACCCGCATTCGCTTTGGGTGTAATTGAGAGATAGTATGGCGCGGGGTTCAACGGTTTGAGGCCCGAATCCTTAGTCGCCAACCATGGCGGATTATTGCAATTTTGCAGGAATCCCGTCGGTGGATTCAGCAGTTGTGGATAAACCTCGAACGGCAAATACGGGCCCCACTCCGTTTCCTTCACCCAACCTGGCACCGGCTTTGTCCAGTCATAGTCGGGCGACCTCCGCGCCACATTGCCATTGTGGACCCAATAAATGCTTTGCGAATCGGAGTACAGCAGGTTCCATCGAGGAATCAATTGCTTGGCCAACGCCGCTTTGAACTCATCAAGTTTCCGTGATTTCATCAGCGAATACATGCCCGTCGAATAGTTCACCCCGTCGGCGTTTGGAAGCTTGACAGCATACGCGCGAGTCCCCTTTTCATTGAAAGCTACGATCGGACCATGATGCGTGTAGTAGAGCGGCCGCGTGACCGTTTCCATCCCCCTTGGCCCTTTTATACGAAATGCCTCCTGTACCACACGGACCGGTCGCCATGTTCCCTCGTACAGATATTCCAGCCGATTTTTCGAATTGATCTTCTCCTCGTAGATGTCGGAAATGTTGGGCTGATTCCAAGTGGCCGACCAGGTGATCTGATCGTTGAAACCGTCCAGGAAGAATGGGCTTCCAAACCAACTGATTCCCGCGGCGTTCAACGTCCCAGGCGTCAGCAAGTGCGCTTCGTAATTCTGAAAGCGGTTCGCCCAAGGCATGTGCGTGTGTTCGACGTGAATCACTCGTCCGTTTGCGGACCGCGAAGGCAGGATGGCCCACTGATTCGATCCGAACTCTCGAAATTTGTAGAGTTTTTCATCCTTTTTCTCCAGCTTCTGGAGCGCGTCGTGAATACTGTAAAAGCGCATGTAGTTACTGCGCTCTAGCGCCTCAATGTCCTCTGCCGTCACGCCATCGATCCAATCCGGGATGCTGGCCCGATGCGTCCTGATGTACTCATTCACTCCCCGCGCGAACGCCGCCAAGATCTTGTACACGTGCGCATCGATCTTCTCTCTGTTGTCGACGACTGCCTTCTTGGTCCGCAACAGCCGCTGCAAGTAATCTCCGCCCCAGCGGTAGTCGGATGCGCTGTAAAGTAGTGGCCCATCGCCGAGTGCGCCTTGGCCTTGCACTTCCGCAAGCCGCCCTTGCGCGTCGCGATATTGGAGCATCATTCGCTCCAAGTGATCTTCGGCTTGCGCGTACCCGTACCCAAAAAACGTGGCTTCCTCGGTTTCTCCAACGATATGGGGTACGCCGTAATTGTCCCGGTAAATGGTGACCTGCTTAGATAGCGGGTCCGCTCCGTAGGTCGAGGCGGTGCTAATGAGAATAAGGAGAATAAAGAAGAGAACAAAGAATAGCAGTCGTGAAGAGAGGGGAGTCTTCATTGTATTCACGTTCAGTTACCGAGGCAGCGGACGAGCTTATTCAGCACTTTCTTGAGGGGCTATCAGGTGATTCCCGTATTCGCGTTGGGGAAAGTACCCGATGTGTGGAAATTGCGGATCGGACACTCTGCCAATGGCACAGCGACCGATTCCTGTTTACCTACCGAAAGCAGGTCGGTGGGTCAACTCCTGGTAAGTCGGCTTACCGGACAAATGAAAACCACGTTTACGATTTCCGCGTATCCTAGGTAGACTTCGCGGCAACCATCCTCACGGAGGTCCCTTGCCATGAGAAACCTAGCGATTCTCTGCCTCTGCTTTACTGTCATTGTCACCGGTGCCACGGCAAGACCGAACCCCGCAGGCACGAAAGAAAGTGGTCGGGTTACCCTCGAATATATGGGGGCGGCAGGGTGGAGGATCACCGACGGAACCACCGTTATTCTGATCGATCCCTATCTTTCTCGAATCCTTGGGCCGCCACCGCCTCTTGCGCCGCCCTATACACGATCGCCGGGGGACACGCGTTCGCTGCACGGATGGAATGATGTCGCCGTGCCAGACATTGCGGCCATCGATGCGCATGTCCCGCAAGCAGACTTCGTCTTCGTGACTCACACGCATTACGACCATGTCCTGGATGTTCCTCATATCGCCCTGAAGACTCACTCCACGGTTATCGGAACCGAGAGCACGGAAAATGTAATGCGAGCCTACGGCGTTCCCGAAAAGCAGTTGATCACCGTGCGCGGCGGTGAAGACTTCGATTTCGGAGTGTTTTCCGTAAAGGTCATTCCTAGCCTCCACAGCCCTTTGGACCATAAGCACTATTTCAGTTCTGAGACCGCTCCAGCTGGCATGAAAGCACCTTTGACCCTGCAGCAAATGCACCCAGAAGGAGGCACGCTCGCATACCTGATCCGTTTCCGCTGTCATCAGATTCTCGTGTTTGGCGGGATGAACTACATCGAGCGCGAGATCGAAGGATTAGAACCGGACGTCGTTCTTGTGGGCGCCGCATCTTCACGAAAGGAAATTTACGATTATAGTGCCCGCCTAATGCGCGCCCTGCATTTTCCACCACTTGTGCTTCCGACACATTGGGACAACTTCCTCGCCCCGTATAGCGCTTCTCAGCAGGCTTCAGTGGACGCATTGCAATCCTTCATTCAAGAGATTCGAGCGGCTTCATCGAAGACTAAGATAGTGGTTCCGAAATACTTTGAAGCCATTCCGTTGGAACCAGAGTTGAAGTGAATCCGGGCGAGTCGAATGGTCGTCCAGGCAATCAACTCATGATAAGTCGCCTTACCGGACAAGTGCGGTACCGCGACTTCACTTGTCCGGTTAGCGTCGCCCCCATTGGTCAAATCTCGTCATTCAGTTTTCATTTAGGACAAGAGGGGTGGCAAGCCGGTTGCCGTCCTACGTTGACAGCGCAACAATCGAGCAGATGTTTGGGAGCCGTGCCATGAGAAAAGTCAGTGTTCTTCTGATTGCCATTTCCCTAACGTGTTCCACATTCGCAGCGAATGAAAGCAGGGAGCAAAAGCGCCTTGAGGCTTGTGGCCAGGTGTTCAAGGAGATTTTGGATATCCCCGATGGGATTCCGAAGGAACTGCTTAACAAGGCCGAATGCGTGATTGTGATTCCTTCGGTTTTGAAGTTCGCCATCGGCGTCGGAGGCGACTTCGGTAGGGGTGCGATCACCTGCCGAACCGGCCAGCACTTTACAGGACATTGGAGTGCTCCCGCACTCTTCGCACTCGAAGGGGCCAATATCGGTTTTCAGTTGGGCGGTGAGGCCACAGACTTCGTCCTTCTGGTCATGAATCCTAAAGGGGCGAACTCCATATTGAGTAGCAAAGTGAAGCTTGGAGCCGATGCCTCTGCGGCAGCCGGGCCGAAGGGGCGTGCAGCGGCGGCGGATACTGACATTGTGATGAAGGCAGAAGTCCTCAGCTATTCACGCTCACGCGGATTATTCGCGGGCATTTCGTTGGAGGGCTCGACGCTTCGATCCGATGGCAGTGCGAACAAAAAGCTCTACGGCCGAAGCCTCAGTGCTAAGCAGATTGTTCGCCAAGGCAAGGTCGGCGTCCCGGCCTCTGGCCGAGAACTAATCTCCATGTTGAATAAGAAATCGCCGAAGAATGAGTCCGATCCAGTATCGCTGAAGGAATAGGGTCAACTCCTGATAAGTCGGCTAACCGGACATGTGACGTGAAACCAAGAAGTTCAAAAGCTTCCCGGCTTTGCGAAGTCTCCCAGCGGCCGGAAGCTGGCCAGCGCTTGGGCCTCATCCTCAAAGGTGGGAATAATCTCTAGCAGGTGCAGGGGCCTGAAGACCTCAAGCACACGACCACCCGGGTGCAGCAGTCTCAGGTCACCACCCTGACCTCTGAGGGAAACATACGCCCCAACAATGATGCTGACGCCGGAACTGTCGACCTGGGTCAGGTCTCCTATGTTTAACAACAGCTTGCGCACACCGTTGGCGAGCAGTTTTTTCAGATGGCTGCTCAGAAGCTCGCTCTCACCGCCGTCGATGGTCGATCTTCCCTGAAGGTCCAGTATGGTGACATCGCCTGATTCCCGCTTTGAGATTTGAAGGCCCATCGGGATGATTATAACCCTGTAGCCCTTCGACCATGCGTATGCTCGGTGGGCGGGTTGTCGGCACTGCGTCGCCTCACGTCTATCCAACCTGATGACTCCTGATAAATCAGATTATCGGAATGTGGTTTGGGAAGATTTCACTTGTACGGTAACCGCGTTAATCAGGAGATTGGATCCGAGGGACTTTATTTGTGAGATCATGTGCGTCTCGTTTACTTGAATTCGACCGTCGTCCCCAAACCGGCGTACAAATAGTTCTCTCCGTACGCCTTCCTCAACCGCGCAAATGCGGGCTCTCCTGTGCAATGTCCCGGTGCAATCCTTTGCACCTTCCACTTCGTCTTTAAATTCTCCACCAGCGCATCTATTTGATCCGTCGGCGTCGTCACTAGGTGCAATCCCCCAAACAGAATCTCCGTCCTCGGATCCACCGCGCTTGCCGCTTCCAGAATCACTTCAATCCCCGCGTGCGAGCACCCTTCCACAATCAGCAACCCATTCGGTCTTTTGATCGCCAGCGTCAATTCCGGTAGCCCGATCGTCCCTTTATTCTGGGAAACGGTCCGCACCAAGAAAATCCCCGGCAATACTTCCGTCAATTGATTCACAAACACAAAATTTCCTGTGTCATACAGCTTGCCGAATGTGAGGTGTTCGGGCTCGGTTCCCCCGAAATACCGCATGTTCGACGGCAGGCTCTCATCCGGCCGGAAAAACGTCTTGGGAATAGGCACTCCCCCAAATCCATCCGCCATGAAATCCGCAGGTACATACACAGTAACGTTCGGATTCACACCGAGCACATATTTTAGCCCCGACGTGTGGTCTGTGTGCCGGTGCGAGAGAACTACAAAATCGAGTTTCGTCAGGTCTACGCCCAGCACCTTCACGTTATGCTCAAATTTCGTGGCATCATTCCCTGTATCGAACAAAATTCGTTTCCCGTTGTGTTCTACCAAAGCGGAAAACCCCCAATCTTTGGTCAACTCCTTCGATTCTCCGAATGCATCATAAAGAATCGTAACTTTATCCTGTGCTCGGCACGGAATTGCCGCCACACACACCAGCAGCAACGTCAAAATCCGCATAAAGTAGATTCTCAAGGAACACCCCCTGACGGACTTTTTCGATTTACATGTTCGACTTGCGCATCCTACGCTGCTCCGGCCATCGACGCAACGAATTGGCCACGGCTGCATAACTCCTGATAAGTCGGGTGGCCTCAATGGGTCGACGCAACACACAGGTAGAACCCGATTTGCATTGAAAACAAAGGCTAAATCGCTCGCTAGGGTTGGATCACCTGGAACACTACGCTGGCTAGGTTTTGACCGAGTACAGCCGAACAGATCGCTTCTCCCGGGGAAGCATTGTCGAATCAGCGCATTGGATGGTGTTGCATCGACCGGTTGAGCTGGCACGCCTTATCGGACAAGTGCATTTGGTCAATTCCGGTAAGTGCGTTTGATCAGGCGTGTAGATAGCTCCCCGGTGCATCGTGATCCGGGAACTGTCACGAAAGTGCCAGTGAGAACCACATATGAGGTATCCTGAGTTCGCAGCCAGATGAAGTCAGTTTTACATATCACGAAAAGGGCTGCGGCAGTGGTTCGCGGGTAGAGATTTCACCATCACGTTCCCACCCCATCCCGAAATTTGCATCATCTTTTTCAGCGAGCGCTGCAAGCCCAGCCATTTGGGCGCAGCGCGAGACCTTTCTTCAGTTTCGTCAATCGCCTAGCACCATCCAGAACTTCCATTGATTCAATCGAATGTTTGGTTTTGACAGCGCCGCGTGCGCCGTTCTTAATGTCACCACTAATGTTTCTCCGCGCTGGTCCTGATCTAAGGAGTAAGAATGATAAAGAAGATCTTACTGGTCCTTCTATTTGTATTCCATGGCACGTATAGTTCGTTCGCGCAGTCCACAACTTCGTTGCGAGGAGTGATCACCGACTCTTCGGGTGGAGTAATTGCGGAAGCTGCTGTAACCATGACCGGCACGGAAAACGGCGCCGTGCGCACAAGCGTTACAGATGCAAATGGAGTCTACAATTTCCCGCAGGTAGCTCCCGGAGCCTACAAGCTAGAGGCGGAAAAAGCCGGCTTTGCCAAAATAACGCGCACTAACATCACCCTTCACGTAAATACGCCGAGCACGCTGGACTTGGTCATGGTCGTAGGAGGCACCGGAGAAGTGGTGACTGTGCAGGCGGATGTCTCGCTGATCAATACTACCGACGCAAGTCTCGGCAATGCCTTCAGCGAAATGCAAGTCAGACAAATCCCCTTACAGACTCGCAATGTGGTGGAGCTACTCAGTGTGCAGCCTGGCGTGACTTCGAACGGGGAGGTGCTTGGAGCCCGCCGTGACCAGAACAACGTTACCCTGGACGGCGCCGACGTAAATAACAACCAGAACTCTGGATTGATCGCGCAAAACACGACCACGGGCCTGGGGGGATATCAGGGATCAAATGCCAAT